>Ga0307515_10015849_pt1 | contig 13855 bp, 12 predicted proteins | sample 17_EM_MG_FD_194513 | JGI IMG/M metagenome (GOLD analysis project Ga0307515, IMG submission 194513) | Populus trichocarpa ectomycorrhiza microbial communities from riparian zone in the Pacific Northwest, United States - 17_EM | ecosystem: Host-associated > Plants > Roots > Unclassified | place... | reverse complement strand
GCTTTATAGCAGAATTATTCAACTTTTTTTCTCCACATACTTATTTTTCTTCCCTTCCTTTTCAATAAAATTACAGAATATATTAGTTGGCTATGCTAACGTTTTTATTTTTAGATTAACATAGGTGTTTGGGTTAACTTGTATGTACCTCAACTAATTTCACTGGTTCTAAAGTTAACGATCATGTAAGCCTCCAGTGACCCTGAGAGGACCCGAACTCGTGATCATTGGGGTGTAAATTTAAGGTCTGACCAGTTGAGCTACCCCTCAGAGTTTGGCTATGCTAAGTTTTGCATCAGATCAAAGTTTTTTCGAACATGAAAAAAATATTATGGTCACATGAAACTATTTGATATAGTTATTAAATATAACCTAGTAGTTAATCTCAAAATCTCTCAACCCGATTTTTTATCAAATCCGGGATTAAAATTAATTTGTATATGAGTTGCCTTGAAATGATTCAATCAATACCGTTAGTCCAAAAAAGCCTAGATAATAGGTAACATACATGGTTTAACTTTAAAAAAATCAAAATAATGCCTTTTTATTTTAATTTTGAAATAATAATATATTGGATTGAAATGGGCTTCGAGACTTAATCCACCAAACTCATGACTCAAATCATAAACTCCACTGATTTAACAACTTTGTTTTGTGTTTTTTATTTGTAAATTATTTTTTATTTAATGATATAATAACAAAAATAAATACTTGTAAAACTGACCACCAATCAAATATTAGGGCATTTGTTTGAGAGTGCAATAATCTTATAAAAAACAAACTAAAAAAATATGAAGATATTCAAAATCAACTAAACGATAAAAAAAAATTGAAAAAAAGAAGCTAAAAATGATTCAATCAAAAGATAAAAAAAAATTGGAAGATGATTTTTTTTAAAAAAAAGGCCTAACTCGTTGGGTCATTTATGAAACTTCTCAACTCGACTCCTTGTCTTTTAAAATCAACCCATGTGAGAGCTGTCCTGACACGATTTAGCTAGTCGACTTGATATAGATCCAAATACAACTCAGAATTAAGATCAGTAAAAAAGCAAGGATTGGCTTTAAAAAAAAATCTCAAGCTAATGTTTGTTTTTAATATTGAGACGGTGACATATGAGATCAACCATACGTGAATTTAAATTATAGCTTATTAAAAATTGAGCACCAATAAAATACTGGGAAGTCTATTTAAGACGACGATAATCTTATAAAAAACAAATCAAAATAAATTATGTAAACTAATTTAAATTTAATAAAATATTAAAGAATGAAATTAAAAAAAAAACTAAAAAAAAATCAATTGAAAAAAAATAAAGGATAGAATTTAGAAAGAAAAAAAATAAGATATTGTTCATAAAAAAGTGAAGGAGCTAGGGTTTTTACCGTAGTTCTTTTAATAGAGTAAACAATATCCTTCTATCTGTTGTATATATATATATATATACAGACACTGTAATCATATTCATACGTACATAGGCAAGAGCTGACTTCATTGATACGAAACCAAGTGCACTTCGTGACTGTATTCTACAGCCAACAAAATAAATAATGCGTTCCCTCTATACTAACAAATTTAATATATGAAGTAAAACTTCCAGCATCTGGCCTATTAGCTCAGTTGGTTAGAGCGTCGTGCTAATAACGCGAAGGTCGCAGGTTCGAAACCTGCATGGGCCAATTTTAACATCTTCCTCCTCCCCCTTTTTCTTGGTGTCTAAGTTCGCATCTTCTAAAAGCCTCACCAACTCTCTGTATGCTTTCCTGCCAAGCTTGAAGAAAGACTCGTAAGATATATATTTTATTCTTTAGCATGGCCTTCTTTACTCACAAAAAGATTTGGGACTTCGAGCACGGCCATGGCAAATGCAACCAGAGATTTTTGTTTTATAAAGTGGCCTCAAAATGAATGGCTTGTAGCTTTTGAAATCTACAACTCATAGTGACAGCAGTAGTTGCTTTTGATGCCTAATAGAGGATTGTCCATAACCAAGACCAGAAGATAAACGCCAAGCCAGCCCAGGCAATATGTAGCTCTCATTGTTCAAATTTCAGAAAGAGAGATGATGTGATGATGAACAAGGATTTTACTAATTGATAATGGCAGCCCGTAGAGCAGCAGTGTACAACTAATGGATCAAATATTGCACTAATACAATCACTAAATTACTTTTCTTTTCTAAAGAATGCATGACAATTACAACGTTATTGTTTGTTCTAAAAATAAATGAAATTACAGATATTGAATCTTCTCCTTAGTATAATTCTGAGGGTCATTCAGGCCATGCTGTTTCCTAGTATATTTCTGAGTTGTGAGAGACATTCAGACCTCACTGCCTTCCAGGTCTCGATCATTCAAGTACAAAAAGCTTTTCTGATCTGGAAGTTTTGATGCGATGGGCACCGGAGAAAACCCAAAATAGGTTTCATCTTCTTTTGCTTTGCATATGTCAACTAACTGCTTCGAAAGTTCATGCTTTTGGACGAATGGCTGCGCTACATAATCATCCCATGGCATCCACTGCAATTACAAGTATTAATGTGAGGGTTTCTAGCTAGAGCAGCTGGCATTCAGGTTGTTCAAACATTAAAATGCATAATATCTATTAGTATAGAATATATTCAGCTAAGTGGAACAGAATCTGCAGGGTTTTTTTTTTCCTTGATTGGGGTAGGAGTGGGGTTTCTGTGGAGCTTTTGGCCACCACAACCAGTCCTCTGCTCCCTTTGACAACACTTTTGTATTGGAAAAACTACTTTGACAAAAAGTCACCTGAGCATCCTCTATTTCTGACTCCTGCTTCTGGATGTCAAAGGAGAGGGGTCGTAACATGCATACAAAGAATAAATCTGACTTCCCAAAGAATGATTTGTGGCTTTGCCTGCAAGTTACATGAAGAGAAAAGAAGTAAATTTCAGAAAAAGACCAGTTCCAATTCCAAAAGACAAGCTTTCAAAGCTAAAAGCAAAAATATTGTTTATTCTCTGATCGAAAGTTGCTTTCAGATGCATGTTCAGGCCAAAATACTCGTTAAAGGAGTTTGTTGTGCCACATGAAAACACGTTGTTTCCCTTTGCAAGTTAAACAACTATCACTGGTAATAAAACTAGCTAATACATGCTCACACAAGCCGCATCACAAAACCATGGAACCAAGGCATGGAGAAGCAAATATAAGGAGCACCTTAAATTGAAGGAATGCATTGATGTGGTTTGGATGCAGATGATAAATAATATTCTAGTAAATTGCTTACCAGAATGCTAGTACTTCCACAAATTCCGTATCAATCTGTCAAGACAAAAAGAAACATGGAATGTCGTTACATCATGTCAGGGAAAAATATGCTTCATTCATATTGGCGATAAATGTGCAATTCATTTCACTTGAGCATACAGGTTAGACAACAGTGACTTACTGCTGTCTCTTCTTTGACTTCTCTTATTGCACCTGCACATATGTCTTCTCCCTGGAGAATAGAAAGTTCTTTAGTGGTGACCCCACACGACACTGTTATATCTGTGATGGAAAAAAATTAAATCATGAACCTACCTCGTCCACAGCTCCAGTAGGGAGCTTCCATATACCTGTCCCTCGAAATATGCCACATTTCTCTTGGACCACAAGCACCTGGGAACGAAAATTGCAATTATATTTTGAGAAAACAACATTCAGAGACCCCCACAGTATCAACTGTACTGTATTCTTTTCAAATGAGAGATCAAATAATCATTTCACACCTACTGTAGCATCGGAACTTAGATTGTAAGAACTGGACAAAGCAAAAGGTCTGAAAAGTAAAAGTATGAAGCAAATGCAGGAAATGAAATCTATCAAACTTAGTAGTGGTTCCCACTCCCTCAAGCACACTTCTGATGAAGGATCAAGATTTCTTATAATACAAGGACCCCTATGTTTCCAGCATAGCAGCAGCACCAGTAGCTGTAGCTATTAGTTAAGGTCAACCATATGTGGACTTTTAGGCTTTAGCAATAAGCAAATGAAACTTTGATCACATCCACACAAAGAGCACTTCCCATGCAAACCCCTTAACTTTATTGCAACAAGTTATCAAGAAAAATAGATATGGAATTACCTCTCTCTTTTTGTTCATGACAAATGCACCAATACTCACACGGTGAGAGGCATTCGCTGGAAGAGTATGAGAACCTTCAGGGATCCAGAAAGCAAGCATTAAGTATTTTGGCTCTGCATGGTGGAACCAGAACCCTTCCTGAACAGTAAATAAAAAATTGGAGGTTAATTGACAAGACAGGCTAGCGATACCAGTTTTTTTTTTTTTTTTCTAATCTTACTTGAGCAACTTTAGAGCATCGTGAGCTCATGACTGCAATTTATACAGGCAGAAAAGTTACCTTGACAGCAGCTTCTACAAGATTGACCAGTTGAATAGGTACTTTGATCCAAACACCCCTCTTACCCTGCAAAACATGTTCAAGTGCATTAAAGTTTAAACATTAAAACCAAAACAGCGTTAGACAGAAATGCATCTAATATACACGGAAAACAGACTTCAGTTGTCCATGCAGTGCACTCTTGAGGTTTCTAAGAGCATATGCCCTATAGCCCAAATTTCGAATTGGCCTGTCTCCAATTCTAAAGAAATCTTAAATTTCACGTACACCTGACGACTCTAGTCAGATGAATGCTAAATTGACACTAGTATGCCACCCCCCGCGCCCCTCCCCCCAAAAAAAAAAAAAAACCTTGGGGATTCATTTTACAATCCCAAAATATCCCAGATGCTTTCTGTACACTCAGTAATAAAAAGCCAGAACAGAGAAGAAACAACCCCCCAAAAACTCCAAATTCAGAATCAATAACAGCACACTGATGCTAAAACATTTATCAACAAGAACCCAACTTTAACAAAACGCAACAGAATTGATAAAACCAATGAATACCTGACTTCTCCATAAAGCAATTGAAGCTTTAAGCATTGAAGCAAACACCTTTAAATCCATAGCCTCGCTCAATTCCACAATGACACCTCCAAAGTCATCATTGACAGAGTCAAGCAACTTAACCTGTTGCACTTCATTCTCAAGCAACACTTGCTCCATTCCAGATTTTGAACACACCAAACCTGCCATTGAACTTGCACCAACAGCAATTCTAGCTCTAACCCAGATGCCAAAAACTAAAACGGAATGAACTTTACACACTACAACAAAAGAAAATACAAAACAAAGCAAAACCCGGTAATTAAAATTCAAAAAATCAAACATTTACACAAGCTTGGACAGCTAAACACAAGAATGATTAAGATTTTTACCCGCTGACGATTGTAGGGTATTTCTTCCGAGAGGAAAAATGACTGCTGAAGAGAGGAATGAATGAGGAGAGAAGCATCTGATCATATTTTTATAGTGGGAGGAACAAAAATCGAAGTGTTTAAACAAAATATGGGCCTTTTCCTTTACATTTACATGATTAATATCGTGGGTTTAGGGCCTTACGACTTTAATTTTGTTTCTTTGTTGGGTATTATATGGAAAACATTGAGTGTTTGAAGGAGATAGATTATGAATATTTCGTACTTTGAATATGACTCCAAACTTTATTTCAATATAAAAAAACTGCATTGCTTCCTACACCAAGTTGTTTACTTTTACTACATCATACTTCTATTTTTTTTAATAATGTTTTCTTGGACGAACTTATGTGTAAACTAATGTATGATTTCATTCGAGTTTCAGATGATTCATCTATACTTGTTCATAGAAATTACTTTGTAATCATCTCTAATTACAGGAAATAGTGTTATATATGAGTCTCAAAGTAATTATATTATATTGTTTAGAAACTAGAAATAGATAAAATAAGATATTCAAGTTGTGGGACGTAAAATTTTCATGAATTAGTAATTTTTATGTGTATTTGACTATGTTAGAAAGATAGTTTAATTGAGAAAGTGATTGTAATGGTAAGATATTCTTTTACACAATTCTTAAAAAAAAAAACAACTATAAAGATATGAAATACTATTATTTATAAATTAGAAGTATTTTTTAAAAACTTGACTAATTGGAGTGACTCGATATCTAGACCGGGTTGAGTTTCAATAAAAATAAAAAAAAAAATTGACCCAATTAAAAATTTAAGTTGACCCGTGACCCAATCAACCCTGAAAAAACACATTCAAAATTCTTTGATTTTTTTTAAACTTTTTTCAAATTAATATTTTTTTTATTTTTTATAAAATAAAAAAAATTAACTTGATTTAACTCACCTATCCCATGACTCGAAACTTTGCCGAGCCAATCTTGAATTGATTTTAAAAAGTATAATAGAAGTGAAGAATATAAGCTATTGTTTCGGATTCATATTAAAAATATAAAGTATTGTTTAGAAATATATTTTATTATCAAACATTGAATTTTATAGTGTTTAGGAGAAATAATGTCTTTTTTATTTTATTTTTAAAAAATTAATAAATTAAGAATTAAATTTTATTCTAATAACTGAGTTGTGAGTTTAAAATATATTTTTAATTGGATTAAACCAAATTAATATCATAATTTATTTTTTCTTCAACGGTCAACAATCTCAGTCAAACCTCCAGGCGATAATCTGTTTGAAAAGAGACCCAGGACAAAACTTGTGTAAATATGCAAAAACAAGAAGGCCAAATATATAAATTCAAAAACCCCTCCTTTTTATTTTTTTTTACCTCCTCCTTTTATTTTATTTTTTACTACTGCTAAAAACCTCACATTTCACCTTCTCCGCAGCCAAAAAAAAAAAAAAAACCTGAAACGCCGCCAATTTTTTAATCAACAGTAAAAAATGGATTTATTAATTACCGGTGACCGGCAAATACAAAACCCTAACGACTTTCCTCTTCAGATAACTCCATTCCCGCCCACCGGCAACTTTACTATCCCCACTTCAGCCGCAGCTCCTTCGGCGGCGGAGGCGGGGTCGAGTGAGGCTGCCAGCTTGCCTCCGCAGAAGCTCCGTCCGATTAGAAGAACTGGCAGGGTTCCGTCGAGTTCTAGGGAGGACGGGGAAGAGAGTCTGAGGGGTTTGGTTAGTGGACAGCCGAGTGAAGTGGCGGCTGGTGGTGGTGGTGGGTCGGGTGGAGGTTTATTTGATGATGAATTTAGGTAAAGTTTAGATTTTTTTTTTGTTAGTTAATTATTTTTTCTTTTTTTATTTTGCTTTCTGCAAAGTTTTTTTTCATTTATTATTAATCTTTAGTCATTTTGATAATATTTAAGATTGACCCTTTTTTGAAGATATTAAGAAAAGGGTTATGGTAATTTTTAAGGTATAGTTTGCTTAGAATGTTAGGTAATGCAATAGTACATTGAGACAGTTTGATGTTTCTAATTAAGGTAAGGAAGTGGGCAATTTGTATGTTTACGTAATAGTGATTAGTTTGACGTTTCTTATTAAGGTAGGGAAGTGGGCAATGTGTATGTTTATGCAATAGTGATCAGGTTGATGTTTTCGGATGATCGTGATCCAAATGCATATGCTGTTTGTGTGGGGTTGAGGATTGCTATGATGGTAGAAATTATTGGCTCTTTGATAAGTTGAGGGACAGATTGATTCAAGAGTGTAAACCAAACCACCTGGGATTGTGTTAGTGCAGTAGTAGTCGTAGTAGTAGTCTAGATCCAACAAGTGTTATTTGGAAACTGAGTTAATGTGGTTTTGTTTGTTTTCAGCTTATGTTCGAGTGATGGAAACGATGATGATTTATCGGTTGGTGTGGGAGAATCTGTTGGTCGGAAGAGAAAGAGGAAATCCAAGATTGAGAAGTTTTTGGAGAGTTTGGTGATGAAAGTGATGGAGAAGCAGGAGGAGATGCATAAACAGTTGGTAGAGATGATAGAGAGTAGAGAAAGGGAGAGGGTGATAAGAGATGAAGCTTGGAAACAGCAAGAGATTGAAAGGATGAAAAGGGATAGTGAGGCTAGGGCTCAAGAGACTTCTCGTAACCTTGCTCTCATTTCCTTCATCCAGAACATGACGTCAGGTCATGTTATCGAAGTCCCTCAACCATCAATGACATTCTCACACATGGTGAATGATGGAGGCAATGCCGATGCCCCCATTCAAAATGATTTTATGGGTGACCAAAGTAATCAAAGATGGCCAGAAGCTGAGGTGCAAGCACTTATAATGCTTCAAACTGCTTGGGAACAACAGTCGCGAGTTACAGGCTCCAAAGGGACTAATATTTGGGATGCAATATCTGCTGGAATGTACAATATGGGCTACAACCGCACTGCAAAGAAGTGTAAAGAGAAATGGGAAAACATCAACAAGCACTTCAAAATGTCACTGGGAACTGCCCCAAAGAAACCATTTCAAAATAGTACAGTGAGCCCTTATTTTCCGGAATTGGACACGTTATACAATGACGATTTTGTTAATCTGGGAAATGGCTCTGCCAATACAGACAATCAAGCTAACTGCGCACTGGGTAAAGGTTGAAAATCTCAAACTGTTTCAAGTCTTTGGCTGTCTCCCAGCATCATCAAAAGAACAACCAGGGACCTGAAATTTATATTTCTCGAATCTTACCTTGATGTGATTTCTGGTCCATTTATGCATCTGTATTAACTTAGAGTAGAACTTCATTGAGATGTTATTGACTGTTCTTGCATTAGCTATGCATTGCAGGGGAAAATTATGATTGTATGAATTGTTCTTCCAACAATATTCATAGGAGCATTCTAGCCATTTGCTTCCTTGTGTTTTGAATCCTTATTCAACGAGTACTGTGATTTCTTTAGCTTTCAGGGAGATTCTTTCTGCTGAATATGGTTGTGTTTTGATATTCATGGCAATAGATCTTCCATGCTATATATTCAGTGGTGATAAAAATTTTGGATTTTGCTTATGTTACAAGCCAGAACCGGAAAGGTGTTTTATCTTCCAATTGATATGAAGATATCAAAACCTGACTCTTCGCTGAATAAGAGAAAATGGGCACAAAATATAATGAGAAAAAAGAGAATTAGCACATCAAAACAAAATTCACTATCTGATATCAATGTGTTGTTCAATTGCTATCGCAAAAAGCCATAAAAAAGGAGGAAAAAATCAAGAGAAAAGGAGTCGCATCATGTCAAATGGGTTCTTTCCTTCCTTATTCAGCAAGACAATACGCAACAAGATTCACTAATTTCATCAAATGCTATAATGGATCTTCACTCTTCATGGCTGCTTGAATCTTGAAAAACTCGTGCAGTTCAATAGACTAGAATGTGACAGAATTCATCAAGGCAAACCAACATCACCACACAAACAGTGCAAGGACAAAAGAATATAAGAGGGTGAAGAGAGGAATAATTGAAAATAGAAAAATCAGTATCTCAGGTGGTTCTGGCTGAATGTAATATGGAAATACCAATATGGATGATGTTATCAGTAAGGCCATGAGAAACAAAGAAAAGATTCTAGGACCATTAGCCATGCCAACAACACACCAGAAAAGAGACATACAAGTCTGGCTATACAGATGAGAGGGTTACAGATCAAACATTTAATTCACACTTCGGTTATATTTTGAGAAAATGCAATGACCCATTTAATGCACAGGCAAGAACTCAGCAAATTATCCCCTTTGGATCCTCTCATGCACCAGTTATAGGATGGTGTGGGAATGTAAATCTAACCCTAATCAACATTAATGATAGTAATTATGGTAAATAGAACAAAATGAGGGAAGCACATGCAAGTAAAAACCATCCATGTATCAACCTGTTGCTAAACTCGTAATATTTGAGTCTGAAATGACATGGCTCTTGCAAAATCATAGTTTCTTGTAATTGATGTGCCAAAGCATAAAGAACAACTCTATTTTCTGATATGAACATGGGCAGGAATATAAATTAATTACTGATACAGAAGACATTTTCTTGGTCACATTTTATTTCCCCTTGTCCCTTTCGTGGGAAGAATTGATGTTTCATATAACTCAGTTCGGTTTACAGGAAAAAAAAACTACGTAACTTAGAAATGCAAACATCTCACTGAATCTCATTACCTCCCCAGAGAGAATGCACAAGACTGAAACTCTAAAAGAAGAAATAACTGGTGCAGTGACTTTCTTGACTGTGTGATATCCACATCATCATTCGAGTTTTCAATGTTGATTTATCAACTGGCCTTTTCACTTCTGCATAACCATCTTCTGAGAGCAAGACAGGCAAGGATTCTTCTCCTTTTTCAACATCGTCTATTAGTTTGGCAAAGAGCCAGTTTCACCCAACTGTTCAGAATCTTGAGACTGTGTAGTAGAACGAATAATTATCAGCTAAGTACTTCCCTTGATCAAGGATGAAAGCAAAATACCTGATATACAGTATGAAAGAACAAGAAAAAGTTTTATCTTTCTGGAAAGGAAACAAGTTTTTTGGTGGCTATAAAAAACAGGAAATCCGCACACTAACATATGCGTGACCATCAGCAATGACAGTTAAATAAGACTTCCTGCCATTGTTCTGATTTGCACCAATCATTTAAATGAATTTATCACAAGCCATGCCCAACTGAAATCAGATGAAAGGGTGGTAATCAGTCTAAAAGAACCTTGGTGGGCATCCAGTTCTGTCTCTTTGGTACACAAACAGTAGACACGAATAAAATGGACAGAAAAAAATTAGAGCCACTTTTCTCATATATCACCAAAGTAGATGATTATGTCAGGAGAGGTGGTAGTAGCAGTACGTAGACAGTAATATCTCACCTTGGGTTGCAAAACATCAGATACATCAAGTAGGATCCATGCCCAGGCTCTTTCTGACTGTGGAGAGTCATTGATGCAGAGATTATTGAAAAGGGAAAACTATATGTACTTTAGTTGTGTGTACTTCATAGTCCCCTCTGCTTCATCCACAAAGACCATTTAACAGCCTCCAAGTATTTATCATTCTGCTGCAATGCAGTAATCAGATTGGTGTAGGTTATCTCATCAGGTTCTATCCCATTTTGCCTCATTTCCTTGACCAAACACACAGCATCTTCAACCGTTCCAGCAATTCCATATGCCTTTATCAGTGTGTTACAGCTACACAAATCAGGTCTCAGTCCACATTCTCTACGTTCTGTCAGCACACCTGCAACTTCATCAATTGATCCTTGCTCTCCGTAGATATTCATCATAATGTTGTATGTATAATGGTCAGCAGCACAGCCCGATTACTTCATTCTCTGAAAGACACTTCTAAAACTCTCCATATGACCTTCTTTCCCATAGGCATCCAATGTGCAGTTGTAGGCATCGAGGGAATTTGAAAAACCATCAGATTGCATAGAGTGTATGGTTTATGCCATATTCTTGAAGTCTTGATGTAAGAGAGTACATCAACCAAACCTCGTTTTCTAGCCATCATGAACAATTCCCTAGCTTTATTGAAAAGCTCAGCCTTTGCATAAACACCAAGCATGTCATTGAAGGTGATAGTATTAGGATTAAAACCACGCTGAAGCATCTCATTGAAAAGTCTGGAAAGTTCATTAACTGGAAGAGCACGAGCACAGCAGTTTATGAGACAATTATACAACTCCTGATCCCAAACAACTCCACTCTTCAAGATCTAGCAACACAGATCTTTTAACTTATCCACCATTCCACACTTTTGGTAAATGCAAAGCATGTCCCGGAACATATAATGTCTGGAACTGTGTCCTTTTCCCTCTCCATTGTTTCTAGAACAGAGCGAGCATCTTTCAAGGATCCAGCCTTGACATACATTCTTACAACAATGCTGAAAGCGATCACATCTAAAGCAATTCCAGAAGATTTTTAACTTTTGATAAAGTTTTTCTCCGACCTTCTCATATGCTTTCAAAAGAGTTCCAAGGATTGAGGAATACTGGCACACCCCATCTCCAGCATATCATCAAGAGTTCTGCAAGCACCGTCTTCATCCCCATGCTGAGCTTGCAAATTTATTAGTGTACAAGTTGGACGAATTGGGCTTGAATCCCAACCGCTTGAGCTCCTTATAGTACCATTCTGCCTCCTTGTAATTGCCAACTCGACCCCAACCTTCAATCATAGAACGTTAGGTCATATGGAGAGTTTAAGAACAGCCATTGCGCACCAAACATATTGGATACCTTTCCATAACCAGTAATCAATATATTGCATGCAACAGTATTAGGGGAAAACTTGGCTTCTTGCATAGAAACCAACACCTGCTCGGCCTTCTCTAACTTTCCTGGCTGACTATAAGCATTAAGCAAAACCAATCAATTCTCCAAATTTAACACCACCTTATTCTCTCATCAAGCCAATAACCGCTTCTGCCTTGTCGAGCAAACTTAAACGTGTATAAATAGAGATCATAGCAGAGTAAGCAGACTGACATGTTATCCCAAAACTCCTCATTTCAGAGAAAGCAAATTTTGCCTCCTCAACATTCCAATCCTTTTGGTAGAGCCCCATGACCATACCAAAAGTAGCAATATTTGGCTGAACCCCAAGTTCCAACATCATACGAAACCATTTCCTACTCCACTCCACATTCCCCCGTTTCGAACACGAGTAAATAAGAGTGTTAAAAACTCGGCAATCCAATTCAGAACCAAAACTCTCACTCATTTCCCTGATCATCCTCTCAGAAGAATCCCAATCTTCCCTCCTACCCACCACTCGAAAAACAACGTTGTAAGCATTAACATTCTTTTCAAGCTTCCCATTACTCCACATCCACTCAAAGAACCTCAAACTTTTTCAATCACTGCTACACTTCTCAAGCCATTTCAAAACATCATTACATTTCTCTAAGCTCAAATTAGACCCAATAACAGAGCAACTAACATCCAAATCACCATCATGCACAAAAAGATCCTCCCTTTCTAATCTTCTACCATTCCTTTTATAACCAAACTTAAAACCCTCTTCCCTTTTAGTCCCTTTCTTATCACCCCTATACTTAATTTTCCTCTCCTGTTTAAAATCTATGTCCTTTTGCTCATTCTCATCGGCCAAACCTTCTGCAAGTGACAAAAAATGGTCCTTTACAGAAAATTCAGTTTGGATTCTAGACGCCTTAACAACACTAAATCTACCCAAAGAAACATGTTTTTTTTTAGTCTCCATTGTCTCTATTTCTATTTTTTGTCTCTAAATTGTAACCAAACATTACATTACAATAAAATTTAAGTGTATTTATAATTAACATTTGATATTATAAAAACAACTAAAAAAACTGGGGTTGGTTCAACTATTCATATGAAGATTAAACCATGTCAATATATAGTTTTTAATTGTTTTGATAACAATTTAGTTAGTTATCGCGCAGGTTTGAACATAAAGGCCATGAGTTCAAGTGAGATGCTTGTAGCAATATGTTTTTTTAGATGACAGGTGTATTTTATTTTCCATTAGGCACATAACTCTTTTTTTGGTTGGCTCTTTGTTTTATCTTTTGTTTATTTTTTTATTACATCTTTTAAATATAATATTTTTATTTAATTTTATCATTTAGTATTGGGTGGATAGTAAACCAATTTTTGTATTTTTTATTATATAACAAAATAAAAATATTATGTTGCCCCAATGAAATCCATAACCTCATGGTAAATCATTTTTTTATATTTTTTATCATATAAAAAAATAAAAATAATAATTAATTCAATCCAATAAAATTTATAGCCCAAGTCATACATTTGATGGAATAACTAAAATAATAAACTTAACATTTTTTTCTTTTTCTTTGAATCTACTCAATCAACAAGAATCATAAAATCATACATATACTTAAATATCATTACTTTTATTAGTGTATTTAACTTGCATTAGCAAGATTATAAGAATAAATTTAGCTTATAAAATAAAAGTTCGGTTAAAAGATATCATTCATTAACC
>Ga0307515_10015848_pt1 | contig 13857 bp, 14 predicted proteins | sample 17_EM_MG_FD_194513 | JGI IMG/M metagenome (GOLD analysis project Ga0307515, IMG submission 194513) | Populus trichocarpa ectomycorrhiza microbial communities from riparian zone in the Pacific Northwest, United States - 17_EM | ecosystem: Host-associated > Plants > Roots > Unclassified | place... | reverse complement strand
AACTCCCGCTCGCCCTCTCGCACGACGACAACGAGATGGTGTTCTCCGGCAGCGCGGTCGTCGACCGGGACAACACCACCGGCTTCGGCACGACGGAGAACCCGCCCATGGTGGCGATCTACACCAGCCACAACATAACCACGGGCATCCAGGCCCAGTCGCTCGCCTACAGCACCGACCGCGGCCGTACCTGGACGAAGTACCAGGGCAATCCCGTCATCGACATCGGCTCCAGGGACTTCCGCGACCCGAAGGTCCAGTGGTACGCGCCGACGCAGAGCTGGCTGATGACGGTGTCCATGTCCGCCGAGCACAAGGTGCGGTTCTACTCGTCCAAGAACCTCAAGGACTGGAACCTGCAGAGCGAGTTCGGCCCGGCGGGCGCGACGGGCGGGGTGTGGGAGTGCCCGGACCTGTTCCCCCTCGCGGTCGACGGCGACGAGAGCAACATCAAGTGGGTCCTTGTCGTCAACATCAACCCCGGTGGTATCGCGGGCGGTTCGGCCGCCCAGTACTTCGTCGGCGACTTCGACGGCACGGAGTTCACCGCCGAGGACAAGGGCACGTACATCCCGCCCACCGGCACGGTGACGCAGGACTTCGAGGGCACGGACTTCGGTACGTGGACGACCACGGGCACCGCGTTCGGCACCGCTCCGGCAGCCGGGGCGGTGGACGGTCAGACCCCGGTCGACGGCTTCGACGGCAGGGGCCTCGCCAACAGCTTCCACTCGGGTGACGCCACCACCGGCACCCTGACCTCGCCCTCCTTCACCGTCGACAGCGAGTACCTGAACTTCAAGGTCGGCGGCGGTCGGCACCCGCACGTGGACGGCACGGTCCTGGAGCCGGGAGATCCGCCCGCGGGCACGCTCCTCGCCGACTTCGAGGGCGGCACCTACGGCGACTGGACGACGACCGGGGACGCCTTCGGCACCGCACCGGCCACCGGCACCCTCCCCGACCAGCAGGCGGTCTCCGGCTTCCTGGGCAACGGCCTGGTCAACAGCTACCGCAACGGCGACACCACCACCGGCACCCTCACCTCACCCGAGTTCACCATCGACAAGGACTACGTCAACTTCCTTGTGGGCGGCGGCTACCACCCCGCCGGCTCCGACAACCCGACCGCGATCGAACTGCTCGTCGACGGCAACGTGGTCCGCAGCGCCACCGGAAAGGACGCCGAGGCGCTCAACTGGGCCTCCTGGGACGTCAAGGACCTCGCCGGCAAGCAGGCGCGGATCAGGATCGTCGACGACAACACCGGCGGCTGGGGCCACCTCAACGCCGACCACATCATGCTCTCCGACACCCGGGCCCAGCCCGTCTCCCAGGAGACGTCCGTCAACCTGATCGTCGACGGCAAGGTCGTCCAGAGCGCCACCGGCGCCAACAGCGAGACCCTGGACTGGGACTCCTTCGACCTGCGCTCCTACGCCGGAAAGCAGGCGCGGATCCAGCTCGTAGACATGAACAAAACCAGCTGGGGCCACATCCTGGCCGACCGGTTCACCGAAGCCGACGCCGCCGCCAAGTCCGTCGTACAGCGCGCCGACTGGGCCGACTACGGCAAGGACTACTACGCGGCCGTGTCCTGGGAGGACGCGCCGGACGGCAAGCGGTACATGATCGGCTGGATGAACAACTGGGACTACGGCGGCGCCGTCCCCACGTCCCCCTGGCGCGGCGCGCAGAGCATCCCCCGGGAGATGGCCCTGCGTACGGTCGACGGCCGGATCCGGCTGACCAGCGAGCCGGTCGGCAGCGTGGAGTCCCTCCGGCAGGAGGGCCCGGCGACCGCGGCCGGTGTCACGGTCACGAACACCTCAGAGCCCCTGATCGGCCCCGCGGCCCAGGGCAAGGCCCTCGACATCGAGGCGACCTTCTCCCTCACGGACGCCGACCGCTTCGGCCTGAAGGTGCGCACCGGCGCCGACGGCGAGGAGACCGTCATCGGCTACGACACCACGACACAGGAGCTGTACGTCGACCGCACCCACTCCGGTGCCGTCGACTTCAACAGCACCTTCCCCGGTGTCCAGACCGCGCCGCTGAAGGCGGAGAACGGCAAGGTCAAGCTGCGGATCCTCGTCGACTGGTCGTCCGTCGAGGTCTTCGGCGGCAGCGGCGAGGCCGTCATCACCGACCAGATCTTCCCCGACCCCGCGAGCGAGGGAGTGCAGATCTTCGCCGAGAACGGCTCGGCGGAGCTGGACGAGGCCGTGGTCTGGCACCTCGACTCAGCCCACAACTGACGCCCGAACCGACGCCCGCAGCCGACAAGAAGAATCAGGAGAACGCGACCGTGAAGAAGAAGACCCTGCTCGCCGAGTTCACCGCCCGCGAGGGAGCGGAGGACGAGGTCGCCCGTCTGATCGGCGACTACGCCCTGAAGGTGCGCGAGGAAGAAGGCAACCTCGCCTTCGACGTCTACACCAAGGAGGCCGCCCCGCGCGCCTTCTGGATCTTCGAGGTGTACCGCGACGAGGACGCCTTCCAGGCGCACCTGAAGGCACCGTACGGCGGCCCGTTCAACGCGGTCCTCGCCCCGCTGATCGAGGAGGACGCCTCGGTGCTGACGTTCCTCGATCCGGTGACCTGACCTGACCTGACCCGACCTCGGGTTCGCGGCCAACCCTGGCCGAGGCGAAGGCCATGCTCCACCCGGAGGCCGGCGAGCCCACGTCCCTGACTCAGGGGCCGGTGCCGAAGCCACTGGGCTCCGGCACCGGCAGGCACCGCAGACCTCAGGTGCCATGATCGCGGCGAGTGGCGCCGAGCCTCCTTGCCGGGAGCCGCGCGTTCCTCGGGCGTGGCGTGGGTGAGCCCGATGTCGGCCGTGCGGGTCATCGATGCCGGGTGGGCGCCCGCTCTCAGCCCTGGGCGTCGATCTCGGCATCGGCGACGGCGATGGCGATGCCGAGCGCCTTGGCGATGTTGCCCGCTGCCGTCATGACGCGGGCGGTGCCCACGATGGGCGCGATGGCGACCAGGACGTCCTGCAACTGGTCGGCGGTCAGGCCGGCCTTGAGGGCAGGGTCGATGTGGGCCACGTAGGAGATGGGCGGGGCGTCCGAGGCGGCGAGCGCCGCGATACGCGTGAGTATGAGCAGGTCAGGGGCCAGCCCGCAGCGCTCGATCGAGTCGACGGTCATGGCGGCGAGGGTGTCCAGGACAGGGGTTTCAGATGCAGTGGCCATGGCGTATGCGCTCCTTGGTGTGTTTCCGAGCCGGTACCTGGCCTCGGGGCTGTCGGGCGAAGGTGCTTCAGTGCTCTGAAGGGCTGGGTGCGGTGCACAGGGCCCAGATCACCAGGGCGTTGATCGCGATGAGGACGATGGCCCAGAACGGTGCGTAGGGGATCCAGAGGAAGTTGGCGAGCATGGCCAGGCCGGCCAGCCCCACGCCGACGACCCTGGCCCAGGTGGCGCCCTGGAACAGAGCGGCACCGGCGAGAGTGATGACCACACCCAGGATCAGATGGATCCAGCCCCATGAGGTGAGGTCGAACTCGAACACGTAGTTGCGGGTGGTGACGAACACGTCGTCCTCGGCGATGGCGGCGATGCCCGCGAAGAGCGTCATCAGTCCGCCGAAGATCATCAGGACGCCGGCGAACACCAACCAGCCGCTCCCGATCCCCGTGTGCGCGGAACTCCGCGCCGCCGCACCCGAGTGGGCCCCGCTCACATGACTTGTCATTGCCGGCTCCCTAATGTTGCACGGCCCCTCACAGCAGGGTTCCTGTTCGGCTGATCGGGTTACTTCCACTCTCGGCCTGTCGGGCATGTTGTGCACCTCAGGGCATGTGGTGGCGGCTCCCGAGACGCTGAGCGGGCAGAGCGGCGCCGGCTCTGCCGGGGGAGGAGAACGGTCCCGCGGCCCGCTCGTGGTCCTTTGTCGGGACGGCGATCTCGGTCCGGGCGCCGCTCTCGGTTCAGCGCAGGCGTCGCGAGCCGCTGTGCTGTTTCCCGGCGCCGGCCGGCGCGTCCTGGGCCTCGCGCAGGTCGGGGGTGGTGGCCTTCGCGGCGTCGTACCAGTTCCCGTAGAGGTCGGCGAAGTACGGGGCCGACATGCCGTGCAGCAGAATGCTGAGGCCGATGGTGACCGCGATGACCTGGCCCAGCAGCTCGGTCCCGGGCACGTGCTCCTCCACCAGGAGGAGTCCGAAGACCACGGAGGCCAGGCCGCGGGGTCCGAACCAGCCGACGTAGGCCACAGTGGGCAGCCGCATGCCGGTGCCGGCCGGCGCGAGGGCCACCGGGAGCATTCTGACCACCGTCAGGCTGAGTACCGCGTACGTGAGGATCCGCCAGTCGAGGTGCTCCAGCGCCGGGCCGAGCAGGACCGCGCCGAAGACCAGGAAGCTCAGGCTCCCCAGCAGCCCGCCCACCTGCTCGGCCAGGTCGGCGGGCCGCTTCTCGGCCGGCTCCCCGTCCGTCCGTTCCCCGCCCGCCGGCTCGCCCTTGCGCAGCGCGACGCCGAAGGCGAAGCCGCCCATCCAGGTGGCGATGAAGCCGCTGCCGTCCGCGGCTGTCGCCACGCTGTACGCGCCGAAGGCCACCGCCAGGACGGCGACCTGCTGCCATTCACTCGTCGCCCAGCCCCGGGCCCGCGCGAGGGGCAGCAGCCACCCTCCGACCCCACCGAAGGCCAGGCCCACCACGGTACTGACCACCAGTGCCCGCCAGCCCGGGAACCGGACCGCCGGTCGGGCCTGCGTGCGCCGCGCCTGACACGGCTGATGCGCATGCGGATGATCCATGAGGCGCGCAGCATGGTGATATGGCTGGATTTACGAAGACACCCCCCTCGGTGACGACGCCCGGCAAGGGCTGGTTCGCCATCCTGCGCCTCTACAGCCCCGAGCAGCCGTTCTTCGACAAGACGTGGCAGCCGGGCGAGGTGGAACCCGCCGACTGACCTCTTTCGCTCACATCAGGCGCCGTGATTGAGAGGAATTCCATGGCCGGGACCAGCACGGACCACAAGGCGCACACGCCATTCCTTTCCCGCCCCGGTGTCCGTCGGCTCGGGCCTTTCGTCCTGATCACCGCGATCGCTCTGGTCTTCGTCTTCGAGAACCGAGGCAGCATCAAGATCCGTCTTCTCGTTCCAGAGGTGACCATGCCGCTATGGGGCGCCCTTCTGATCGCCTGGGGCCTCGGCATGCTTGCCTGCGCCTTCACCGTGCGTCGACGCTCCAGCCGGCATGCGCGACGGCAGAAGTAGGGAAAGGCCCACTTTCACCCGAACATGGCTCCGTCGGTGGGGGCCGGAGAACGGCGCCTCACCTGACGACTCTTTCCGCCGGATCGGAGACACCCATGAAGGACCTCAAGTTTGAGCAGAAGCGCTCGCTGTCACGCCTTGAGGCGGCTGACCAGCTCACGGCACTCGCAGCCGCGCTGAGGGAAGGCGGGGATGCCGAACTGGAACTCGGCCCCGGAACGCTGAGCCTGCGGATCCCCGACGGCCTTCGCAGCGAGCTGGAGGTCGAGATCGGCAATGGGGAGATCGAGCTGGAGATCGAGTTCAAGTGGCCGACCGCACCGACTCGGGCAGTGCCGTCCCGGACGGTCGCGGGCACCAAGAAGGCCACGGGACGGAAGAAGGTGCCCGCCAAGCCCGCTCGGAGCAGCACGGGTACCAGCAGGAGCAAAAGCGCGAAGCGGTCCGCTACGAAAACGCCCTGAGTCGTGCCGGGAATCTCGGGCTGACCGGCACACCCCGTTCGGTGCGCAGCCGACCTTGTCGCAGGCCGGTCAGCCGGTGGCGTTCGCGGCCGGGCCTGTCACAGGTCTCTCCACCTCGATGGACGGCCGCTTCTCAGCGCAGCGCCAGCTTCCGTAGCCGCCGCCAGTCCATGGGGGCCCTCGTCCGGGGCACGCCGGGGCGGTGGCGTGGTACGCGGACGTGCAGGGCCCGGGGGTGGATCGTGCATCGTACGGGCGTCGGCAGGGTCAGTGCCTCACCGTCGACCCCGGCTTCGATCTCGGGCTCGTCGGCGTCGATGACGACCTCCTGGGCGGTGAGCGTGGTGAGGCCGGGCGCGTGTCTCCCCGCGAGCAACTCGGCTGCCTGCGCGGCGTTGTCGACACTGACGCCCAGGACGCCGAGGGCACCTGAGTCCAGGACCTCACGGTGTCCGAGGCCGGCGAGGTCGCCCATCCGGTAGGGGTTGTTGCTGACGAGCACGGCCTGGGGTCCGTCGATGGTCATGTCCGCGGTGCGGACGGCCAGCCGGGGACCGCGTCGGTGGGTCAGCAGGTCGGGAAGCGTCTGGAGGATGGTGCGGACCTTGTCGTCGCGGTAGGCGGGACTTTGCACCACGGCCGCGTAGGTGCCGAAGGACGCGTTGTTGACGAAAGCCCGCTCGCCGATGAACCCGAGGTCGACGCGGAGTTCGACGCCGTCGGTGAGCGCGTCCAGGCAGGTCGACGGGTCGTCCCGGTCCAGGCCGAGGTCGAGGGCGAAGTGGTTGCGGGTTCCGGCCGAGATCACCATGAAGGGGATGCCGTGCCTGGCGGCGACTCCGGCGACCAGGGCTTGTGTGCCGTCACCGCCTGCGACTCCGAGAAGGTCGGCGCCGTCTTCGACCGCCTTGTCGGCGAGGGCGACCACGTCCTGCTGATGAGCTGTGTCCAGCAGGAGGACGTCGGCGTCGAGCGCCTCGGCCTTCTCCTTGAGGTGGAACTTCCCCACCTTTCCGCCGCCTGATCGTGGATTCATGATGAGGAAGGGGCACTTGGGAGGAGCAGTCCGCGTTTCCGGAGGCCCGGCCGGCTCGATGTCCCTGCTGAGTGCCGCTCTGCCGAGGGAGACCGCGAGGGCCCACAAGGCAAGGGAAGCGAGTACGACCCACACCAGCTCCGCCCATGCGTAGAGCACCAACACCGCGAGCGGGGCGGCGGCGGCCAGGGTGAAGGCGAGCAGCCTGCCGATTCCACGCACGGTCAGTGCCCACCACAGGCTGGCTCCTGATACGGCCAGCCCGGCCAGCCCGGCACCCAGGAGCGCGATGCTCTTGAAGCCGGCGAACACGAGCAGGATCACCACCGCGGCGAGCCCGGCCACCAGAGCAAGCCGTGCGGACCAACGCTGTACGAGGCGACCGCGCGCCCCGGAGTCCCTGTGCATGGAGCCTCCTGCCGGTCGGGGGCACGGCCGACGCGACTGTGTGCGTGGCACCGCGTCCACCGGCGATCCCGACCGGCGAACCAGCCCGGTGTTTCCAGCCCGATCTACGGGCCTGCCTCAGGCCGCAACTCGGCCGCCACCACTGCCCATTGCACCACCCGCTCGGGGACGTGCCGAGTCCGACCGGTCCAAGTCGCCGGGGGCGGTATCCGGCGATAGGTTGGTGCATAGATATAAATACTACTATTTCATCCGTCGGGGCCGGAGTCGCACCGTCGGCTGTGGCAGCGACTCTGCCGGTTCCGCACTCGACATCGGAGCGGGCGATCCGTCCCCGACGGTCATCGCCAACGCCCTGCGCATCGGCCACCACATCGTGGAGTGTCCGCAATGAGCGAGAACCATCTCTCCGGCGACGAGACACGGCACCTCACCCCGCAGGGCCGATTCGCCCGCGGCAAGGCCGCACGCGCCGACGCACCCCGTTCCAGCCACGCCGAGTTCAGGCCCCCACCGAAGCGCCCGGACCCGGTGGAGATCATCGAGAAGCAGTCCGCGACGCGAGTGCCGGAACTCGTACCGATCCGCTACAGCAGGATGAGCGAGGCGCCGTTCCGCTTCTACCGAGGGGCCGCCGCCATCATGGCCGCGGACCTCGCGGAGACACCGCGCAGCGGGATCAGGGTGCAGTGTTGCGGCGACGCGCACATGCTGAACTTCCGGTTGCTGGCCTCGCCGGAACGCCACCTCATGTTCGACATCAACGACTTCGACGAGACACTGCCGGGCCCCTGGGAGTGGGACGTCAAGCGACTCTCGGCGAGTCTCGTCATCGCGGGCCGGGCGAACGGCTTCAGCTCCAAGGAGCGGGCGTCGGTGGTGCGCGCGGCCGTGCAGTCCTACCGCGAGCGCATGCGGAGCTTCGCCGGACTGGGCAATCTCGACGTCTGGTACACCCGCTTCGACGCGGACGAGCTGCAGGAGCAGCTCGCCCCGATGCTGAGCGCAGGACAGAGCGATCGCTGGGAACAAGCCCGGGAGCGGGCCCGTGCGCATGACACGCTGCAGGTCTTCGACAAGCTCACGCGCGTCGTCGACGGAAGGCGTCGGATCGCTCCCGATCCACCGCTGCTGGTCCGGCTCCAGGATCTGCTGCCGGACACCGAACGCGGCGCGCTGGAGAAGGAGATCAGCCGGCTGATCGAGCGGTACGGCCAGACCGTGCAGACGGACCGCCGGTTCCTGCTGGAGAGCTACCGCGTCGCCGACATGGCCCGCAAGGTCGTCGGTGTGGGCAGTGTGGGAACCCGATGCTGGATCATCCTGCTGCTCGGCAAGGACGACGACGATCCCCTGTTCCTCCAGGCCAAGGAGGCCGACGAGTCGGTTCTGGCGCCTTACGTCGGCGGCAGCACCTTCGCCACGCAGGGCGAGCGCGTCGTCGCCGGCCAACGGCTCATGCAGGCCACCAGTGACATCTTCCTGGGATGGGAGCGCGTCCAGGGGATCGACGGCAAGCGGCGGGACTTCTACGTACGCCAGCTGCGGGACTGGAAGGGCATCGCTGAGCCCGAGAACATGTCACCGAAGCGGATGGGCCTGTTCGGCCGGCTGTGCGGTGCCACGCTGGCCCGCGCCCACGCCAGGTCCGGGGACCGGATCGCGATCGCCGCGTACCTGGGCGGCGGCGACGTCTTCGACCGCGCGCTGGCGACGTTCGCCGAGCTGTACGCGGACCAGAACGAGAAGGACCACCAAGCCCTGGTCGATGCCGTCCAAGCGGGACGGGTCCCGGCCGAAGCGGCCTGACGGCCACACCAGAAGGGGCGAGGTCCGAAGACCTCGCCCGCTACCACCAAAACCTCAGCTCACGGCCAGACAAGGCAGTACGGCTGATGCCCAGCCTCATGCAACCTGTGACTGAAGTCCTGCCACTCGTGCAGCAGTTGGTACACATTGAACGCGTCCCGAGGCCCGCCCCGGTCCGGCACCGTCGACCAGATGAACGCCGCCGCGCCGACCGCCTCCTCGCCGATGCCCCGCAGGGGGTCGACGACCGTCATCGGGAGCTTCACCACCGCGTAGTCCGGGTGCAGCACGACCAGTTCCAGCGGCGGCACCTTGTTGAGGGGGACGCCCTCGATGCCCGTGAGGACCATCGCGGCCATCGTTTCGGGCTTGATCTTGGTGAACATGCCGTTCATGCCGAGTTCGTCGCCGCCGAGTTCCTCGGGGCGCATCGAGATCGGGACGCGGGCTGCCGTGGCGCCGTCCGGCGCGCCGAAGTATTTGTACGTCACCCCCACCCGACCACCATTCCCGCTCGCTGCCCGGAGTCGCTCGACCCTCCGGTCGAGGCCCTCGGGCACACCGTTCGATCCCGGGCCCTGCCCAGGACCCATTCCCTGCCGTGCCGCTTCTGCCGCTGCCGCTTCCTCCACGTCGCGTCGGTGCCTTCCCCGCCGGGCACGTCGAGGACCCAGGTCGTCAGTCCCCTCGCCCAGTCCGCCACCGCGATGCATATCTCCACCCGACTGCTTTTCTAGGACGCGCGAGCCCCGTCGCGCAACCCGATCATCGTGTCAGTGACCTCCCCCACGACCGCCCGCCGAAACGTGCGTTGAAACACCTGTCCGCAGGATCTTCGCAGCCTCTGAACACCATCGTCCGCCCATCGTCCGTATGTACGGACGGAATGAGCTGTGTGTATCAGTGTGTATCCGTGTCTGTCCCGTCGCTGTCCCGTCCCAGTTTCGCAGACGGGTGGGGCCGACGGGCCGCTGTCCGGCCGCCTACCCTGAGGGGGTCACTGGCAACCGGAGTCCGAGAAGTCGGAGAAGTCGCAGGTCATGAGCGAAACGTCTAGCGAAATGTCTAGCGGGGCAGCCAGCGGGATGGCTAGTGGGTTGCCCTATTCATATGAAGCGCCCGTCTCGCAGGGCCTCTTCGACCGTGCGACGGCCGTCACACCCGGCGGAGTCAACTCGCCGGTGCGTGCCTTCCGTGCCGTGGGCGGTACGCCCCGGTTCATGGTGTCGGGGCGTGGCCCATATCTCACCGACGCCGACGGGCGCGAATACGTCGACCTCGTCTGCTCCTGGGGGCCGATGATCCTCGGCCACTCCCGCCCCGAGGTCATCGCCGCCGTCCAGGACGCCGTCTCGCGCGGCACCTCCTTCGGTACGCCGGGGGAGGGGGAGGTCGCGCTCGCCGAGGAGATGGTCGATCGCATCGACCCTCTTGAGCAGGTGCGGCTCGTCTCCAGCGGGACCGAGGCCACCATGTCCGCGATCCGCCTCGCCCGCGGCTTCACCCGGCGTGCCAAGGTGATCAAGTTCGCCGGCTGTTACCACGGGCACGTCGATTCGCTGCTCGCCGCCGCCGGCTCCGGTGTCGCCACCTTCGCGCTGCCCGACACCCCCGGCGTCACCGGCGCCCAGGCCGGCGACACGATCGTCCTCCCCTACAACGACCTCGACGCCGTGCACGCCGCCTTCGCCGCGCACCCCGGCGAGATCGCCTGCCTCATCACCGAGGCCTCCCCGGGCAACATGGGCGTCGTACCGCCGCTGCCCGGCTTCAATCAGGGGCTGAAGGACGCTTGTGCGGCCAACGGTGCGCTCTACATCTCCGACGAGGTCATGACCGGGTTCCGTACCAGCCGTAGCGGGTGGTTCGGGATCGACGGCGTACGGCCCGATCTCATGACCTTCGGGAAGGTCATGGGCGGGGGATTCCCCGCCGCCGCCTTCGGTGGACGGGCCGATGTCATGGGCCACCTCGCTCCCGCCGGGCCCGTCTACCAGGCCGGCACCCTCTCCGGTAACCCCGTCGCCACCGCAGCCGGGCTCGCCCAGCTGCGGCTGCTCGACGAGGCCGCGTACGTCACCGTCGACGCCGTCTCCGCGCAGTTGCAGGAGCTTGTCCATGACGCGCTGAGCAAGGAGGGCGTCGCGCACACCGTGCAGCACGCCTCCAACATGTTCTCCGTCTTCTTCACCGACCAGCCCGTGCGCGACTACGAGGGCGCCAAGGCGCAGGAGTCGTTCCGCTTCAACGCCTTCTTCCACTCCATGCTGGCGAGCGGCGTCTACCTCCCGCCCTCGTCCTTCGAGTCCTGGTTCGTCTCCACCGCGCACGACGAGCGAGCCATCCAGAAGATCGCCGACGCCCTCCCGGCGGCGGCCCGTGCGGCGGCGGAGGCCACGGCAGCATGAGCGACATCAGCAACGACATCAGTAACGAGAGCGGCAACGAGAACAGCAGCTCCGACAGCGACATCACCGTCGTCCACCTCATGCGGCACGGTGAAGTCGCCAACCCCGACGGGGTGTTGTACGGGCGGCTGGCCGGCTACCACCTCTCCGACCTCGGGCGCCGCATGGCCGACCGCGTCGCCGAGCACCTCGCCTCCCGCGACGTCACGCACGTCGGTGCCTCCCCGCTGGAGCGGGCGCAGGAGACCGCGACGCCCATCGCCAAGGCGCACGGGCTCGACCTCGCCTCCGACGAGCGGCTCATCGAGGCCGGCAACGTCTTCCAGGGCAAGACCTTCGGCGTCGGGGACGGCGCCCTCAAGCGGCCCGAGAACTGGAAGCACCTGGTCAACCCGTTCAAGCCGTCCTGGGGGGAGCCGTACGTCGACCAGGTCGTACGGATGATGGGGGCGCTGGACGCCGCCAAGGACGCCGCCCGTGGGCACGAGGCCGTGCTCGTCAGCCACCAGCTGCCGATCTGGATCGTGCGCAGCTATGTGGAGCGGCGGCGGCTCTGGCACGACCCCCGCAAGCGGCAGTGCACGCTCGCCTCCCTCACCAGCTTCACCTACCGCGGCGACAAGATCGTGTCCGTCGGCTACAGCGAGCCCGCCCGCGATCTCGTCCCGGCCCATCTCCTCGCCGGCGCCAAGCCGGTGAAGGGGAAGGACAAGGCCTTCGGGGCGTAGTCGCCTGTTCGCTCAGCGCCGCCTGTTCGCTCAGCACCGCTTACTCAACCAACACTTCAGAAAATTGCGCCACTTCGGGTGTTAGTGACACACCTGTTGCAATTGTTCCGAAGTGTGCGACAAAGGCAGGAACCTCCCCATCCGTCGTGCCCTCTGACTGGGTGACCACCAGCGGGTACGACGAATGGGGAACACATGCACGTCAAGAAGGGTGCCGACGGCTTCAGCCGACGAGGTGCGCTCGGCCTCGGCCTCGGGGCCGCCGCCGCTCTCGGTACCGCCGGCTGCGGGACCGTCCTGCAAGAGGGGTCGGGAGGGTCCGGAGGTTCCGGTGGCGACCGGCCTTCTGCGAAGCCGTCGCCCACCGCCACCGTCAAGCCCATCGGCGACGGCTCCACCTCCTTCACCGGCAAGCAGCCCCACCAGCCCGGCAAGCCCGTACCGCTGGAGGCCGGCCAGACCCCGCCCCAGTTCGTGATCTTCTCCTGGGACGGGGCGGGGGAGGTCGGCAACGGGCTCTTCCCGCGCTTCCTGGAGCTGGCGAAGACGCACGGCGCCCATATGACCTTCTTCCTCTCCGGGCTCTACCTCCTCCCCGAGTCGCAGAAGCGCAAGTACCTCCCGCCGAACAACGCCCCCGGCGCCTCCGACATCGGCTACCTCACCGACGAGCACGTCAAGATGACGCTGGCCAACGTCCGCCAGGCCTGGCTCGACGGGCACGAGATAGGCACCCACTTCAACGGCCACTTCTGCTCCGGCTACGGCACCGTCGCCAACTGGACGCCCCAGCAGTGGCGCAGCGAGATCGACCAGGCCAAGGGGTTCGTCAAGGAGTGGCGGACCAACACCCGGTGGACCGACCTGCCCGCCCTCCCCTTCGACTACGACAAGGAGCTGATCGGCGGGCGTACTCCCTGTCTCCTCGGGCAGAACAACCTGCTGCCCACCGCCCGTGAACTCGGCTGGCGCTACGACGCCTCCTCGCCCGGCGGCCGGCAGGTGTGGCCCACGAAGACGAACGGCGTCTGGGACCTGCCCCTCCAGGCGATACCTTTCCCCGGCCGCCAGTTCGAGGTCCTCTCCATGGACTACAACATGCTCGCCAACCAGTCGATCAACTCGACCAACGCCCCCGCCTACAACTACCCGGCCTGGCGCGAGCAGGCGGCCGGCGCCTACATCGCCGGTTTCCAGCGGGCGTACGAGACGAACCGCGCCCCCTTCTTCATCGGCAACCACTTCGAGCACTGGAACGGCGGCATCTACATGGACGCCGTCGAGGCCGCCCTCAAGCACATCGCCCAGGAGAAGGAGAAGGGTGCGGACATCAGGCTCGTCTCGTTCCGGCAGTACGTCGACTGGATGGACGTACAGAAGCCCGAGGTGCTGGAGAAGCTGCGGACCCTCGATGTCGGACAGCAGCCGGTGGGTGGCTGGAAGGAGTTCCTCGCCGCGGCGCCGCAGACCTCCGCATCGAGTACCGGAAACGCCGCCTGAAATGCGGGTTCAATCGGATTCGCCTCTCAGTGCGCGCGCCGGTTGCAGCAACCGACCTGCTTGTCTGCTGGGGGTCCGGGGGTCGTCCCCCGGGATGGTGCAGTCGCCCGCAAGGGGGGTGCCCAAGATCCTCGGAACGGACATGCGAAACTTTTCACATGAGTGCCGCCAGCCGCGCCCCCCTCTCCTCGAACCGTCCCCGTGGCCATGTCAGTAGCCGCAGGGCCATGGCGCTCACCGCCACGGTCGCTGCCTTCGCGTTCGTCCTG
>Ga0307515_10015847_pt1 | contig 13857 bp, 10 predicted proteins | sample 17_EM_MG_FD_194513 | JGI IMG/M metagenome (GOLD analysis project Ga0307515, IMG submission 194513) | Populus trichocarpa ectomycorrhiza microbial communities from riparian zone in the Pacific Northwest, United States - 17_EM | ecosystem: Host-associated > Plants > Roots > Unclassified | place... | reverse complement strand
TGCCGTGTGCCCTGGGCGCTGCGATCGCGTGCCCGGACCGCAAGGTCGTGGCGCTGCAGTCGGATGGCTCGGCCTTGTACACGCTGCAGTCGCTCTGGTCCATGGCCCGAGAAGGTACGGACGTCTGCGTCGTCATTGCAGCCAATCAGCGCTACCAGATTCTCAAGACCGAACTGGATCGCCTCGAAGGCAAGCCGATACCGGCACGCGCATCCGATCTGACAGAACTCCGGCGCCCCGAGATCCGCTGGGTCGATCTGGCACGGGGACTCGGCGTCGATGCAGTGCGTGTCGACGACGTGGCGGGCATGAGGAAGGCCCTGCAGCGTGGCATTGGCGAGAAAGGACCCTTCCTGATCGAAGCGCTTCTTCCTTGATGGCCTGGTAAGCGCACGGTCATGCAACGCCCGGGCCTGACATACCTTGCCCAAAATGCCACTTTCCAAGGAAACCTGCAAGCGTCAACACGTCAACGCATATTCCGCACTCGAAGTCCGCCGTGGGGCCCCCTGCCCTCGTGGCGTCGGCGTTCAGACCCATAACTTCACGGCTCCAGCCGAAAACGCCGAGATCCAAGACGTAATGGCAAATGCCTCATCGATGTCGCAAGCGCATCGCGGTACTTGCGACCGGACATCGTCATCCACGCATTGTGGAAGCAGTACAACGTCAACTGCCGGTCCTTCATCACACGTATTTCCAGGTGATGCCGTACGAGAGCGATGTCGAGCTTTGCGAATAGCTCAATGCGGCGACTCCCGGCTCCTTTGCCAAGAAAACCGCGCTCAAGGCTGATATAGATCCCGGACGCGTGGCCGCGATCATCATCGAGCCGGTTCAGGGAGCAGGCGGGTTCTACGTGGCGCCGGTCATCCTGTTCAGACGACTTCGCACCCTTTGTGATGAGCACGGCACCCTGTTGATCGTGGACGAGGTTCAGAAGGGATTCGGTCGTAAGGGCAAGATGATTGAGCTGGAACACTACGAAGTTGAATCGGACCTTCTGACCATGTCGAAGAGTCTTGCTGGCGGCTTTCGGCTTTCCGCGTTGACCGGCCGCACAGCGCTGATGGACGAGGCAGCGCCTGGCGGTCCGGGCGGTCCGGGCGGTCCGGGCGGTACTATGCCGGTATCCCGTTGGCAATCGCCGCGTCGCTGGCGGTTCTCGACATCATGAAGGACGAGAAGTTGCCGGAGCGCGCCGTTCATCTCTGCGACATGCTCGTACAGCATCTGAATGCAATTCGAACGGACATCTCCGAAATTGCCGAAGTTCGAGCCCTCGGCGGGATAATGGCGGCGGAGTTCAAGGACATCGCCACGAGCAAGCCCCTTCCAGAGTTCACCAAGGACATTGCGTTGGAGAAAGGTCTGTTGCTGTTGACCCGTGTCGTGCACGGCAATGTCATCAGATTTCTCCTTCCGTTGACGATCCAGGAGTCGGTGTTCGACGAGGGATTGGCGCTTCTGGCCGAAGCCCTGCGGCAAGCGCGCCTCACGTCTTGGAGTCCTGTCGCGTTGCGTGTCCGAACGCAATGAGCAATCGACTCACCCGCCAGCCATCCCGGCCTCGCCACAGGGGCAGTCAAACGAACCCTCCGTCGCTGAGGAAGTCGATCCGGATCGGACGCATACACAGACCCGATTGAGGATTGACCAGCAGGAGCGCTGACCCGAGGCATGCCGGAGTGCCTTGTACGTGGGATCGCCCTGCGGATCTCATTCAAAAATTTCCTCGCGCCCAGCGCCCTTCACTTGCGGCGCGTGCGGAGAACACATTCCGAATGATCGCTTCACCAACGACCGACGGTCTCCGGTCCATCACCACGCAGCTCGCAAATCCCGCGCGATGCGGCAGTGCGCACCAACACCCGCTTCGCCGCCGTCGAGAGCGTTCATGCGCGCATCGCCGCAACGCGAATGATTGACATCGAACACGCCTGAACAGGCGACCGAACCGACGATCGTCGCGGCGATCTCTTATGTGCGCACCCGTCCGCCGGCGGTCACACCTCTCGGTCTTGCTACGACATAAGAGCTAGCGACCGATTCTGAAAAACTTAGATCGGGGACTTTGATTTCCATCATCATTCACATCGATTTGATAGATCGAAAAGTAAAAAATACACTTGATCACGCACTCGCGAATCTCAGCCTGATGAACTGCCGGCGCGGAGACTATTGCGCACTGATCGACGCCGAGGACAACCCCATTGGAAGCGTCTCTCCGCCGTGGACCTGATCGGCGGCCGGCCAATCCCATTTTTCAGGAAGGAATGGCTATTCGATGACCTAGACCGATGGATCAGCAGTCCTATGCATTTCTGCAGAGCTCCCTATCCACTGCCATCACGATGGACAGGTATGAGACTTCTTCTTTGTGAGCCACAACTCCTATCAGCAACAATCCCATGAAAAAGCTCGCGGTATTCCTGGCACTCTCGCCGCTATCAGGCTTGGCATTGGCCCAATCGTCGGTGACAGTGTTCGGCGTCGTCGACGCCGCCGTTCGCAACGTCAAGAACGGCGGCACGTCGGTGACGTCGCTTACCAGCGGTGCCCTCAGCTCAAGCCGCTTCGGATTCCGTGGTATCGAAGACCTCGGTGACGGCTTGAAGGTCGGCTTCTGGCTTGAGGCGGCCGTCGCCGCCGATACAGGTGACATAGGCGACGCCGCCGGCCGGTCCTTTTCCCGCCGCGCGACCGTCAGCCTGAGCGGCAGTGTCGGGGAAATCCGCCTAGGGCGCGATTTCACACCGACCTATCTCACCTACAGCATCTACGATCCGTTCGGTGACAACGGTGTGGGTGCTTCGAGCAAGTTCAACTCCTCGTTCGGAACCGCGCGTGACACGAGCGTTCGCGCCGACAAGCAGATCATGTACTTCCTTCCGAGTGGCCTCGGTGGCGTATACGGCTCGGCCTCGTTCGTTCCTCGCGAGACTGCGGCGGGCAAGCGCTACACCGGCGGACGTGTCGGCTACACATCGGGTCCTTTCGACATTTCGGCCGCGTACGGCCAGACGACGGTTGCACCGCTGCAGGGCGAAGACAAGTTCAAGGAAGCCGAGGTCGGCGCCGCGTACAACGCCGGCTTTGCCAAGATCATGGTTTCATATGAGCAGAGCCGATTTGTTTCGCAGAAGCTCTCGCGGTATGGTATCGGTGCGGTTGCCCCGGTTGGAGTTGGACAGATCCGGGTGATGTACACCCACGCCAACGCAGCAGGCACCACAGGTACCAGGGTCAACGTGGATGCCAACGACGCGGATCAGATAGCGCTTGGCTACGTTCATAATCTTTCGACACGGACCGCCCTCTACGGCACGTTCGCCTACGTGAAGAACAAGGGCAGGGCCGCGTTCGCGGTCGCTGCGACGACACCGGCGCTGGTCGCCGGCACCAGATCGTCCGGCTTGGAGTTCGGGCTTCGCCATAGCTTCTAACGGAGCCCCGAGTTACGGCGAGGCACGACGGCGAGTGCAAGCGGACCGCGGCGTGGCAGAACTTGCGCCCATTCGCGAACAGGTGTCCCCGCTGGTGGGCGGCGATGGTCCGAGATCGTCGTTCGTTGCGCTGCCGCGCCAATGGATCGCGCTTCATTCAATGTGCGCGGCGGAGTGCGCTCACCGCTGACTGACACGTATCGGATACGGGATAGTGCCACTCACGTCGTTCCCCTAATCCAAACAACGCCCTATCACATCGATTCATCGCCGGGGCGTGACGCGCGGACGGCCGCATCAAGTGCCTCTCCACACCCGAACTTGCTGTGCGGCCATCCTCGCATCTCGTGACGACTTCCGCGCCAGATGAACGCGGGGACTGGTCGCCAGGGTGCCGCGATTTGCAGACGAACTGGTGCCACTTGTCCACCAACAGGTCGAAGCGTCAGATCATCAGTTCAATCAGGAACGGCGAATCCCTCGAGAAGCTGTCGCGCATCAGGTCGGCGCATTGATCCAACGTGGTGGCACGGGCCGCTTCGACGCCCATGCCGTTGGCCAGCCGAACCCAATCGATCGCTGGATCCTGAAGGTCCAGCATGCTCATGGCTGTCGGTCCAGGCGCGGCCCCGACATTCTTGTATTCCCCGATGAGGATGTTGTACTTCCCATTGTTCAGCAGCACAGTGGTGACCGGCAGACGCTCGCGGGCCTGGGTCCACAGCGACTGCAACGTGTACATCGCCGAGCCATCTGCCTGCACGTTGATCACACGACGCTGTCTGTTGGAACCGACTGCAGCGCCAGTCGCGACAGGCATCCCATCCCCGATCGCTCCGCCGGCCAGGTGCAGCCAATCGTGCGGAGGTGCGGCGTGCGTGAACTTGTAGAACCCTCGGCCGTAAGAGATGCTTTCATCCGAGATGATCGCGTGCTCCGGCATCACCGCGGCGAGCGTCTGCGCAAGTCCGCCCGGGGTTGGAGCGCCCTGCGCGACCTCTGGTCGCGGACCGGGATCCGGGATCGCCGCATCCGGCGCATTCAACGCGTTGACCAGTCCTCTCAGCGCCTCGACCGGGTCCTGGTCCGGACGCGAAAGCACATGGATGCAGGCATCCGAACGGTACTGGATGGATGGTGTGCCGGGATATCCGAAGAAACCCACCGGCGCCTTGGAATTTACAAGAATGATGTGCTTGAACCGCGCCAATGACTGGATCGCAGCGTTCATGTCATATGGCACCCGCTCCAGTTGCAGGCGACTCCGCCCGCGCGCCAAGTGCGATGTCACATAGTCGGCCATCACGACGGATCCGCAGGCACTTGCCACGCGCCACGCGAGGCTCTGGGCTTCGCCGAGGACGGCATGCCCAGCCAGCAGGATCAGCGTGTCGGTGCCGTGGCTGCGCAAGATGCGGGCGGCGTTCTCGATGGCATGTCCATCGACCGCGGGCGGAGGCGGCGGCGTGACGGCTTCCGCGACAAGTCCGCCCTCTTCCCATGACACGTCAGCCGGCAGGATCAATGTTGCGATCTGCCCCGGGAACGTGCGCGCCGCTCGCACGGCCTCGGCCGCATCGCGCCCCAGTTCGGCCGACTTCATGCTGGTGCGAACCCATTGCGAAACGGTGTGGGCCATTGCGGTGGCGTCCGCCGTCAGGGGAGCATCGAATGGGCGGTGGAACACCGCCTGATCGCCAACGATGTTGACAATGGCGCTGCGAGCTCGCCGGGCGTTGTGCAGATTGCCCATGCCATTGGCCAGACCGGGTCCGCAGTGCAGCAGTGTGCAAGCGGGTCTGCGGGCCAGCCGGAAGTAGCCGTCGGCCATCCCGGTCACCACATTTTCCTGCAACCCCAGCACGCACTTCATACCCGGAATCTGGTCGAGTGCCGCCACAAAGTGCATCTCGCTGGTTCCGGGATTGGCGAAGCAGGTGTCCACACCCGAGGCTAACAATGTCTTGACGAGGCTTTTCGCGCCGATCATGAATAGGTCTCCATAGAAGTTGATTGAAAGACAGCGGCAGCGGGCCGGACATCTCGCCCGAGTGCCGACGCGCCGACGAATTCCTAACGGCGGCCTCGGACCACGTCCCACGCCCCTGAAAGCCTTCTGACACCCTCTTGGATGCCCGGAACGGTGGCGGCGGCAAATGAAAGACGAAGTGTCCCCGGATTGGGAATGTCAGGGTAGAAGCCTGCGCCGGGCACGAACATGACCTTCCGGTCGAGAGCGGCCTTCAGTAGATCCGACGCATCCACATGTTCCGACAGCTCCGCCCACACAAACATGCCACCGTCCGGTTCGTGGAACGACAACGCGCCAGGCATCAGCCCCCGCAACGCGGCGCACAGTGCCCGACACTTGGCCGAGTACTCCTTGCGGATCCTTGCGAGGTGAGCGTCCAGTCTTCCACTGGCCAGATACTCTGCCGCGATGCGTTGTGTCCACGGTGAACTGCCGACATCGGCACTTTGCTTGGCGACATAGCATCGGTGCGCGATCGCCCGCGGCGCCACGCTCCACGCCACACGCAGGCCTGGGGCCACGATCTTGGAAAGACTGGCCATGTGGACAACCCAGTCCGCCGAACCCTCCACTTCACCCGTCAACGAGCGCAGGGACGGCATCGGCTCGCCCGAGAAACGGAGATCGCCATAGGGATCGTCCTCCGCCACCACGAAGCGATGCCTCACTGCAAGTTCCAGAAGCCGCAGGCGACGTTGCAGGGACATCGTCGACCCATTGGGATTACCAAAGGTCGGCACCGTGTACAGCAGCTTCGGGCGATCCGGCGCATTGGTCGCGCCGCTCAGCACGCGCTCGAGCGCGTCCACGTCAAGGCCTTGCGCGTCGGTCGGGATAGCCACGATGCGTGCGCCTGAAACGCGCACCGCCTGGATGTTGTTCGTGTACGTCGGACTTTCCACGAGCACGACGTCGCCTTCATTCACCATCACGCGCAGCAGCAGGTCGAAGGCCTGCTGCGAGCCCGTGGTCACCACGATGTCCTCCGGCACTGTCTGGATGCCGCGTCGGTCCATCAGACGGACGATCTCGGCCTTGATCGGCGCGATGCCGTCCGTGGTTCCGTACTGAAGGCACGAAAGGCTGCTTCGGTATGCCCGCGCTGACGCCTCACCGAGGCCCTCGACGTCGAACAGCTCCGCAGCGGGATACCCCCCGGCAAATGAAATCATCTCCGGATCGTCAAGGTACTTGAACAACTCCCGTATCGGCGAACTCGAAGGATGGACGAAGGCACGGGAAAAGGAGTATTCGGGAGTACGCATTGTCTTGACGCAAGTTTCCTGTTCGGGCTCAGGCCATCGGGCGGCGCCACGGTCGATGGCGATTCGATCCCGAGAAGTCAGGAAGTCCCCTGCGCCGATGACTGCCCGATTCTTGACGGGACACCGCGGCCGGTAAAGCGATGAAAACTTGTCGCCTGATGAGCTATGGACATCAAGTCGAGCCTGTCGCCACCACCACGCCGGGAAGGCTCTTGCGGGCCGGCGGGCGATCAACTCTTCGCGAAGGCTCCTGCTTCCAGGAGAATCCATTCCCTGAAAAGCTCGAATGGCCTGTTGTGCCGCATGTCGCTCGGACAGACAAGGTAATAGGAGTCCTCGGCCGGAATCGACATCTTGTGCGCCCTGACCAGGCCGTTCGTCCACGCGATGGCGGGAACCAGGAACTCCGGAACCAGCGCGATCCCGAGTCCCGCCTCGGCTGCGCGCACCAGCATGGAATGCAGCTCGAACCCTGCGGTGTTCTCGGTGCTCGCGTCATGGACGCCCGCGGCTTCGAACCATTGGCGCCAGGAGTCCGGGCGCGTTGTCGAATAGAGCAGCGGAAAGCGCAACAGGTCGGCCGCAGAGGACACTTCGTCACCCACCAGGTCGCGGTGCGCGATGGGAATCATGGTCTCACCAAAGAGGAGGTCGGCCGAAGCCCGCGGCCACACCGGCTTGCCGTGGTGGATCGCAGCCTCGAAGTGCTCTTCGTCGAAGGAGAAGGGACTGGTCCGCACACCCATGTTGATCCTGATGCCGCTTTTTGCATGGAAGGCATGCAGCCGCGGGATCAGCCATTCGAGCGCGAAGGTCGGCAGCACGGCCAGTTCAAGGCTGCCCCTGCCAGTTCCATGCGCGGCGATCGACAGCGTATCGCGCTCCAGTGTGCGCAGCGACGCGCGAACCTGCTCGCCGTACAGCCGTCCGGCCTTGGTCAAAATCACCCGCTGCTTGACCCGCACGAAGAGCGAGACGTTCAGGTTGTCTTCGAGGATGCAGATCTGGCGGGAGATCGCGCTCTCGGTCAGTGACAGCTCCTTCGCCGCCGAGGTGAAGCTCTCATGGCGCGCGGCTGCCTCGAACGCACTGAGTGCGGCCATGTTCGGTGTACGTATACGGCGCATGAATCACATCTCCTGAGGTCCCCGGGGGACACAGACCAGCAAGCCCGTCGGGCCCAGGCCGCGCATTCCGGACAACGACTTTACTCGCATGAACTTCGAGCGTGCACAGGCACGACGTCGAACGCGCACAGCGCCGTTTGAAAGTTCCTGAAAGTCATTGGACCGCAATTCATCGTCCCCATTCCAAGGTGCGATTCCGATGAGCAACCTTCAGGCCAGGATCGATGCCGCGCGCAAGATCTGCGGGGGCCATGCCGGTCAACGTTCATCTCCATCGCCGTCCGCATCAAGCGCCTGAGGGGACCGCTGGGTGTCGCGATCGGCCTGTGGCCATTCGTAGGAGTAGCCGACACCATACACTGAGCGGATGGGGTCCTGGCCTTGCGTTGCCGACATCAATTTCCGTCTGAGGTTTCGCACGTGGCTGTCCACCGCACGGTCCGTGATGGCCCGGCCATCCACATGCACCTGGTTGAGCACCTGGTCGCGCGAGAACACGCGCCCCGGGCGCGCCGCCAGGGTGCGAAGCAGCCGAAACTCCGCAGGGGTCAAATCCAGTGGCTGGCCTGCGATCGTGGCCCGGTGCGACGCTTCGTCCATCTGCAGCGCCGGCTTGCCGGCCGGGCCGGCGGCGGCGGTGCCAGCCCATCCAGCGCGGCGCAGCTGCGCCTTGATGCGACCGACAACCTCCCGCGGGCTGTAGGGCTTGCAGACATAGTCATCCGCCCCGGTCTCCAGACCCAGAACCCGGTCGACCTCATCCACTCGGGCGGTGATCATGATCACCGGCACGGTCGAGAAGCTGCGCAGTTCGCGGCAGATCGAAATGCCGTCGAGACCCGGGAGCATCAGGTCCAGCACCACCAACGCCGGCGCGTGTAGACGAAACGCCGCCACCGCTTCCAGGCCATCGTGTACCAGCGTGCTGGTGTAGCCATCAGCCTGCAGGTAATCCGCCAGCAGGCGCGCCAGCTTGGGTTCGTCCTCGACGATGAGGATGTGGTCTGCGTGGCTCACGATGCACTCCTTGATGCCGGCAACCGGACCCGGATCCACACCCCGCCTTCGGGCGATGCGTCGGCCTCGATGTGCCCGCCATGTGCCAGCACGATGTTGCGGCTGATGGCCAGCCCCAGGCCGGCGCCACCGGTCGCACGGCTACGCGAACTCTCAGCGCGGAAGAAGCGGTCGAAGAGATGTGCCAGTTGCTCGCCGGGAAGGCCAGGCGCGCTGTCGTGCAAGTCGATCTGCCAGTGTGTTGCCGCCTTGCTCAATCCCAGCCTGACGTTCCCTGGCGCCTCTGTGTAGCACCGGCTGTTTTCCAGCAGGTTGTCGAGCAGTTGCTGGAGCCGGCCCGCGTCGGCCTGCACCGGCGCTGCCCCGTCAGGCACCGTCACCGCCAGGTGCAGGCCAACGGCCTTGAAGCGTGCAGCGTGCGTCTCGGCCACACGGCTCAGCAGTGCTGCGAGGTCAACCCACTCCATCCGGTAAGTCAGGGCGCCAACGTCCGACAGCGCCAGCTCGTACAGATCCTCGACCAGTTTCCCCAGCTGGAGAACTTCGCCCTGCAGCGATGACACCGCGGCGCGATCGAGGGGCCGGATGCCGTCCTCGAGCGCCTCGAGTTCGCCTCGCAGTACAGACAGCGGTGTGCGCAGCTCGTGGGATACATCAGCGATGAACGCGCGCCTCAGGTCTTCGTTGCGTTCGAGCGTGCTGGCCATGCGATTGAAATCCTGCGCCAGCTGGCCGACTTCGTCCTGGCTGGCGACGTGTACGCGCACCTCGTGGTGCCCGGCCATCAGCTGGTGCGTGGCCGCGGCCACTCGCTTGACGGGTGCGAGCAACCGGCGGGACACCCACCACGCGATCAGCGCCGCCAGCGCGACCGCCACGCACGCAACGCCCACCGTGGTGCGCCATTGGCCGGTGACGAAGCGCTGGTCACCGCCGTCCGCCACGCTCTGAAAGGGCGCGAGGACAAGCCACCCGACGGTCCGGCCGTCCACCACCACGGGGCGGTGCTGCATCGCCATCGAGATGTTCCGATAACCGGCGACCCATTGTTGCCGGTCGTCCAGCAGGCCGAGCCGAGACAGCGCACCGGTCAGGTCCGGCGGCAACACCGCATCGATGCCGCCCGGCGGAAGCGGCTCGTCCGGCGTGGGACGCAGCAGCTTGTACCAGACACGCGTGGGCTCGGACTCACCCAGGAATTTCCAGTTGCGATGCTCGGCGTAAGTCTGCGCCAGTCGCGGCAGCACCGTGTCCATGCGCTCGACGGCCAGTTCGTTGAGGTACCCGAGGAACCCGCGTTCAAAGTTCCAGCGTGTCGCGCCACTGACCAGCAGTACGGTCAGCGCCGAGGTCGCGAGGATGGCCAGGAACAGCCGGGTCGAAATACCGATGCGCATGGCGTGATTCTGACCACCAAACGCCGCCGCGCCAGGGTCTGACAGCGCCCAAAGGTCTTCAATTTTCCTGCACATTTTCCGCCCAGCATCGGTCACGTCCCAACTCCATCACAACGCAGGAAAAAGCACGATGATCGAACTCGCCGTCAACGGCAAAATGCACCGCTTCGAAGGCGATCCGGCGACTCCACTTCTCTGGCTTCTGCGCGACGAGGTTGGCCTGATGGGAACGCGCTTCGGCTGTGGCGCGGGACTATGCGGTTGCTGCACGGTACATGTCGGCAAGGACGCCGTGCGCTCCTGCATCACACCTGTCTCGGGCCTCGCCGGTGCGTCGATCACGACGATCGAGGGCCTGGGCGCCAAAGGACTGCACCCGCTGCAGTCGGCATGGATCGAACATGCGGTGCCGCAATGCGGCTACTGCCAGTCGGGGCAGATCATGCAGGCCGCCGCCCTACTGCAAGCCAATCCACGTCCCTCGGAGGCCGAAATCGATGGCGCCATGTCGGGCAATCTGTGCCGTTGCGGCACCTATCCCCGGATCCGGGTAGCGATCCAGCAGGTCGCGATGGGGAAGGTCCCGGGCCGCATTGAGGCCCCCGTGTCGACGAGGAAGAAGGCGGGGCGACCGTGACCGCCCCGCAAACCAGCAGCATCACGCGGCGCGCATTCACTTTTGGCATCAGCGCGATGGCAGGTGGGCTGGTCCCTGGCGCGATGCTCGGCAGTGCCGTCGCGCAGGACCGCCCGGCGAGCACGGTGATGCCGCCGGAACTGACGGCATGGGTGGTGATCGAGCCGGACGACACCGTCGTGATCCGCGTTGCCCGCTCCGACATGGGGCAGGGCGTGTTCACCTCCCTGCCCATGCTGGTCGCGGAAGAACTGGAATGCGACTGGGCTCGCGTCCGACCCGAGTATGCGCCGCCAGCCGAACACCTGGCACGCAAACGCATCTGGGGCAACATGGTCACGACGGACAGCGTCTCGGTGCGGACTTCCCAGGACTATCTGCGCATGGCCGGTGCACAGGCGCGCACCATGCTGCTGTCCGAGGCCGCGGCACGCTGGGGCTGCTCCATCGAGGAATGCTCCGCCAAGAACGGCGTCGTCACGCACATCCCGACCCGTCGCAGGCTCCGGTACGGTGCGCTGGCGGAAGCGGCGGGGCGTCGCCCGGTGCCAGCGGATGTCGTGCTCAAGCCATCGCGGGACTGGCAACTGATAGGAACTTCGGTTCGCCAGTTCGACACGCAGGCCAAGGTCACCGGCAAATTGATCTACGCGATCGACGTGCGCCTGCCGGGTATGCTCCATGCCGCAGTGAGCGCATGCCCTGCGCTCAACGGCAAGCTGAAGAGCTACGACGCCACACAGGTCATGCTGCTGCCGGGTGTGCGCCAGGTCGTTCCGGTGGGCGACGCGGCCGTGGCGGTGGTTGCGACCACCTGGTGGCAAGCCAAGACCGCGCTTGAAGCACTGCAATTGACCTGGGACGAAAGCGCCGGTGCCGGTCTGTCCACGGATGCCATTCGCAAAACCCTGCAACAGGGGCTCAACGCAACGGACGTGGCGATCGGTCAGCGCATCGGCGACGTCGATTCGGCTATGGCGTCCGCTGCCAGGGTTCTGAGGGCCGACTACGAAGTCCCCTACCTGGCACACGCAACTATGGAGCCGCAGACCTGTACCGCCCACGTCACCGACGGCCGGGCAGAAGTCTGGGCACCGACCCAGAACGGTGAGGGTACGGTGGCCGCGGTCGCGCAGACTCTGGGAATCGATCCTTCCAAGGTAGTTGTCCACAAGTGCCATCTCGGCGGCGGCTTTGGTCGTCGTGGCTTGTCGCAGGACTGGGCGCATCAGGCTGTTCTGATCGCCAAGGCGGTCGGGCAGCCGGTCAAGATGATCTGGACGCGGCAGGAGGACATCACGCACGACTACTACCGCCCGATGGTGATCGCGAGACTCAGCGCTGGCTTCGATGCGGATGGCAAGCTGATGGCCTGGAAGGCGCGCGTCTGCGGTTCGTCAATCGCGGCCAGGCTGGCGCCCCAGTGGATGCGCAACGGACAGGACATCGGAATGATGAACGGCTTCCTGAAGGCCGACATGCTTTACGACCTGCCGAACTTCGAAGTCAGCTATGCCATGCGCAACAACGCGGTCCCCGTTGGCTTCTGGCGGGGCGTGAACTACTCGCAGAACAGCTTCTTCCGCGAGTGCTTCCTCGACGAGATGGCGCATGAAAGTGGGCATGATCCCTATCGCTTCCGCCGTCAGCTTCTAGCACGCGCCCCACGCTCCCTGGCCGTACTGGACGAGGCGGCCCGTCGCGCCAACTGGGGCCGCGCGCCCGCCGGTCGTCACCAGGGCATCGCAGTGGTCGAATTCGATGATGCGGTATGCGCGCAGGTCGTCGAACTCTCCGTCGACGCCGATGGTGTCGTCAAGGTACACCGCGTCATATGCGTTCTCGACCCCGTGCACGTCGTGCACCCCGACGCGGTCATCGCGCAGATGGAGGGCTGCATCCTGCAGGGGATCGGCGCCGTGCTTACCGGGGATATCACGATCAAGGACGGACGGGTCGAGCAGACCAATTTCCACGACTATCCGCTGCTGCGCATGAACGAAGTCCCGCGCATCGAGACCTACCTCATCCCGAGCGGCGGAGATCCGGCCGCGCGCTGGGGAGGCGTCGGAGAATCGGGGCTTCCTCCGCTGGCTCCTGCCATGATCAATGCGGTGTTCGCCGCGACAGGCCAACGCATCCGCACGCTGCCACTCAGGCAACACAAGCTCCGGCCCGCGTGATCGACGAGCAACCAAACGACCGCACAGATGGATTCCATGAGAAGTCTCTTGCGCATCACCCTGGCAGGCGTCTGTATCGCCGCCCCACTGTCATCCGTGGCCAATGAAGCACTGCTGAACAAATACGCGTGCGTGGCCTGCCACCAGACTCAACAGAAAACCACTGGCCCGAGTTGGAGGCAGATTTCGGAAAAGACCGGTGGACCGCGGCCCGCATCCATAACGATGGCCGGGTCGAATATCTGGACTGGTAGCGGCCATCATGCAACAGCATCATCTGCAACTGCCTGCGTCGGCCGAAGAGATTCGCAAGCTGCGCGTTGGCGACATGGTCCAGGTGACCGGCGCCATCACCGTGAGCATCGGCCTGCCAATGCACAAGCGTATGGTCGAAATGCTCGATCGCGGCGCGGCGCTGCCCGTCGACCTGAGAGGTGAAGCATTCTTCCACCTGAGCACCTATGTCCAGGAGACAGGGGCAGGCCACGCACCGCTCTATACCAACCCAAGCACCAGCACAGGTGGTTGCTTCGAACTGGGACGAATACATATCCCAGTTCCGCCTGCTCACGCTCGAGGTCGAAGCGCTCGGACCAGCCACCGTTGCAATCGACGCACACGGCAACTGCATCTATGAAAGTCTGCGAACCGCAGCACAGCGGCGGCCTCCAGAAATTCTCGAGAACCAGCTGGGCTATGACTCGCCCTCGACCACGCCCAGAACTGACATCAGGAGCAAGGACTGCGTACCTC
>Ga0307515_10015846_pt1 | contig 13857 bp, 16 predicted proteins | sample 17_EM_MG_FD_194513 | JGI IMG/M metagenome (GOLD analysis project Ga0307515, IMG submission 194513) | Populus trichocarpa ectomycorrhiza microbial communities from riparian zone in the Pacific Northwest, United States - 17_EM | ecosystem: Host-associated > Plants > Roots > Unclassified | place... | reverse complement strand
AACTTGGCCGATCGGGGAGATGAATTTAATTTTAGCACGACCCCCGCGTTCGTGGAATAACATCGTCATTCGTGGGCGAGGCAAGGCACCCCAACGCCCCCGATGCAGAATCGAGAGCAGTTCACTGCTTTGCCGTGCAGGGATTGTGAGAGAGGATCGAGAGAATGCGGTACGTAAAGCCGCAGCGGTAGCGTTGGCGGTGTCCAACCCGTTGCCCAAGTTGAATACTTCCCTGTTGATGGCTACCATCTCGTCCGCGCGGAGGTACACTGAACGATTTATCATGGGTCTCCGAGCTCTACAAGCCACGCAATCCAGTGCTCGTACTGGTGAGGACTGAATCGTCTGATTGCTCGGCTGGAGTCGGGCGGTGACCCCACGGTTGCTGGCTGAGCGCCATAATTCTGATAACCTCAGATATTAACCACCTCGTGTCCCCGCCATTCGAGAAATCAGACTAACAGGCTATATCAGGTCACGCGTCAAAGCTCGACACAAAAATCACTGCGGTCCCACGTGTTGAGCGTCCTTGACTTTCACCAACATCCAAATTCGCTGTACGTTTGTTCCAGTGGCCGTAGGTGCACTGGGGATCCCCTGATCTAGCGCTTAGCAACCTTTGTCTTATCTCGAGGTGAAATTCATTCCTCCCCCGGCCGATACTGGGGTGGCGTCGACCCCGCCACACTTTTACTAACCGCGAAATCCCCCGCAGCTCGGCAAGGTCGATCATGGATCTGGATCTCGACGGCTTCGACGCGAGCCCCACTGTAGTCGATGACCCTTCTTTAGGGAAGGATACCATTGACACTGGGCTAGAGGCCGAGTCCGCTCTCCGTTACGTAGATGACCACTGGTACAGAGAACGGAATCGTCGGGGAAGGCAAATGGACCTTATCGGTGATTATGCCGGGACAGAGCCTTTCGTTCTCGACGGTAATCGCCACACAATATCCGTGGCTCGAGGCTGACTAACTGTTGGGATTGTAGGTGAAGCTCTGCTACAAGAGGTTCTGGATGACCCTCTCCTTGCAATTGCCCATCCTTCAGGTAGTTCTCGATACGGCTCCATAACCATGAACTAAGCGTATCACAAAAGATGTGTCCTATCAAATTTTGCATGCAAAATACCTTCTCGAACGTCTCCTGCATAAGTTCGTCGCAAGGAGCGCAAACTTTGATATAGCGTTTTTCCAAGGTAACTGCTGCCCCTATCCGAGGTTGGAGGCATCATTGACTTGCTCCTAGCCACGCGCCATTTGACCCAGAGAACTGGCGACACCCCTTGGGTTGTGTGTTCGAGACGGTTGGCAAGACGACAGTTATTCAACCATTTGACGACACACCTGAAAGCTGTGTCAGCGGTTTTCTGCTTCTCCGGCCCGGAGGACCCAAAGTGGGTCCGATACCTACTTGATCGCCGAGTATGATTCAACATCCTTTCCAATGAATTCGAGTATCTTGACTGGTCGTACAGCCCATGTTCGTGATGACGAACGACGGGGGGCCAACCCCTGATGACCAAATAGGGGCTGGCCCCGCCCTGTGCCAACGTGCTTTCATCTTCGACGTGATGGCACGGTCAATACCGATCGCCCTACTTCACGGCGCAACCTTTCGTGACTCAAAGGTAGGCGATTTTCCCCCCATTTTCTAAAAACTTACCACATTGTCGTGCAGATTGTTGCGTTTATATTTGAGCAAGGACTACTGCTCAACTCGCGGGGGGTTCTAGGCAGGGAGTTCTGGGATTGTGTCAAACAGACGTACAATCACCTCGGAATGTTGGAGCGACAATCAAATGATGGGAATCCAGTTCCCCCCTTGGGACCACGCCGAGAGGATCTTCCGTTTCGCGAAGGCCTTTGGACGCTCTTCCAGGAAGTTGCCGGCGGAGTGAAGTACCCGGGTCTATTGTGGTGCTTTATACTCCATTGCGAGGCACTCCCTCTTATTCCCCTGCGAAACCGGACCATCAGAGTCGGAGGATGTAACCAAGACCTGGATGCTCATCTGCGAGGCGACTTTTTGCCGAAGGTATTCTCCCTTATTGATGCGTACCTTTCGAAGTGGGACCTCGACCTCGACCTAGATGGAAACATATTCACCGCCCTGTTGATGATCCTACTCTCCAACACTACGTTGTCGTTACCTCAACGACTCGGTGACTCGTTGTCACGGATTGCGAACTCGATGTCTCCAGCCGACCTGCCAAATTTTGAAACCCTCAGATCTGCATTTCCCGTACAAATCCCATGTTCCCAACCCAGGATTTTGGTCGCTACTCAGATAAAACTTCTCCCCTTCCACCACAATGTCTTCGACGAAGGGTTTTCTCTCATTGGCCGGTCATCCGAAAACTCGGAAGCGATCGTCGAATACGGCGCACTGGAGTTTGGAAAGGACACTGCATTCAACGACAAGTTTCACTGGCACAACGCCAAGCGACATATCCTTCCCAAACACCTGGGCGGCGAGCAGAGGAAACCAACTGATGAGTGGCAGCGGATGAAAATAATGAAGGGACAGCAACGGTTTATGACCCGACTCACAATCGATGCGGCTACGTTGACGGGGGCCCTTGGTGCACGCTTCGATCGCCTCACCATCGTCACCGGGAAAACGGAAAAGACCCAGGGAAAGCATACCGAGAATCCTGTTGGTCTTACCCTTGCCGTTCTATTCCCTTTGGGACTAATCTGTGCTTCACAGGTCAAGGGAAGCGGGAAGAAGGGGAAGAAAGAAAAACCCATGTCATCGAAGGAGAAACTTCTCGCAGAGATCGCGGCAAGGAAGTCGAAGCAAGATGTGGATGAACAACAGGAATGGTGGGAGGGCCGGCTCAAGGACCTCTCTTGTTTCGATCTGGACAAAAACCTGAGGACCTTGGCTGCGCTTGAACGGAATCCCCGAACTACAGGAGGATGGTTGCGGGATGAAGTCATGCTGTATCGTCTCCACCTGAACATCTCAAAGTGGATTTCTCAGATCAACGACCAAGACACTGCTGCCGTACGCGATCACTACACGGTGGTCATCATGCGTATTGTCAAGGAGTTATCGGAATCCAAACACCTGACCCTCGCCATCCACCGGGTGATCTCTACCGTACTGACCGTCCTCGGATTCGAAAGTTTTGTCACACCTCCTCCAGACAATCAATTGGATCGACCCTTATGTTTCAAGTTCGTGAGACTCGTCCGGTCGAAGTCTGGCCGCCCTTTGTACGAGTTTGTGCGTATAACCGAGGATCCTATTACTTGGCAACTTCGACTCTTCGGAGAGTTCATGGATCGCAGCATGGGCTCGAAACCAGATCCTCGAGTATCATTTGCTCCTGACGCGTGGCAACGCGAAGTGCTGGATTGCATTGACAGGAACGAGTCAATTCTCGTTGTTGGTGGGTGTCCATGCGGAGTACCTTTCGGTTTGATTGTCTCACAAACCCTTCCATGAAGCTCCCACCAGTGCAGGAAAGACTTTCATCTCGTTCTACGCGATGGAGCAGGTTCTACGAGCATCTGATGATGGCTTTCTGGTGTATGTCGCTCCGACAAAAGCCCTGGTCACACAAGTGGCCGCAGAAATATACGCGCGTTTCAGTAAGGACGTTAAAAACGGTAAGGCCATATCACTTATCCGGCGATCTGGCAGAGTCTGACCTGGGGCAGGTTCTCTGTGGGCGATCCACACCCGTGACTACCGCATCAACGATCCACAGAGGTGTCAGATCCTGGTGACTGTCCCGGAAATGTTGTCCATCATGATGTTGTCTCCGCCGCTGGCACGGACCTGGCTACCGAGGATGAAGAGGTCATTATTTCTTTAGTAGCCTTTCGATCGCCACGAACTGAAGGTTTGGCAGGATTATTCTGGACGAAATCCACACAATTGGTCAGGAGAGTGGCGGTGCAACTTGGGAACAGATCTTGCTTCTGGCTCCGTGCCCGATAATGTGAGCGGATCAATTATGGTTGAGACCATTGCCTGACCTCGGGGTCGCATTCAGTGGTCTATCTGCTACGGTTGGAGACCCAGAGAAGTTCAACACCTGGCTCGCTTCGGTGCAAGAGGCGCATGGTTTCAATCACACCTTCATTCATCACCCCCATCGCTACTCGCACCTGAGAAAGTTCAACTATTTGATCGGCGACTCCCCTGAAGCGGTCACGGTGTTTAGGGGATTGAGCAAGCATGTCTCCTCGGAACGGATGAGGTTTTTGCACCCAATCTCCGTCCTTTCGTTTGGGTCAAGGGCACTCCCGCCAGACCTGGCACTTGAGGCGCGAGATACCCTCATGCTATATCAAGCCTTGGAAGAGACACCGGGCAGCATGGGCATAGAGGACCGCAAACGATTGCAGCCACAGGCATTTTTCTCATCTTCCCGGCCGCTCCGCCAAGAGGACGTCCTCGAATATGAGTCTGAGCTAAAGCATGTGGTTGGCTCGTTGATGGATACCACCGAAGCGGAGGGAGATTCCCCTCTCTTGGCTATTACGAAGCGTCTTACTGACCCCCAAATCAGACGGATGGGCAACGCACAGCTGAATACGCTTCCTGACGGTAAAAAATTCCTGCAAAACCTGCTGGGACTACTTTGCGACCTCCATGTTCAGGGTGACTTGGTGAGAAGGCCGCTCCAGAGTTGATGACCATCGTTCTCATCAATCCTGCACGACGCCTCGTAGCCCGCGCTTCTTTTTAGCTTTGACCGTACCACCTGTGAGGAGGCTGCCTACAGTCTTGTTGCAGGACTCGAGGAAGCCGAGGAGCGATGGCGAGCAACATCTCCCGAATGGGCGGAGAAAATTCGCGCATACGAGTCCTGGAAGGCAGGAGCAAGACAACGTGTGAAACAGCGGGAACGTGCTGCAAAGCAACGGAGTCCCGGAGGCGATGAGCCACAACATATCTCTGAGACTTCATGGGAGGCATCGTTCGACCCTTCGGAACCTTCCAAAGACTTCAGTTTCGCCGGGAACTACATCAACGTTTCGAAGGAAGACGTAGATAATGAGGTCGCCCGTCTTACTCAATGGAGCGGAGTGGACCAACGTGCTCTCGCGGCTCTGAAGAGGGGGATTGGTATTCACCATGCTGGGATGAACAAAGGATACCGTGCACTGATCGAAAGGTATCCAAATGCTGATCCCGGGTCAAAATTCCTGCTCACCACAACTTCTCTAGTTGGTTCCGTCAGGGGTATCTGCGCGTGGTGATTGCTACAGGTACGTTCCCCGAATATCGCGAGAAGGACGTTTATTCACCGTAAAGTTAGGGACTCTGGCACTCGGTATTCAATCATAATGTTCTCGGCTGAGCATTGGTGCTGACCTCCTGGCACAGGGATAAACGCCCCGACAAAAACTTCCATCTTTTTAGGTGACTCACCATTCCTCACAGCACTGATGGTGAGTAGCCATCGCAAAATTTTCGGTCCCTGTCTCTCATCTGCATTCCAGTACCGACAATGCGCCGGACGAGCGGGTCGGAGAGGTTACGACCTGCTCGGTAAGGTCGTGTTTTATGGCATCAGCTTTGACAGAGTCCAACGAATCATACTGTCGAGGCTTCCTTCACTTGCTGGTCAATTCCCTCTGACTTCGACCTTGGTGCTAAGATTGCTCAATCTTATGTACGGGGCGGATTCTGCGCCAGCCACCGTTAAAGCCGTCCGGTCACTCCTCCAAATGCCTCAGGTTATTTGGGATTCTCAGGAAGGGGAACATCAGCTGTTGCACCATCTACGGTTCTCGATCGAGTACCTCCGACGTGCTCGTTTGGTCGACGGTGAAGGGAGACCTATGAATTTGTTCGGCATCGCGGCACATCTTTATCACGCGGAACCAAGCAATCTCGCCTTGGTTACACTTCTCAGGGCGGGTGTCCTCCACGAGATCTGTTCGAATGAAAGCAGGATCCAAGCGAAGCAGAACCTACTCATCTTGTTCTGTCATCTCTTTGGGAGGCGCGAACTACCACCCATATACACGTCGAAGGAGAACCTGGAGACGATTTTGCGACTAACGAAATCCGCTTCCAAGGTCGTTCTCCCCTCATTAAACCAGAAGGCCCGCACCATTCTTGAGGGACACGAAAAAGAGATCCTGGAAATCTTCACCTCCTACGCCTCCACTTTCGCGACTCACAATCCCACCCACCTTGGAGAGGACGACGAGCTACCTCTGTCAAAGCTCAAGTACGCAGGATCAGGAGACGGGGTCGGCGGTGCGTTCCAACAGTATTTGGAACAGGGCTCCACCCCCGTAGTCGTCCGGTCTCTGTTCGTCGCCAATTCCGGGCATGGAGACGATTTTCGCAGCATCTCAGAGTTGGCAGCTACCTCACGCTCTGGCATCTACTTCAACGAACACGCCACACCCTCCATGGAGCGTTTTATCGCGTCCCGGGAAGAGCACAAGGGTGGCTTCGCGCTGAATGCTTATATATACGACTTTTACATGCACGGACAGGTGTCGACGCTCGCAGCTGCAAATGGTATCCGAAGGGGTGATATATGGTGAGGCTCTGCGCTCGTTCCTTTTCGGATCGTTTGCTAAAGCCGTCTCCAGGTACCTATTAGACGATTTCACTCTTTCACTAACAACTGTCCGGGGTGCGATCGAGCAACTGCTGACGAAGGCCTCGAAGGAGGCTGAGGTTGATCCCGAAGAAGAAATCCTGGATGTTGACAGCGGATTTGGAGAGTTAGACGAAGATGACACGCAAGGAAATACCCCCACGTTTTCACGGCCACGAGGAGTCACAGATGGAGACTGGCGGTTGTACGAAGTGCTCGATGAGATGCTTAGCGAGTTGCACGAAAAATTCAGAGCGATCTGGGCATAGCCCATTACGAACACTGTAAATCAGAAATACAGCCAATTATATATACCGCGCCATAAAATCGCATGACATTTGGGGTGTTTGGCATACAACAGTGGGAGAAAGCACGACAGAGCGATGGAAAATGTGAAGGTGACGTCAACCAACGGGGGGAGATGCTCAGGCGGTCCTAAATGAGTGTCAGAACAGCGTTTTTGTGGTGAATATAATGGAAGATGTCACTTTTTGTGCGAGGCTTTGACAGCAGCAACCTTCTCTTTTCGTTCTGCGACCCGCTTGGCCAAAAGGGCGTCGTACTCGGCTTTCTGCTCCTTCTGAGCCTGGAAATGGCGTTTCTTGAGAGAAAGCAGATGGCGCCGACGTTGGAGACGCTCTGGCGTAACCAATCGCTGAATCTTGGGACTGTGGGTCATGAATTAGTGGGGTAGAGTGGTCGGGTGCAAAACGGATACATACGCCTTGTAGTAAGGCCGGGCATTCTCCTTCTTCGCGCTCTTAACCTCTCGCCGCACAACGTACTTCCTGACGTCGTCCTCCTTTGACAGGTTGAAGAACTTTCGGACCTTGGTCGCTCTCTTTGGGCCAAGGCGCTTGGGGAGGGCGACATCGGTCAACCCGGGAATATCATTGTCACCCTGCTTGATGATAACCACGGACAGAACGGCGATATCCGGGCCGACAATGCATCCACGGACGGACTTGCGCTTGCGTTCGCCATTCCGTCGAGTACGGTAGCAGGAATGACCATCGGAAAGGAGAAGGCGGACACGAAATGGGACAAGGACACCCTGCTTCATAGGGAAACCCTGTTTGTCGTTACCACCAGTAATACGAAAGATGTAGCCCTTCCATTCGTCGCCGATTGAGTCGGCGTTGACTTCCTGGGAGATCTTCTTGTCGTAGAAGATACGGCTGGAGCGTCAATGAGCTATGGGAAGCATTTCGACATGCATTCGAAACGTACTATCTCCTTTCATCGTCGATGTCGATGAGCTTTTGAGCCCCAGTCGCGGGGTCTGGGGTAAAACTGTCAGCGTGCGCCAACACGCGTCGAGCGTAACTTACTGGCGATATTGAGCTTCATACTTGTGGGATCGAGTGACTGACAAGATGGTTGGCATAGGCTATTGGGCAGTGTGGCTTGTGATCGGCTGTACAGTACACGGCAATCCCCGGATCACCCTTCCTCTCCTCCTCACGATACCAGTATCCATCATTTGTTTCTCCTCGACACGGTAAAAATTGTGCGTATGGCGCAGGGCTGCATCGCTCGATATTTCCGGGGTTCATGAGTTTGACAATGCTTTGTTTTGCTCAGAATCACCATGGGTCGTATGCACGCTCCGGGAAAGGGCATTGGTACCGATCTACAGCACTCTTTATGATACCGCCGCGTACTCACCAACCTCTACAGCGTCCTCCGCACTTCCATATTGCCGTGCTCCCCCTACATGGCTCAAGACCACCCCTGATGAAGTTGTTGAGCACATCGGCAAGCTCGCCCGTAAGGGTTTGACCCCGTCCCAAATCGGTGTTACCCTCCGTGATTCGCACGGGATCCCTCAAGTACGATTTGTTACCGGTAACAAGATCCTTCGTATTCTCAAATCAAACGGTTGGTGACTTTGGCGTGACGTCATTGGTTGGCATCCACTGATGCTGATGAATAGGGCTTGCTCCCGCGATCCCCGAGGACCTCTGGCATCTGGTGAAGAAGGCCGTTGCTGTTCGCAAGCACCTCGAGACCAACAGGAAGGACAAGGACTCCAAGTTCCGTTTGATCTTGATCGAGTCCCGTATTCACCGCCTTGCCCGCTACTACAAGACAAAGCAACAGATCGCGCCAACATTCAAATACGACTCTGCCACTGCCTCGACGCTCGTCGCCTGAACGCGTCCCGATTAGTCCGATCAGACGAATATTTGCATTGTACGTAGACACGCAGCAACAATCGTACTCTATCGCCCAATGTGTTGTTATTTTTTGTGAAAATGGGATAGGCTATGGTTTGCACTCAAAGAGGGAGAGATCGACTCGGTATTTTTTGCGGCAGAAGCGACAAACTCCGCCCCAACCCGCCCTTGCTTCAGTCTAACTCTGACCAGTTCAATCCTTCTTCCGCCGCGGCGGCCCTGCTTCGTTCCGCCGCCCTCGTTCTTTTGCCTCCCCCGCCGTTATCGCGCTGCCCGTAAACTAGCTCATGCGGTTCAATGACCACCAAGTCGCATAGTACCCCGCTTGCCCGGCTTTCCCGCATTGGCCTGGCATTGGGTATCGGCTCTACTCAGGCAACTCGGAATGGAGAGGACGACTCATACATTCCTTACAACGGGCCTTACGAATTGCCCACTAAAGGCCAAACAATTCGTGGCTATTGGGACAGCGGTGGACAAGATCCCGCACCCTCGTTTGCTCACTTGTCCTTCGATCAAGAAAAGCCCCACACCCCCTACAATCAGGCACCCCATATCTCCAACGGTCGTAAATATCCGGACGCTTCTAGGGTGACGCTATCCAATATCATGACCGGACCCCGTCGGAGGTTCGGTCGCGTTCACCAGAACAGCACACCCCCACCGAGGGCCTCATTCGTCCCCTTGGATCAAGGTGGTGGAGTTGGAGACACACCGGTTCCTGCCCATAGGTCAACGCCGAGTCAATCTGGGTCTTCGAAAGTGAGTTCGCATACTTTCCTTGTACGACCACGTGCATATACCCCGTTCCAGCGTCACGACTCGGTTTTTCGTGCATCGGTGACAGATCCTCGCAAAAGCTCCTCCAGAACCGACGATAAACATGAAAAGACGCGCCCGTTTTGGGCACCTACCGACGACCTCGCTTCCAGTGCCGTAACATTCCCGTCTGTTTACGAGCCCGCCTCTCGTCGTTCAAGATCGAATAGCGTTGCAGTCCGACGGAAACACCCATATGCCATTGCCTCCCCAAACCTTGGAAAAACTTCACCCATTCGGGTGGAACCGCGGAGTCAAGAGGTCACACACGTCAAGGCCCCTCAAAAGAAGGTCCCTGCCCACCTCCAGCCTTCATCCCGAGTTTCCTTATTGAAGGCTTCTATATCCACGCCTGATTTACGCTCTGCCTCTCGTCAACCCGCGATGTATGTAAAAACCAAGACCCATTGGCTGTCCGCTGAAACTTGGTGCGACGCGTTCGTGTTCCCCCGACCCCGCTTCTTGTTGCGACACCTGGAGGAAGGCACCACTACATCCGAGCATCGACTTTTAAGCCCGGCCGAGAGCATTATCTCTGAACCGAGGGAGACTCCCGCGGACCCCAAGTCATTGAAGAGATCGCAATCAGCGTCCGAGCTCCGGATTTCGGGCTTTACCAAGGCAGCTCCGACTCGTGCTGAACGAAATCATGCAGCCAAGTCTCCTCCCGCCCCCCGCCGACCAAGGAGTTTCACTTTGAATGACCTCTCACCCCCCAGTCCAATACCATCCTTCATCACGTACGTTCTTACATGGACAGGGGCGAATCAACATCGCTAACGGTTTACAGCATTCTCGTCGACAGGCAAAACCTCCAAAATGAGCGCCAAGTGTGGCAGGAGCATGCTACCAAGTCATTTGGTAACAAAAGGACCCGCTCGTTGTCAAGGTCTAGGTCACTACGAAAAACGCGAAAATCTTCCTACCCACAACCTCCTGCGGGAACCTTCGACTTCTTGGCGGAGAGGACCCTTCTTGGGCACCAGACCATTCCGTCAGTCGTCCATGCAACGACGAATTCATCCATGATTCCAACACAAACCGTTTCCACGGGAGGCCGGGCGACCCGTTCCTTTGGCTCTGCGTGCCCTCGGTTGCACTCCAAGTCGCATGGACACTCTAAATCTGTTGGCACGACATCTGATGGCCCCGGCTACAGGCGCAGGGAATCTGTTTCATCAGCCCTACGCCGTGCTAAGTCCACTGCCACCGGTCTTTGCGTCGGGGCTGATGGAGCATCAACTCCTCCTGACGCGTTGGATACATTTACTGAAAAAAGCAACACCAAGGTTGTGACCCTGTCGAACAGGCCACAAGGAACGACCTCCCCAGGTAGCGTTGTTTTGATCTCTCCCACCACAGATCAAGACCGGGCCTCGCCTGAACGCGGTTTGCTCGTGCCTTCTCACCAGAGGTTCGGTGTCTCCCCAAGTCCGTCAAGTCAGACTCAGTCCGCGGAAGGGGTTGGTATCGCCATATCTTCACCTCAACCCTCTGAAGGACAATCGAATGATGACCCGATTACCTTACCTGCACATCCATACGCACAGGGAGTGAACAACCACCGTGCGCCGGTAAACTCGACCCCCCAACTGACGGGGGTGGTACACCATAGACAGTTAATCGTTCACCCTTACGCAACCCACCCGGCACACCCAGGAACATTATCGCCACAATGGGCTCATCGCGACCAAACCGTTTCGCCCGCGGGAGGGATGTTTGCGGAGGTTGTTCCAGAGCACCTACGCGAAGTCCGCCCCGAAGAAATTCAATACTCCCCGTACGTTGAGGACCCTCCCAGAGTCGTCACCACTGCGCATGCCGTTGGCCGACCAGAAGCCGCTGAGCGACAATCCGCGGATCTACTATCCCGTAGGGATAGCGATGTTTTACGTATGGACGATGCACTTACCTCGTCTCTTGTGCGGGATCGCCTAAGTTCAAGCACGGATAGTGGGGTTGGTGCGAGCGAAGATCCCCACCCATACGGACCTCAGCCAGAACGGACTCCGTGGGGTCGGTTGAACACATTCCCCATACGCCAAGTTCACGAACTGTTGTCCGCTGCGAACGACAACAGAGGCGAAGGCACCTCTCATCACCAGTGGCTCGAGCCACCGCCTATCCTCCCCCGGACTGTCAATGGCAACTTCGATCCAACGTCACCACGTATCGCTTCCCCGGGTCAGGTCAATCCGTCTGCGCCCTCTGACACACAAACGGCCGTGCGGCGCATCACGTCTACTGGATCATCTCCTGGCCTATCCAATAACTCGTCCCCTCCACTTACACCACGGCCGTTGGACAGGCTTGATGACTTGGAGCGCTTCCAGGATCTCTTTTATAACCCCACACCCACCCGACCACAATCATTTGGGTCGCCTCCTGTTGCCGTCCCAGCAACCGAACCCGAGGACCGGTTTTCCGCCAGTCCTGTCAACTTGACGAGTGGCGGGAGCCAGCTTACAACGCTCGTACGCCAACTTAGCGAAGACCTATACGAACTTCGCAACGAAGAGCCTATCCTGGAGGACGATGGTCGGCTGGATGGGCAAAATGACGGGCAATCGGGGGACCCCCTGACTTCCGTGGGTAGCCCATCAACACAAAACGGTTCACCGCCCGCGCTGGGGGTAACTTATTCCTTCCTATCAAACCTCTCCCCAAGACACCCCTTGGATCGGCCCGTCGCATCATCGCGACAGAACTTCCCTGAAGATGTGGAGTCTGAATTATCGTCCCTCTCTGATAGGATCCCCGAGGAAGATTACATTGAGATCACGGGTTCGTATTCCTATCCACCCCGAAGCACTGAGATTGAATGGTCCCTTAAGAAACCCTACGTCTCGGCATCGTTGAAGCGGTCTCCACCCCACCTGCCATCAGTAGCCCACGTCGCTTATCGGGTTTGTCTCTTTGATTGATGTCACCTTGTCTCTCGCTGATGCCTACGTGCAGGGCATGTGACTTTTGTTGAAAATACGACGAGCACGACCGTGAGGGCGACATCCTCTAGCCTCACACTACCTTCCGCTGGCCTCACGCGTTCGAGCTACTTGACCACAGATAGTGGGGGTTCACGCATCTCAGGGCTGTCTGCGTTTCCGAGGCCTCCATCGGCGCAGTCTGCTGACATTCTTGCCACTTATTTTACTCAAGAGGCGGACGGTGGTGACATGCCTGAGCCGATCTCCGCTGCTCAACAAAATCCCACGAATGCTGTGGGCGAGGATCAGGGAGAATGGGCCCATGCTCTCTAAATTATTTGTTATTCTTGCGCCACCCTTCCCTTTTCTCACATTCACGCCGCACTCACTCCTAGGTTTTTGCTGACCCTTGTGGATACGAACGAACTTTGGTGCTCGTGCCCCTCCCATCTACATCTGGACACTCTAATCATACCGTACCCACTATCTTCTGCCGTAATCAATCTTGCTTTTTGTGGACCAGAGTTCGAACGGTGGGGATGACACGCCTCGCCTCCTATGGACGCTTTCGATTACGCTCCTTTTACGAGGAAATCCCAGATGTAGGGTGACAGTTTGTTCACGGTTCTTTTTTCGTTGTTCTCCACCCACGTGGCCCAGCAGCGTGGTGAGCATAACCTACTTACGTTTGTATGATACTCGAAGCACCGATGCTAGAAACTACCCCCTTATCTGGCCCACCTCATGTTCTCCTTATCCGACCCTCGTTATTAGTTATCGCCCCCCAATCGCCGATAACCGAGCGGGCTCGCAGAAGACAGATCCCGGCCTCCTCCCAGTGCGGAAAGGTCAGTGCATTCCTCGAATCTCGATCGTCAATTGCATCATACGGTCTTGGCGACATCGTTCCCACGTACCAAGCTCGCAGCCTCCGCAGCCTCAAGGAATCCTCCTGCAGAATAGGAAAAACAAATCCTCGTCATGTAGAACTCACTGCGGATCTTGGGTATTCGTCTTGGCAGATCGGAAGCAATGAGATCCGGGAAACAGACTGAGCCCGGCCAACGCAGAGATGGGCTTGGGAGATGGCAAGTGCCTGTTCATTGTGAGGCGATTCTCACGGTCGGCCGAGACCGCGCAAAGCTCGTTGAATGCCGATGATATACCAGAAAACCTGATAGAAGCAAGTGCAGGAGAGGGTAGAAAATTTACATCCAAGACATAGATTGTATCGAGCGAAGACGTGTTGGAACGATAACGCCAAAGCTTCAAGTTTGTGCCAGCAGTGACTAATTGATTCTCGGGACTGCAAGCTCGGGACTTGCTGTTTTTATTTATTATGATTGCC
>Ga0307515_10015845_pt1 | contig 13857 bp, 16 predicted proteins | sample 17_EM_MG_FD_194513 | JGI IMG/M metagenome (GOLD analysis project Ga0307515, IMG submission 194513) | Populus trichocarpa ectomycorrhiza microbial communities from riparian zone in the Pacific Northwest, United States - 17_EM | ecosystem: Host-associated > Plants > Roots > Unclassified | place... | reverse complement strand
GGGTTGAGCGGGAGTGCAATTCCGCACGTGCCTCGTTGCCGGGTACACGGGATTTCCAGGAAGATGTGGGAAGCAATATCTGGCCTCCATACGTCTCTTTGCGGAATCTCTCCTACCTCCGGATTGTCGAGGTCGATCTGAGGGTTATCGAAGACGAAGACGAGGACAGTTCCCCGAACGAAGCGGTCATCTTGAACTTCGTTCGTCAGCGTAAACACTTCGGATTGGGATTGCAACGGCTCGAGGTTGTATGCTGCCAGTACGTTTCCCCTGATTGGGTTGACGAGCTGCGGCGATTTGTGCCAGATGTTTTCTGGGATGGGCGAGGTGGAGTTGGCGAGGACGATTCGGACGAAGGCTACTATCCCCCCTCCTCCGATCCGGGTGATTCGGATTCCGGCGATGACACGGACCCGCACGATTCTGATGAAGCGGACACCGCTTCCTCCGAGTCGACCGGTTGGGTGCTTCGTCAGGAAGCATGGTGAACACTTTCTCCCTCGCCTTTCTCCCACATCCGATGCTTATGACTACGTATTTTCATTATACAAGGTTTAGAAGGGCCTAAATGGCGGGGGTTTCGTAAGAACAAGATCTGCAAGTACGAGGCGGACCAAGCAAATAAGACGATTTGTTAAGGAGAGCAACAATGCGGTAAAGATTGTAACTTGTTCAAGTGAGACCGTGGGTGTGTGAAAATGGCTGGAAATCAATGGAATAATATAATCCTTTCTCCGGGATGGTTTCTGCCACCATCCCCGGAATTGAATTCATCGCAACGTGACATGTTCCCCCGTGCACGTGATCACCGATGAACTTGCGAGACAGCCTCCTCGATGCCCTCAAATCTCTTCCCGGAACGCGAGAGCTCCATATCCATACTCTCGTCTCCGCGCCGTCGAAAACGCAAGAACTCTTTCCGTACGCATCCCCCCGCCCGAGGGTATGGCAACAGCATGTCGTCGTCTTCGCCTCGGAACAACCCTCCATCGCGCAACCTCGTGTATTCGTGACCGCGGTCGAAGCTTACTTCTACGTAATCCCGAGTACAAGATCTGGGATCCTCTACGTCTCCAAGGTTGACTCAACTGGGCAGGGGCAGAAACCTTCTCCCACCAGCACGATTGTCAAACAGCTCATCCGATTTTACATCGATCCCGATACACGACCTAATCTAGGGGGGACGGGCGGCCTGGTCGAATATGTTTGGGTACACGTTTTTGCGCGGGCCCAACGCCAGTACCTTTTTCCAAATTCCGCGGACTTTGAAGGAAAGAAACCATTGAGCGATGTCAAGCTTTGCGCATGGTGGAAGGCGGTTCTCACGAGTGTTGCCGAGCAGCTGCCGAACAGAACGGGGAGGAAGGAAGGCGAGAGGATAAAGTTATGGTACCTTCTTCCGGGGCTGAACGAACCCGAGGCCGTTCAGGCCCTCGGGCCAGCATCATCGACCAGCCTCGGCCCGTCATCCAGCTCCGTTCCATCGTCGATTGTGTGGTCTTACGGGCACCCATCTACTCAAAAGCTCGACGATGTAGATTCCATTCCCCTCCCATGTCCAGCTGATGGTAAAGGAGGGGCGTCGGGGGGTGGTTTCAACCTTGGCCGGTTTATTCCAACTTTCGAAGACGACCCGAAAGCGAGGTTCATGGACGAGATCGCACACACAACGAACTCTGACGTTATCAAGTCTCCCATCCGAAAGAAAGCGAAGAAGACGGCCGATGAAGACATTCACGAGGTGGGGAAAAGGGATAGTGCACGGACGGGCGAACTGGAGAAGGTCACGCCAGAAGAATACTGGGAGCGTATGTCGTTCCGGCAGGAATGCGTCGCTGGGATCGTCACTGGATTTTTCGCGATGGGATGCGCCAGCTTACCGACGAGATCAGGAATTGGTGGATCAGATTCCCCGATTTCCGCACCACAGCCAGGGCAGGTTTCGTCGAATATCACCAAACGGGTAATGAACTCCTTGATGACAGGGATAGAGTTCTCGACCGTTGACAGGGCCGTTCGTGGAACCGAAATGCTGGAGGGTGCGATCAAGGGGATGTGCGAAGGGATATCCGTCGGTGTCGAAGTGGGTCCGCCACGCTTAAGCCGGGAGTATGGACGGGAGACGCCAGAGCCCACGGAAGGACACGACCGCCTCGTGGTTCCCCCTAGTACTCCACCCCGCAGGATGGGACTTGGCGGAGGTTTTGTCGCAGCCGAAATTTCCCCGAATCCGTTTCCAGAGCCAACCGCTTCGCTGGAGACATACACCTCGTGGATATACGGATCAGTCTGCGTTAATAACCCACCGCCTGCGAAACCATCAGTGGAAAGGGAAGACACCGACAGGGCGTCAGATCGGAGGATCACTGTTTTGGCCGTCCGAAAGAAGAGAAAGAAAGAATAAAGTGGAAGGACCATCAATGCAAGGTACGGGGCGGTTTAAGAGTGTATTGGGGCGTTCGGCTGAGACGTTTCAGGTGACTGCAAACCCTGGGGAGTGGGTAGCTGTTGGTCGGTACGAAAGACGGAGACGCGGTGGGATGGATTTTCCGTCAAGGGTGATAAATTGTGGGCTTATAGGATGCGGACCGGGTTTACTGCGAGAGAGAACCGGAGAGAGGAGTGGCCGTTGTAGAGCGTGTTTACGTTACATGTTACGGATTTGCAACAAGGGCTGGCATCGCGTACGGGCGGTTGCAGGATATAACCACCCCGTCGGTACCTTACTCTTTGCCTTTCGCTTTCTCACTTTCGTCACGACGCTAACGACGCCAACGACGCCGACAGCTGCGACAACGACCAAGTCAACGACGGCCGACCGCCTGCCGCGATTGTCATAGCAGCCGAGAATTGTCGATCTCCGGAAGCCGCCAAACACGTTCCCCTGATACTCCCTCCCCTTGACGACGACTGCCCCATTTACGAACCTCACCCCGGCCGACATTCTTCCGCCGCTCCCCTCTCCCCGTCGTCCACGGCGTGCACGATGGCCAATCGCTCGGACGTCGCCACCCATCCCCAGATGTCCCTCCCCTCTTTCTCCCAGGCCTTCAGCTCCTCCTCCATGAACAGCATATCGAATAACGGCAACTCCTTGCCCCCTATCAACTCTAGGTCACGTCCAAATTCACCTCCTTATCACCTCCGTCGCGTCAACACACCACCCCCTGATGAGGAGGCCGCTCGCGCCACCGAACAAGCGAGGAACCTTAGAAAGAGAACGTTTGCAGAGGCATCAGCTTCATCTTCTGACAGGCAGGGACAGTACGTCTCATTTTTCTTCGCAATCCTTGGTTCCACGCACCTAACCCTCTCCCTCTTCCAACTGCAGGCCATCCTCACCAACCATGGTCAGGGTAAAGTCAGAGCCGGACCACGATGACCAGTGCAGTCAGCCCTCTTCCTCAGGCTCGAACCCCAGGCCCTATCAGCAGTCGTGGAGGGCTGGCACTTCTGGCGTGGAGGCCTCGAGTTCATCAACCTCGAAGCCCCAAGCCCCCTCTCCCACCAAGCGACGTCGTGTTACGATCAGCGGGATTAATACTGATGTTAAGCGACCTTCATCATCAGATGCCAACACTCCGATCTCGCCAGTCGTCATTGGTTTTAATCTCGCACGGGAAGATTCTGCTGCAATTGAGCAAGTCAGGTCCATGCTCAACGTCAAGCTCCAACAGAAAGCCTTGATAGAACAGAGGCGTAATTCCACCGCCGGTCTGACAAGCCCAATGGTCAACACGACACCGACAATACACATCGCCAACGTAAACGGCTCTGACACGCGAATTAGCAATTCCCGAAGGCATTCGATGGTTCCCATCCATCGAGAACCTACTCTCCCGCCTCCGCCCCGTAACCCTAGCCCTCCCCCTTCCTTCCCTCAATCCCAACCACCCTCCCAGACTCCAACCCAGACCCAGCCGCCCTCACACCCTCCACAAACACAGGCCCCGCTCCACGAGGTTTCTCTTGCACGTCAGCCGGACGGTTTTGGACGACGGCGTGCTAGCCGATTGGGGACGAAGCCTAAACCTGCAGATATCTTGATCAGTCCTCGCGAGGCCAGCAATGATCAAATGCCGGCGTCTATTATGAGTGCACCCGCGCACAACACAAGGTTTTCGATGACTTTGCCAAGCTTACCCCCCGCTATGGCCGGTCAGACTGCGCCTCGCATAACTTCCAGTGTTGTGCCTCCCACTCCTACCAGGCTCGGCGGCCCCAGAACTGCCATCCCGAACCTTGGTCCCACGAACCCTTCCAACCGACATTCTCCTCCCAATCACCAGGTCCCAATTTCTTCCAGCCTGATCCCGCAGACCCCTTCATCTTTGAAGTCCAATTCCTCAGAGAAAAATGCATTCCTTGCGCCATTCGAGAAGTTCTACGACTCGCTCGCTGATTCGAAGCAGCTGAAAGATTGGTTGAGCCAACAACTACAAAAATCCAACATGCTCGTGAATGCTCTCCAGAAGAGCGAAAAGCTGGAGGAGGTGGTCGAGGCGATGGTGGAGAAAAGGATGGCTCTTATGAGAGAGGAAATGTATGGGCTCCGCCGGAGAGTCGAAGAATTAGAGCATGCTTTGAGGATTTCCTCTTCCCAGGGTTCAGGGCCGGCGCCACCGAGCCGAACCGGCTCAACTAGTTACTCGAAAGGGAAGGGTCGAGGACCGGAACCAATGGTGGCAGAAACCACAGAGTCGTACACTTTTCCACCACAGCCAGCTCCACCCGATATTCGCCTGTCTGCCAGATCGGATATGGTCACCAGGAAGATTTCACCGTCGAACTCGCCAAATTCCCAAACGGGGTCGCCCGTTCCATTCCATGAAAGTCGAAGGCTTTCCGTGTCTTCCGTCAGGTTTGAGAGACGACCCTCCCCTCCGCCCACGGTGGAGAGAAGTCAGAGCCACGGGAATATCCCTTCACACCTCTCGTCCGGGCCGAGTGGACCGAAGTCGTCGAGATCGCCGATCAATTCGAAGGTGCCTCCACCAAAATCTGAAACTCAGCGTCATCATTCACACCCTTCCCCGTCGTCTGGCGGACAACAACAGTCTTTACCGACAAAGAAAACGATTGGGACGGCGGACAGGCGACGCGAATTACGTGGTCTCGTGGAAGAAGAAACGAATGGGAATGCCTCTCGATCAAATCCTTTGCTTTCGCCCTCTCGCGGTACGAGAGACGCCAGAGAAGAAGGAGGGCTAGCGGGAAGGAGGGAGTTGATCAGCATGGTCTCGCAAAGGAGCAGGAGGTATTCCAGTTCATCCGAAGACGCTCCTTGAAGGAACGCGAATGGTGTGTTTACGTGTCCAGCATCCTAACCCCGCATCGCATTGCTTTCCCCCATCCCTCTTTCGTTATGTTGTATCACTACGGTGCTTTCTCACCCTGATCTCACTTCACCTCCCGTTTCTGCGCGCTGCTTGCAGTGGACTTTTTTCACGCCGCGCCGCTTTTACTCATTCGCCTCGCTTCTACTAAGTCTGTCGTTATGTTTCTCCTTTACAACGCTTTGCACTCGTGTCAAACCGATTTTTCTCTGTTTCGGAGCGGTGATGATGAGGGACATTTATATATATATTTTGCTTACCGGTTTCTCCGTCCTTGTGTTGTTTCTCTAGGCTTGTTTAGTCCGCAACTCGGTCCCCCATGTATATATCGAATCTGTTGCTAGATTTCTTTTGCACGAGCGGAAATGTGGCAGTAAATACGAGGGCGCGTCCCCTCCGCAAATTTTGGCTTGTAGGGGCACGTGGATCACACGTCCTGATACAGAGAAGTGGAACGTCGACAACTGCGGGATCAAGATGACCACAAGGACGCGCCGCGATTCAAAGGGAAGACGCGCTCGGCGCTAGATAGCCTCAAGACGCCGTCAGAAACGTATCAGGGAACATGCCACACCGTTATCGGACGGATCAGACAATATTAGCTTAGTCAGCGATCATTGGGTCCTGCATCCGGTTCAATCCGAAAGGAGCCGAAAAGAAGCGTCTTTCGCGAGTATAACCTTCAATCTTTCGACTCTGTGGCCAAAACTGGGGGGAACACGCGCACCAGGACGAAGACAAAGATCTGAGGTAAAGCCGGGGCAGGCTGGGAACGAGAAAGGGAGAGGGGAGAGCCAGGCATGGAACATGATGGTCCGTGCGGACGTCGATTGATTGTGGTTACGAGTCAGGATTCAGTCGGAGTTTCGGAGTTTAAAATACTAGTTATAAAAGGATCTCCAGATCAGCCATTCGGAAAATTCCCTCCCCCCCTCCCACGCGCGGTCTTGGTTGTCGCTCCCGCCACTCAACTTTAGAAAATCTATCATGTCTTTTGCGTTGCCCGCCCGTCAGGTCAATTTCGGCCGCTCTCACTTCACCGCTCAACAGCAGCAGCAGTACCTTCAGCAACAGCAGGCGCTGCAGCAGCAACAACAGCAACAACAACAGCAACCTTCCACCTCGAAGGTCCAGCCATCAAACGGCTTGGCGCTTCCCTCTTCCTCGACCTCCAATCCTTATCTCGCACCCCCTGCCCCGACCTTATCACTCCCCGGACCTTCGACGTCCACGACGCCCTCCCAAATTCCCACTCAATCCACCACTGACGCCGTCACTGGACCCACCACCCAAACCATTGTCCCCGCTACCCCTGCTCCTCTGACTCTCGAGCAACAGCATATCACCGCCGTAGAGGGTATCGTCCCCACCCTTCAAAACATCGTCGCCACTGTGAACTTGGATTGCCGGCTTGACTTGAAGACCATCGCGCTGCACGCGAGGAATGCGGAATATAACCCCAAGGTTTGTGCCGTGTTTGATTGCAGTGTACGAACCGTTCCTACGTTCGTCCACTTCAACAGCGTTTTGCCGCCGTCATCATGAGGATTCGTGATCCCAAGACGACCGCGCTCATTTTTGCGTCGGGAAAGATGGTCGTTACGGGTGCGAAGTCGGAGGACGACTCGAGGTTGGCGTCGCGCAAATACGCTCGCATCATTCAGAAACTTGGCTTTGACGCCAAATTTTCGGAATTCAAAATTCAAAACATCGTCGGCAGTTGTGACGTCAAGTTCCCCATTCGTTTGGAGGGACTTGCGTACAGCCACGGGCAGTTTAGCAGTTATGAGCCAGAGGTTTGTGTACCTCCGAGCGCTCTGCGAGCATCGTTTTTGATGTTGCTCTACCCCAGTTATTCCCTGGTCTGATCTATCGTATGATCAAACCAAAGGTTGTACTCCTCATCTTCGTTTCCGGAAAGATCGTCTTGACTGGCGCTAAGGTCGGTGCTGACTTTCTTAACCTTCAATGGTTCGACATTGGTACTCACCACCACTTCCTTCCAATCAGGTTCGGGAAGAGATCTACACGGCTTTCAACACGATCTACACCGTGCTTTGCGAATTCCGCAAACCTTGAGCACGTCGCGACGTTACGGCGTCCCTGTTTGGACTCTCCTCACCACCCCTCTCGCATCAGACCGCCCCAGGAACCACGCCTTGCATTCTTTTCCATGGCGTCTCTCCTGGTTGTGGGTAATTGGCTGATGTGTGCATGACGTTGTTGACTGTTTCTCGTCTCCGCTTTTTGCGCCAATGTTGGCATATTGAAGACAGTGATACACTTATACAACGAACAAGTAAATATACAACTATCGTAGCCACCTTCTAGTTTCAATCAACGCTGTATAAATAGCAATTGTAACTTTTTCGCCCATCCTCTACAAGCGGGACAATATTTCCGATCGCGTATTCCACTTCCACCCCACTCATCAACATCGAACTACAATGTTCGCTGGTACGCGTCGAATGTCTAGCGCTACCATCAAGAGGCAGCCCATAAACCAACAGAAGCGCAAGTGCACGAGGGCGGACCCAACGCAGACGTGTATCCTTCTCAAGAATTACGATGCTGAGGCAAGGCCCAGCGCGAAGCAGTTTGCAGACATGTCACAGAAAACCAACTTGTGCGCCGTCTTGATAACTTTTACCGCTTTTTCTGATACCGAAATTGGTCACTTCCCCTGTCCTTCTCCCAATGCTTGCTGGGTCGCCCCGTAGGCCTGTCGACTGGATCAAAAAGTGGTTCTTACGGAAGAGAAAGGCGGACGGCAAAAACAGGACTCTCACTCCCACTGAGCCGACCTTCGCAGAAAACGAGCCTCCAACTCATGGTTGTCAAGTCCTTGGACACGCACACTCGAAGTTCTGGAGTGTGGACGCGTTTGCTGCTGCAGATTCGACGAGCTTCTCCCCATCTGCTGGACATATCCCAAAGTTCTATGGTCACCGCACACGCAGGCTCCCGCCTGGAAAAGCCACCGACTCGCGAGGAAATGAGGAAGAGACGGCGGCCTCGTCTACAGGAACATCTACAGAAACTGGATACAGCTGCGTGGTCCCGTCGGATCCTGTTCTCACTTGCGGGAATACGGAAATCACCACATCAGCAAGCTACGACCTACGGGAAGTTTTACTCGGAGCTGACGCGTTTGTTGGATATGTTTCTCCTTCTGTAAACGAGGATGCGTCGGGATCCCCTACTTCTGACCATCTCGATGTTACCCTCACAGTTGATGATCCTGGATCCACCTTGCTTCTTCCTGCGGCCTCCTCCCCGGAACGCTTTGCGTATCTTGACAGCACCTACGGCGGAGGGTCCTCTAACTCTGAAAGCATTATCGACTTGGAATTCAGCCTGACAAACTACCCTATCGCTTCGGTGTCTTCTCCCCTCGGCGCAACCGACGGTTTCACCCCTGCCTTAGGGGATCTCGATTTCACTTCGGCCACATCTTGCAGCACATCTGACGACTTGGAGCTCAGCGCTTTCGACTCCACGACTGGATGCCTGGACTCGGACCTTGGCTCGCTGCCCAGGTTCGCAAACGTTCCGAGCTATACGACGAGCATCCTCGGGGAAAGTTCTGCGTTCTATCAAAGCCTTCTCCTAGGGACAGAGCAGGATCCGATGGAAGGCTCAATCGACGCGACTGGCTGCAGCAGTCTCCTCGGTATCGACGTTTGTTTGGAAGCCGGTGCGGATCATTTCGCCTTCGTGTTAACTGGGTTTGAATTCCGTGAATAGCACCAATGGTCCCCGGATATGAACCCGAGAGCGCTTTGGGGCTGTCTCTTGTGAATATCGATGATGATATGTATAATACTAATGTGCCTATGACGGATTTTGGAGGATTTGGGGTGGCAGATGGCGTGGATTCGGACGGAGGGTGCTGGACTTGGTTCGAGGGAGGATTTGTAGTCTGATTAGAAAAGTTGTGGCGATCGCGGCCAAAGTCGGAAATGGAATGATGCGATTCGTTTTGTTCGTCAACTAATTTCTACCTCTCTCCCTCTTCCGTACGGTCCTCCAGCACAAAATTCCATCCCGGTCTGCTTTCTTTCTCAACCGAACCCCCGCGATTGGGCGCGGGGATAGAAAATGCAGGAAAAACGGAGGGAATGGACGGCTAACAGCATGATTGGTACATCCGTCTCTGATCACTCTCCGCAACCCGGTTCTGTGTATGCTCACCCTTTCTCGCCCCTTGGACATCACATGACAGCTGGAGCGGGCGGCGGTTTGGTAGCGAGCATCGCGACTTGCCCTCTGGACGTGATCAAGACCAAGCTGCAGGCTCAGAGGTACCCACAGGGTCAGAAGGGCTATGAAGGGGTTATTGGTCAGTTTTCGCTCATCATTCGTTTCCTTCCCTCTTCGTGTTCCTTCCCTTGTTCTCCCTTCTAACAACCCAACTTGCGCACGCGCTCGCACGACACCCGAACCGAAACTGATTGGTTGGGCGCAGACACCATTAGATCCGTCTGGAGGTACTCGGGCTTCAAGGGTTTCTATCGCGGACTCGGTCCCACAATACTAGGCTACCTGCCGACATGGGCCATCTATTTTGCGGTCTACGACGGCATCAAGACCACTTTCGGGGAATTTCCGCTCGGAGTTCAAGCTCCCCCAACACCACCCGTATCGAAATCTAGAAGTCCTGTGACCAAGGTGGACGATAGGGGAAAGGAGAGGGTGTTATATCCGGCTGCTCAGCCAAAAGGCTACCAACCAGTAGTGAGAGAACACCCTTGGGGACTGCATATAATGTCCGCGATGATCGCTGGGGCGACGAGCACGACATTTACGAATCCCCTGTGGGTAATCAAGACGAGGTTCATGGTGCGTTTCATCTGCAACACTCGGCAGGCCTCCATTCATTGTATACTCTCCCCCATTCAGACTCAAACGTGGGACGAACCGCGGTATTTACATACAGTCGATGCCGCGAGGACAATATACCGGTCAGAGGGTATCAGAGCCTTTTACCGTGGTTTGCTCCCAAGCCTCTTGGGCATTGCGCATGTAGCCGTCCAGTTTCCGCTTTACGAGCAACTGAAGATTTGGGCGCGTAAGTCATATTCCTCAAAATTCTCACAAGGCACGCGATGCTGAACCATTCTGTACGTGATTTGCAATTTCAGAGGGTTCCTCGGATGTTCCGCTTGCACCACGAGCTATCCTCCTCTGCTCTGCAATCGCGAAAATGACGGCTTCGGTAGCGACTTACCCGCACGAGGTCGTTCGAACGCGGTTGCAGACGCAGAGACGACCACTAGCGGACGACATGTCATCGGACGGGATGGTGAAACAGCATTCTCGGCGAGGAGTGGTCTACACTGCGAAGAAGATTGTGATCAAGGAGGGTTGGTCGGGGTTGTACAAGGGGTTAAGCGTGAACCTGATAAGGACGGTGCCAAACAGCGCCGTTACGATGCTAACGTACGTGCCTCGAGCCTTTTTTGCTCAGGTCCATCGTCGGCTAACACCACAATTAGGTATGAACTATTGATGAGATACCTCTCTACGATATAGTGATTTCACAGCTTGGAGCGCATGCGTACAGACCCAACCCTACTCCCGCCGTTGCTTGTTGGCGGCTTCCTCTTCCACACACTACGCCCGTCGATAACAGCGACCCGTGCTTTCCCTCCCACCCTCTGCTAGCTCTCGATAAACAGCTGTATCTTATAATACCTCGCGATCCTCCTTTTTTTCTTCTCTTACAATCGATTCATCGCTCTGGTCCTTGCGGCCACTCCCCGCACAACAGCCGGACTCGCACGCACGATCCGTAGCGTACTCTCTAATCTTATTCGACGTCATTCACTCTTCTCGTGTAACTCTCCTCGTTGCCTTACTACATAGATAGAATCTTCCGCCAGCAGCTTCAATGAAATCATGAACCTGGTTCCCTTATCGATTCACCGCTAAGTGGATCGAGAAACCTTAGTTTTATTTCTACTTAAACACCAGTAAATAAGATAATAATAAGGAACGAAGGGACAGACCAGTATGGTCAAGCTAGTAAACGAGGGTTAGGCCGAACACGGGCTGGGGTATAGTAGACACGTGCAGAATTTTGTGGTATCGGGGAAGGCTGGTGGGACGTCAAACTATATGTTGTAAACGTACGTACCACACAGACCTCGGTAATACATCAGAATGATGTAGAGGAAGCGAGGAAAGGTAAAGGGCATGCGTGATGGGGGTGGACGACCCCCGAAGGAAAGGGAAGTAAAAAGGAGTGACTCGGGTGGGTAGGTGGCAGGTGAAGGGGCAAACAAAACGGCATACCGGGTAAGGCGAATAAATGCGCGAGTCCAACGGATATGTACAAGGGGAGGGTAGGTGGAAGCGTCAGGGTGAGGCCAAAGAGGGCCAGGGTAAAAGGTGAAGGGGAATAGAATAAAACTAACGGCGCTGTCCTTTGTGTGGGCGGTGATCAGGAGAAAGGGTAGATGTTGTCCGCGAACAGCGGGTGAGTGTGAGAAGGTGGGCCAAGCCAAACATGGGGGTGGGAGGAAGCTACAAAGACAACGGGGGGAATTGATGAGGCGAAGCTGCAACAGATGGAGGGAAGTACAAGAAAAGGGTGCGAGGTAAAGGCATGCTTGAGGGTGGAAGGTGATAACTGCGATGCAAGTGAGTTGGAGCAGCAAATGAGAACGACGAACAAGAGAAGCAAAAGCGAAGTGGAAAGCATCAAAAGGACGTCATGCAGAAGGAGGAGGGGGTCTATGGGCGTAGTTTAGATCAGGAAGTGGGCACGTCAGAGGTTGAGGCTGGTTGGGAGGGCAGTAACATTGGGGATCGCTTGAGTTCAATCACCAATGCACCTTTTACTCGCTCGGCCCTTCAACCTTTACACCTCGTGATGAGCCAACGCTCCTGATATCCCGTCCCTCCTCCGCAAGCTCTTTACTAAGAAGCTCCGCCTCCTTCCTGGCCTTTTCTTCAGGGCTCTCTTCGGGGGACTCGCCCGTAAATTCTGGTTTCCTCAGCGCCATCCTGAACGCATCGGCCATGATCGCAGCATCTGCTCCTGAGAACAGACCAGACTCCTGTGCAGAGTTACTACGTGAGATCAAGGAACCATCATCACCCGGGGCCTTCTCTTGGATACCAGGTGCTCCGCCTGTGACTTCGGTGGTCTCACCGATGGCAGGCCCCTTGGCGCCGAGTAAAGGTGATGACAGTTGAGGGGCTCTTGATTTCTCTACCATCATTGGTGTCACCGACGCCACAGAGTCACGATGGTTGAGACGCCTTCGCCTCCGCACCCTACAGAACAAGAAGACGAGAACACAGGTGGACAAGAGGGCCAAAAAGCCCAAAACGGAGATAACAGCAATCGCCCAATGTGGAAAGGATGAACTGCCACCGTTGTTCTGTACGCTGCCAGTGGGTCTCGTCGTCGGTGATGTGGACTCGGTTGTTGAGAGGGACATAGATGAGGACATGGTAGAAAGTACCGAGCCAGTGTAGGTCGTTTCTGTAACGCCGTATTTCCATTAGTTCCGAGAACCAAACGGGGTGAGGGATGCAAATAGGGGTGGGCGCTTGTGAGGGGGTCATGAGGACTTACGAACTGCGGTGAACGTTGCCTGGGGAAGGGAATTTGCATCCAAAGGTTGGCCACCCGGGGTGATGACCCAGTAAAACAGATATGGGATGTCCACTCCCCTCCAGTCTCGACCGCGATCACCCCACCAAGTGTCGTTCACAAGAGCGGTGATATCTCCGGCACGGTCGGTTGGGTTGGGGTAATTCTCGCGCGAAAAGACCGGTTCTCCGGAATCGCCATGAAACAGATAGAGGTTCACAGTGCCCTGCTGAGCGTATTGAGGACGACGGCTATTCCCTGGGAGATCGATATGAACACCGGGAGCAGTAGTGGAGCGCCTGGATACGTACAAACAAAGGTAGTCCATTCGTTCTGGCGAACCGTTGTATTGGGGAGAGGGTAGCACGAGAGGACTTCGTTTCCGGAGAAAACTTGACAGTCTTGTTTTGCTTGCGCTGCGGAAGGGATGGGAGGTCAACACGTTAATCAGAAGCAAAGCATAACGGTTGCAACGTTCCGGAGGCAGACAATTGCGACGGGGCTGGCAATTGGAAGGGGAGGGAAGATAGGGTGGCAACGAGAGCAGGTATACGGACCTATGGCAGCTTGATCTGGGACCGAGGATGCCTGGCGTCGTTGGACAGTGAGCCGCTTACGACGGTCGGTCGACGGAATCCGTTTCCGTCTGGACGTTGAGGATTCAGGGACCTGTGGGACTGCCGTCTGTGCTGGGCAGGGTTGGTGCTGGGCAGGATCAAACGTCATGGTTGGGGGATGGAGGGAAACCAATTCGAAGGAGAGGGTTGGAAATTGGTCGGGAGGGTAAATGGGGGGGGGGGGAAAGAAACAATCGAGTCGAACGGAAACAACTTGACTGCAAACGGCGGAAGACCCGGGGGGCAGGGGTGGGGGCGGATAAGAGGGAGGGGGGAATACGGAGAGGAAGAGGAGGGG
>Ga0307515_10015844_pt1 | contig 13858 bp, 18 predicted proteins | sample 17_EM_MG_FD_194513 | JGI IMG/M metagenome (GOLD analysis project Ga0307515, IMG submission 194513) | Populus trichocarpa ectomycorrhiza microbial communities from riparian zone in the Pacific Northwest, United States - 17_EM | ecosystem: Host-associated > Plants > Roots > Unclassified | place... | reverse complement strand
GAATGACGGGGCGCGAGGGTGGAGGGATACTGGTCAGCAACAACGGTTTGTGTCTGACTCTGGTTGGGACAGTCGGTTTGTCGAGACCCGGGAACCTGCCCCGTACCTGGAGGAGTCCCGACTTGAAGAGCCGGCTCGGAACTGGGAACCTGCCCCTGGCTGGAAACAAAACCAACACAACCGCCCTAATCAGCACCACCGGAACCAGCGCAATCAACATCGACAGGGCGACGGTAACGCCAACCAGTCTGGTAACTTTAACAACAATAACAACAACTACGGCCGCGGTAATCGACAGGGGAAGAACAAGGGGAAGAAGTGGAAAAACAAGGATAAGCAGCGAGGAGAATGGAAGCAGCAGGATGACCAGAACCCCAACAAGTTTGTGTTCCGTTCCGTTCGTCCCCTCTGGCTTGAGACTCTTTCTGAACCAATGTAAATTTTCAGCTGGACACGTCGTGACACGAATCAGTTATCGAACGCCAATCAAATACCACTCAAGCGTCGTCAGCAGCGCTCGAGATCGCGGTCAGCGTCACCTACGAACTCCTTCTACTCTCGGCGGAGCTCCCATGGAGGAAGGTCGCGGTCAGGATCCCCGTCTCCAAAACGTTTACGACATAGTATCAGCCCTTCCAGGCACGACTCCAGTCCCATCAACAAGCGCCAGAAGTGGAAGAAGAACCGGGGTGGTGACAACCAACAGAATCGCGAGAGGGGGCGCGCTCGGCGGAAAAGCCCGACCCCTACGTATTCGGCCTCATCGAGGAGCGTAAGTTCCACTTCAAGTCGAAGCTCCGGGGCCGGGGACCGACCCCGGACGCTGCACCGTCTTCCGACAGCGACGAACGTCCGTGATATCGACATTACGTTGTCGATGTCTAAAACCACTGCCTCGTGGGACCACTCCTCGAAAAGCGTGCGTCGTCAACGGGAACAGAGTACTAGTCCAAAAACCGAGGTCAGTTACAAGCCCTAGAACTATTTCACACATTTTCCTGACCCTACGTCTTACCCAAGCGAGCGAACAAGCGACCAATGCTTGAACCCAATCCGAGGCTCAATTTTGGTACCGATATGCCCCCACCCCCTGTTCCGCGAACTTTCCACCAACCCGGTGCCGAGGGTCCTCAGCAATTAGCCACTCCAACACCTGCGAAGGGGAAGAAGGCCGGTTTCAGGCCTATCGGAACCGCGAACTCCTCGCTGCGCCAATTCTTCCCCGCCGAAGATGACGATGAGCCAATGCTTAAATCACGCGACCAAGCGATGACACCACCCCGTCCTTCCTTCCAAGAGCCCGATCGTGAACGTGATCGAGATCGCGAGCCGGAGGAGCGTAGGTCCTCGGACCGGATGTCGATGGAGATGGATATGAGCACCACTCCTCCCCTTGAACCTACGCGCCGGAATGTTTACGAGCAGCCGACGCAAGAAATTGGGCCACCCCGCTCGCCATCGCCCACGTGGTCACCTGCTTATGCCTACGAAGAGCCTCGAGAGGCGTTCTCAATTATGACGCAGGTCGGGGAGGGTACGTTTGGAAAGGTATACAAGGCTCGAAATAACACCACGCATGCGATCGTGGCGTTGAAGAGAGTGCGGATGGAGGCTGAGAGGGATGGGTTCCCCGTTACTGCCATGCGGGAAATCAAACTCTTGCAGTCCCTGAGACACGACAACGTGGTGAGGTTGCATGAAATGATGGTTTCAAACGGTTCGTTCTCGCGTTGGTTCCCTAGACACCTTACTGATCTATGGGTCCAGGATCAGTTTACATGGTATTCCAATACATGGACCATGACCTCACCGGGGTCTTGTCTCAGACACAGTTCACCTTTAACGAGGCTCAGTTGAAGAGTCTGTGCCAGCAAATGCTGGCGGGTCTATCGTACCTCCACCATAAAGGTGTCATCCATCGCGACATCAAGGGGTCCAATATCCTGGTTAATAGCCGCGGAGAGCTGAAACTCGCTGACTTTGGTTTGGCGAGGTTCTATCAGAAACGGCGACAAAGCGATTACACGAACCGGGTAATTACTTTGTGGTATCGCCCGCCAGAACTCCTATTCGGGACTACGGTTTATGGACCTGAGGTTGACATGTGGAGCGCGGGGTACGCCGTTTACTGCTTCCTTTAATTTTACGTCAACGGCGCGACTCATTATCCGTGATGATAGGTGTATCATGCTGGAATTGTTCACGAAGAAGCCGGTGTTTCAGGGAACTGACGAGATTCACCAGCTGGACGTGATTTACAAGGTTCTTGGCACTCCGACTCCAGAACGGTGGCCTGGGGTTACGACGATGCCTTGGTATGAACTCGTAAAACCGAAAGAGGTGATCCCGAATCCGTTTAGGGATCTGTTCAAGAAGTATGGACCCTCTTTTCATCATCACCCATGTTGTGGGGTTTCTGATGGAACGTGTAGGTGGCTCTCGCCGTGTGGCATGGAGTTGGCGGAGGAGTTGTTGCATTATGACCCGTCGAAGAGGATATCTGCTATCCAGGCACTCCAACACCCTTATTTCACGCAGGAGCAACCGCCACCACAGCAACCAACTGGGTAAGTTCAGTCCATGCATCGGACGCGCGCGCCCCTTGTCTTACTAACGGCACTTTTCATAGTCTGGTTGCGTTGGAGGGTGAATGGCACGAACTGGAGACGAAGAGGGAGAAGGCCAGGAAGCGCAAGAAGGAAGCCGCAGGCTAATCTCGCGTTCCCAAGTCTCTATATTCCCGATTCGACCTAACATTTTACATTTTCTCTCTAAACATGTATCCTCTACTTCACACACAAACGCAATTCGTCGCTCAGTATTCCACCGGGCTCGTGCCTTTCGTTTCTAATGCTGTTTTTTCACACCTTTATCACCCTGTTCGGTTCATCATACAAGTAAAGTACATCGCACGTTATATCTCCATTCTTCCCCGCTGTCGATCGTCAAGTACGCTTTACGAAGTGATCACCATTTTTTTTCTTAATTCACTGTTACTAACCCTTTCTCTGTAAGACTCTGGACGATCGACTCGACCTGTAAGAGGAAAAATATGTCAGCATCGCATGAGAACCACGAAGACCTTGCATACGTTTGCAGCGGTGATGCGGATCTGCTGGTCCCATCGTTTAGTGAACACAGCGCCAGTGTCCTCCGTGGTCTGTTCGACATCCCCGAGACCACCGGCCTTGCCCTGAGCGTCGTCTTCTTCCTTGCTCGCTTCGAACCAGATAAGCCTATCGACCTGGTCGATGGAACCCTTCAACCTCCCCTGCTCGATCATCTTCCTCGCCATATTTTCCGCCGCGTTAGGCGACAGATCTAGCAGGGCTCCCAGACCCTTAAAGGTGATGTTATTGTAAATCTTGGAACTGGCCAATAAGTTGTGTTCCATGACTGCACGGTCGAGGACGGTGGAGGGGCCTGTCCGTTTACTGATGGGGGGATCGTTCGGGTCTTCATCGGTCTGCATGGCGGACGCGACGCGATCGTTGGAGGATAATGCCACTTTGGCAAGCTGGTGAGGCTTGAGGGTGCCCTCGAAGTCTTTGACTTCGGCGGAGCGAAGGATGCGATCGAGGAACATTTTTTGGAGGATGTTGAAAGAGGGGAGGTCGGCCGTTCGTTCGTCCCTGCATAGGGAGGCGAGAACTCGGGATCGATTCGGACCTGCTGGAGCGAGGACACCACATGTCACTGCCGCTGACCTGAGAGGTGATTAGAATTTAAATATCGGTGAATGGACGGAGCTTACAGCATATGTTGGCGTTCCTCTTCGTCGATTTCTGCGACCCAGCTAAGTTCGTGGTACCTGCTGGCGGCCTCCAAAAACTTTCTAGAGTAGTCCATGATCCTGGCCTGACACAGTTTGTACGCTAGCAGAGTCGGTTTGTCATTCGTTGAATGGACGAGTAGGGCGGCACGGTTGTAGTATGTCTCGGCCTGTACATTGTCTTCGTCTTCAAGGAGGAGCCGGACAATACGAATGTATATTTGCAGCTTCTCTTGATCTGGTATGGATCTATATCAGAGGGTATATAAGTCTGATAGATCGTATTCGGGTGGGCAGCGGTGGGTGCACCTTTGACTTGAATCTAGGGAGAGACCCATGAGGATTCGAGCGGCATCACTCCATTCTTCTTCTGATTCGAAAAGCTCGGCAAGTTGCAACCTTATCGAATTGACCTGTCCCGCGGATATCCACACTGTTGAGTATGTTGAACAAATAGGGGGTGGTGATCGTGAGACGGTCACTCAACATGTTCCTCGTAGCTGACAATCTTTGGCTGAATGAGGCCGAGCGTGTCCTGTAGAATCTGCTTCTTGACATCTGGATCCTGGACGATGCCTTCCGTCACGGCTTTCACAAGCTCAGACACGACTTGTCTGCCGACCACGAGACCGCCTGCATCTTGATTGACCACTGTATCTACGAGGGTGTGGAGATCTGCTAAGAAAGACGGGCTGGGTTGGTTCGCAAAGAGGTCGTTAAGGACGGCGACGTATGCTGGGGCCTTGTCCCTCTGGGATAGAGAAGCTAATTGGGCGAGACGCGAATCCATCGGGAGGCGATCAGCCCTCGGTGGTGGCGGGGATGGAGGGGAGGTTGCCTGGCACGTGACGTGCGGGCATATTTCATCTGGCACCTCGAGTGTATGGAGGTCTGATTGAAGCCTTTGGAAGAACAATGCGGAAGCTTGGAAGTGGCTAGCATGAAGAAATAACATAAGATGGTTTTCATAACTGGTGAACTGCAGAATGTGAGACAGTCGCTGTGGGAACACTCTAAAGCTGACGTGCTGTCAAATCGATGATTGGCCGTGTCTTCTCGGTCTTATACTCTCACCCTCGCCCGCACCGGCGCCAGGTCGCTTTCCCTCCCTTCCCCTCTTTCTGCCTTCTGGGTTTCTGTGAGACTCTTTCCCTCTTTCTTTTGCTGCTGCCAGCCAGCCCCAGTCAGCCATGTCTCGCTTCACATCCGCCCACCATATTAACAAGCCCTCGGCTCGACAACTCGCTGACCGCCAGGCATTTACCGCCGCAACCGATCTGAATACCGCCAATCCGCCGTACGCTGATGACCTGGGTTTTTCAGCAACCGCGCCCAGCAACTCACATCCGTTTGGTTATTCCCATGACCTTTCGTTTTCTGGTCTTGCGTCATTTGGGGCCCTCTCCGAAACCCCGACTCGGATGCCGAGCCGCACAACCACCTCTGTCCTCGGTTACAATCAGTCTGGTCGAGAGCGTTCGCGGCAGCGGACTTCTCGTTGGCTAGTCCTCGTTCTCCCTCCGTCCTTCATTACCCAGTCACAGGGAGCGTTCGGCCAAACACTGTCATCGGGACCGAGCACCCGACTGTCTCAGGGACTACTGTTGCCTCTGTACCCGACGGTGAATCAATTCGTGCCATAACTCTCATAATGCTGAGCTTCTTACCCACCCGCCGCGTTTTGATTGGAACTTTCAGATGTATGCGCAGCTGGGCGCGATCGCGCGCGAATTCAATTTCCCGAGTATCGTGGGGATTTGTCTGTATATGCACGTCGACGAAGCCGGCGCGCTGTACACACCACGAATCAGCGAGGAGTCATGGAGTGTCCTCTGGGGGCATCTGTTCGAGTCGAACGCTCCAGGTCCAACTAGTAGTCTTCCCATCTCTGGACGGATAGAGTTTGACATTGGTAGGTTTCGTAACGGGTCCGTCCGGGTTGCCTTTGTCGGTTGACGCGCAACCTGTAGACACTGCGAAGGCTCGGTGGTATGATACCTGGATTTCAGCATCTCGGCGGGAAACCGTGTCCCTACCGTCCCTGTCGCCCACTCATGTCGCCTCCATGCATCAACGTGAAGAGAGTAAGACCACTTCCAATTCCGAGGATGTACCAGAGCAGAGCCAGACAGCCGCTGCTACCAAAAAAAGGACGAGGTATACACCCAAACCGCTCTCCCTGGTCGAACGTTTTGACTCGGCCAACTCTTCGCCCCCCATGCCATCGTCAATCCCAATGCCAGTTCCTGTGACCGCCTCCGCGCCTATGCCTGAACCCCGCCCCGGGTCCCCTCCTCTCGCGAAGATGCCAGTCTTATCGCCCATTATACAGGAGGAGGAGCCTCTTCTATCCCACAGGGAGGAAATTGACAGCCGAGTCAAGTCTTGGAGGGCGGGTGCTACTTTCAAAACCAACCTTCTTGCCTCAACTGGACAAGTTAGTCTGGATCCCGCCAACATGCCCAATACACTCCCCTTGGATGGTCCGGTCGCGGGAGGTGATGAGGTTCGGTCGGAAATGAACCCAGACGACTACTCCTGGAGTATTAGCTCAGCAGGTCCTCCGTCTTTTCTCGGTTCTCCTGCCTCCACGTCGTATCGCCTGCCATCCGTACATGTGGACAGACGTGTAATTGGATCTGTCCCTCTCACCCCCGAGACTTGTACTTCTTGGGGGCCAGAAGACTACGACCCCCTCTCTCCTGTCTCATCACAGTTCAGGCTCCCTTCCCCAGATCTTGGTCAGAGGAACCTGGAATATTGCCCGATGACACCCACCACCGCCACCTCCTGGGGACCTCCCTCAGAATATCCCCCTTCACCTGACCCAGAGTCTCAATGGATCCACCACTACCGCGCCCCATCCTTAGACCTCGGGCAAAGGGCTGGGTGGAGCAGACCTGTTACTCCTTCAACAGCTACATCCTGGGGCCCTCCTTCCGAGTATCCGCCTTCCCCGCCGCCAGAGTCGCAATGGGTTTACTACAGACCGCCCTCCGTGGATCTTGGGAGAAGAGCTGAAGGTAGCAGGCCGGTGACACCAAGCACTGCGACTTCTTGGGGACCCCCGGAGGAGTGGCCACCTACTCCGACTACGTTAAGCAGGGTCAACACCCCAGACGCCGCTCAACAGAGATTCAGCTTTACGGAGGAAATTGAAGGTCCCGCGCCACGACTTTCAGTGACGATGCCTGTATCACACGCTCCTTGGAGCCTCGTCTGGCCGTCTCTGACACTATCAGCTCCCGCGCCACGACCTTCAGTGACGATGCCTGTATCACGCGCTCCTTGGAGCCTCATCTGGCCGTCTCTGACACTAACAGCTCCCGCGCCACGACCTTCAGCGACGATGCCTGTATCACACGCTCCTTGGAGCCTTGTCTGGCCGTCTCTGACACTAACAGCTCCATCCTCGGGCCCTCTGGAATCTCGGGAACCTTTCATTGTTGTGGAACGTGCGGCATACCCGGTTTTCAAGATCTGTGGGTGGTTCTTTCCCCTTCATTGCTGTTGGTTGCTTCGCCTCAAACCTGTGTATAGATCCTGCTGTGTACCCCCATTTCGACATCTACCCTTCGGTCCAGGGTGATCGCGCTGATCGGAGTTACGCCTCCAGCACTGTTCCTGAAACCCCAACCATTCAGACACAACGGCGCACTCTCTCCGTGCCTTCGCCGATATTCAAAACAGGATCTTCACTCCAAACTGATCGGATTGGATACCCGGCTCTAAACATCTGTGTGTATTTCCCTTCGTTCGTGATCCGGATGTGTTCTACCATCACTGTCATATATGTCCCGATGTTCTAATCAGCACAATTCAGACCCCGCGGTGTATCCTCATTTTGAAATCTATCCGAGGGTCCAAACTGTCCAACCCCAAGCGAAGGTCAAGTCCGGTGGTGGCGGGCAGGAATCCAAGTCGCATATACGCTCTGGTCTGAAGAAGGTTTTGAAGTCAAAACCGTGGGGTTTCGGGTGGCCTTTCTCTCGACTCGTTTCTCCCCTGACTACAACCTCGTCCTCTGCTTCTACCTCCACCTCGCCTCCAGCCCCGGAGTCCGTGATTGCGTACCCTGTAATTCGCATTTGTGAGTTGCCTGCGGCACTGGAAGCTGTATCAGACTTGTTAACTAATTACGGTGGCCGTAGACCCCGCGGTCTATCCGTTCTTCGACTTGTACCCCGCCGTAGAACGGTACACCCTTGTTCAACCTTCCGAGCCAGACTCGCAACTAAAGTCTTCGGTCGTCTCCAAGAAGTCGGTGGGAATGAAGCTCGGTTACCCGGTGGTGAAGATATGTAAGCACTTTTCTAGTCACCTGCAAGTTCCCTGATTATAACCGGCCTTTCTAGACGAGGCAGTTTACCCCCACTTCGATATTTACCCGAAGGTCGCTCGATATGTTCCCAAGACGACGGTCTCGGTACGCTTGCAAGCGGCTTACCCGGTGTTCGATATCTGTAAGAATTGCCCCTCCAGTATGGTGATTCACGCTTATGCGCCCTTTAGATCCTGCTGTCTATCCGCACCTGAATATTTATCGCGCCATTGCTGGTGTGTCGAAGCCGGTGCACCCAACGCCTGTTCCCTCCGTGTCGGATAATATGGGGGTCGCGGGTGTTCGGCTCACACCTGGTTATCCATCCCTGGTGATATGTGAGTCACCAAGTCTTAAACATAGTGCCCTGGTGCTCAGATACCAATTCGGTGTAGATCCTTCGGTGTACCCATGGATCGATATCTATCCTTCCGTTGTTGGTGAGATCACGAGATCGACATCACCGGTATATTTCCGTCAATACCGAACCCGGCTGGCTACACATACGCGCACAAAGCTGCGGAGGGGGTTCACGGCCGATGAGGATGCGCCTCCGGTTCCCAAGTTGCCAGACTACGCGACTCTCCAAGCGCTCTCACAAACACCTCCATCTCCCCAACAACCTGGCCGGAAGTTATCTCTCCAGGAACATCTCGCGTATCCAGTGATGTCAATATGTGATTAACTTTCTCCTTCTGGCGGGTTCTCTTGAGACTGGGTTGTACTCAACAATTCGTTGAATCCTTTCTTGTTTGTGCAATGGTAGATGCTCCAGTGTACCCTTACTTCGATATTTATCCAGCGGTGTCCGGAAGATGGTCCCCTCAACCACCGACAATATCAGGGACATTGAACTTAGTCCTGGCCCCAGTCAAGTTGGAAACCGCTTATCCCCGGTTTGACATTTGTAAGTTTGGGTTTCTCTTCCTATTGATGGAATCGAAGACCGACCATACAATTCTGCAATTTTTGATGAAAAAAGGGATCGCTGGTCAGTATCATTTGCTCCCCGTTTCTCCGAGATTGTGCTTATTTTCACCTCAATAATTCACGTCAACGCCTTCAGAGCGGATCGTGAACGCCTTCGAGCCATCATACCCTGTCATTGAGATTTGTCAGTCCGACATTTCTTCGGCTCCATTTCATGGTATTGACTTATCCCATGATACCTAGACAAACCGGTCTACCCGCACTTCAATATCTACCCATCGTGGTCGCGTGCACAGGGGAGTTCCCGACGTGAGCATGACACTAGACCTTCCCCCCACGAAGTCTCCCCGGGGACCCAAGTCGAATCTATCATTGTATCAAGGCCTTCGTACCCCGTTATCCATATTTGTGAGCTGCTTGCTCTCAGATACCATCTATTCCGCTGGCTAATGTTCCGCTCTCGTGGAGATAATCCCGTCTACCCGCACTTCGACATTTATCCATCATGGGTTTGTGTGCAGGTGGCGCCTGGGGTTAAACAGGTTATTAAGACACGCAAGCATCATCACGAGCTCCACCGAGAGGTTTTCCCGACCCCACCCGTCGACTCTGTCGATTCGACCTGCCAGTCAGGGAGTGTGTCTGCATTGTCGTTCCCACAGTACCCAGCGTACCCCGCACTCGAAATATGTAAGTCACGACGTCTTCCCTGTCCGGTTTATTTCACTGATCTGTCGTGTAGACAAGCCAGCGTATCCTCACTTCGACATTTACCCCTCGTGGGTTCAGGTACTAGTTCCTCTCGCTCAGGATGTACCTCGGCCGAAGAAGGCTTGTAAAAGCCACAAGGAACTTCACGATGAAGTCCCTCCATGCTTGCCTACCACTCCGGATGTTCTGGAAGATCCCCCGTCTACGGATAGGGCTTCGAGGCGACTTCGCAGGTTGACTATCGTCGCGAAGCAACAAGAACCTGTCGAGAGACTTCCCCTACCCTTGGTTCCTAAGGTATCGCCATTGCGAAGACGGGTATCGTCGTTGAACCAACTTAATGGGCAGAGTTCCAGCCCGTCTCGCCCGCGAGTCTCCCCTGTATTTGACCGCTTCCCGTCCATCGAGACGAGGTTGTCACAGTCGGATGACGAAGCGGCCGAACCATTGGATAAGGTTCCAACGGCCCTGACAAGGTCGAAATCCCTGTCGGCAAAACCGACCACTCCGAAGAGGAGGCAGAGTGCTTTGATTGCTCAGAGAATCAAAGCGTTGAGCGCGACCATAGAATCTCCGGAGCCTGATTTCGATCGCCCTGTTCGTAGATCAATAAGGTCACTTCCCATCTCACCTACGAGGACTTGAAGTGGGAGTCCCAACCCCTTCGTTCGTTCTTTCTTGGTTATTCATAACTTATTATCGTTGTTTGCATATCCACGCATATTGTAGCATATCGTACATAGACTCGGTTCGAAATGTTTTTCAGAATGTGACCCGCAAATACAGTACATGATGATTAATCCACTCCCCTTGTGGTCCAACCGAGAAACGGCTGTATGGCACTTCTCACCCAACTGGGAGGTGCCCTACAATAGACATTGGAACGCGGCCAGTACGCACGGAGTCGCATCTCATCGATCTGGACGAGGACGCGATGATACACTAGATTAATCGTCCAAATCATCCGTGGGAGAGGGAGGAGTGTCGGCTCCTGAAAGAAGATGACCGCTCCCTGGCATGTACCGCGGGGGAAGTGGTTCCGTCTCTGGCTTCGGACTCGGGAGTTTCGCCGCACGAGCTGCACGGAGCTCTTTCTCCCTCTCGTCGAGCTGCATCTTGGATTTCCTGTCATCAAAAAACGCCAACCGTGCCTGTGTAGCTAGTCGATTAGTCCAACTTTGAGCGCAGACAATCCTAAGGAGAATCGACCTTTTCTTTCTGGGCTTCGATCGCAGCTTTCTCCTCGGCCCTGGCTTTCGCTAGGCGTTGCTCCTTCTCGGCCTCGCGTTCCCCGAATTCCTTGAGAACCGCGTGACCAATTAGGAGATCATTCCAGTGCGATTTGTGGAAGATGTAGTATGGTTGGAAATCGACGACCTATCTCGAGGATGAGTCCTAACCGAGTAGATAAGGGACTTGACACGAGTCTACCTCTGGTCTGAATCCTAGCTGGATACACAAAAGACGTGACGTGAGCCTTGAGATGGGAGAAGGATAAGCTACTCTTACCTCCACAGCGTATTCTAACGACCCTTTGGGGTCCACGATCTTCCTCCGGATGGCGGAGTTCGTGGGTTTGAATCGGTGGTACTTATCCTCATCAGGGTGGTCTATAATGTTCCCGGCAAGCATCAACAGTGTCTTTGACAAACCATCAGCCCTCCCTGCACGGGCGGTAACCAAAACCGGAGGTCAGGACTTTCTCACCTTGATAGCCTCATAAGCCACTTCACGCGAGTTCGGTCTAGTGATCCCAGGATCCACGAGCCTCCGGAACTCCTGCCTCCTATCGTGGTCTTTATCGAAATCGGAATAGTTGTGTGTCTTGGGGATGGGCCCTGCGGACGTGGACGCGCCCGAATCCGATGTCGAAGCTGGAACTGGAGAGGAAGATGTAGTACTAGAACTCTTCCTTCGATTCTCGATCGCGGCCAGTATGCTTTCTCGGTCGGCCATGAGTAAAATGAGAGCCAACTGGTTTGGTCTGAAGGGAGGTCCTTATATACTGCTCAAGGGGACTGTCACACTTGCAAACTGGGCCCGGCGCACGTTGTGGATCAAGGAGTCAGCCTTCCGGAAGTGGGATTGTGATCGGTTGACCTCGCGCCACGTGAGCGTAACGCGCCTGAACGCGTCGATGGGATGTATGTGCGGGGGAGGTATAATTTGTAAGTAGCTAGGAGGGAGTGGGAGAGAACGTGGGCGTGCTCGCCCCGATTTCCCGCTACCGGTGCGGCGCATAGGTCATGGGAACGCGACTGCAGGAGTGGATGCAGAAACACTGCATATCGTTGCTGAAGCGCTGATGCTTGGCACAGCTACCACCGACCAGAATGGTCAATCGAGGTCATATCAGGCTGGAGCCCATTCACCTGACTAGGGAAGATCCCTGCATGAAAACTGAAGTTGACCTGACTGACTTTATACCCCCCCGTAAAACTCATCGTATGCGCCCACGGTTTTGAGGATTGATGGTAATATCATATTTACAGTAATCCTAACCCTAGTAAAAATTCGCCATCCCTTACACAAAGGACTGTAGGTAAAGTACATACGCTCGACAACATCACATCAGGAAACGGTCGATAAGCCTGCGATAAGCAATCATGATCATCTCGTGTAATAATCCCCCTGATTATTCGCCTTTGGGTTTCGATTGGACGTGGGATCAGGTCTAGGGACTAGACGTGCCTCGTAATTCTGTTTCCAGGAGTTCGATCGCTTCCTCAGCCGACATGCGCTTCGAGGGTATCTGGTGCCAACACCGTTCGATCATATACCACACTCGATCCGAAATTTCGTGGTGGTCCGGCCGTGGTGGCCTGGCTCCACTCATCATTGAGTACGTTGCTGCAATCTCGGTCATCTCAGGGAATGGGAGTCGCCCCGTGAGAACCTGTATCCAGTGAGCGAACCGAACAATATTGAGCACCATACAAAGGCGTCCGCACATACCTCCCAGGTCATGACCCCGAAGGCGTACATATCGCTGACCTCGGTGGGGTGCGCAGGGTCGTTTGCATTCGGCAACGTCCCCGGACAAGTCAACTCCGGTGCGCGGCGACGAGAAAGTCGATCGCTACACGTCCTACCCTCCACTGTCCAAGCTTTGGAGTGGGGGAGGGTGGTCGCATTTCCGAGGCCGGCGATTTGGGGGATACCGTCTTTGTCGATCAGGATGTTTGCCTGTGACATGGTACGTACGTGAGTTGTGTGACACAAGTATATGGGATGGGTAAAGGGGTGTACCGTTTGGAGGTCTTCATGGACAATGCCCAGATTGTGAATGCGGCTCAAGCAGCGAACTATTTCCACCAACTGTTGACAAGAAACATCAGAGGATGGACGCCCAGCAGGGAGAGGGTGTGTGCATGGGAACAAGTACCAGCTTCAACCTCCCCACGTTGGGTTCATTGCCCAGGTGCTGCTTGAGACTGAGGCCATCCATATACTCGTAAACGAGACCGAGAGGGTGTGCATCAGTCGAGTAAACCCCGACGAACGGTACTATGTCCACATCTCTGCACTGAAGGTGGCTGCATGCGCGAACTTCATTGAGAAACCTCTGTGACATGTTGGCGGTGTAGCACTTGGGGTAGGCCGCGGATGTAACGCACCGCGACGATTCGGGCAACATCAGAGGTCATGGAGTAACAATAGGACTTCAACACAACCTTGCGACCGTCATGTGTCGCCTCCCAGATGTTTGCAAATTCCCCTGCGGCTATTTGGTGCTCGCCAACAGGCTTGATGTCCTCTGGAGCAAGCCAACGACAGTTAGATGGTATGGATGATCGGAGGTCCTGAAACGTCTGTGCGTAACCTCCAGAGAGGGACATGCTGCTCAAGTCTGGAGTAGGTGTGCCCACGACCTCGAGTGGGGATGGTGTCGACAGACAATGATTTAGCTGTGGCGAAGGATGTTCTTCGACGACCGAGAACTTTTCTCGAAGGAGGGCGCAAATGTGAGAGAGGAGGGACATGAGAACGAGGGAGGGAGAACATGGGGCATTCTATATAATTACGGCGATACTGGATGAAACCACGCCCTCAGCGTGGAGTGGTAAAACGCAGTCTGATCCAATACCGGAGCAGATAAACGCTCTTGAGATGAGGTTATTGGA
>Ga0307515_10015843_pt1 | contig 13858 bp, 10 predicted proteins | sample 17_EM_MG_FD_194513 | JGI IMG/M metagenome (GOLD analysis project Ga0307515, IMG submission 194513) | Populus trichocarpa ectomycorrhiza microbial communities from riparian zone in the Pacific Northwest, United States - 17_EM | ecosystem: Host-associated > Plants > Roots > Unclassified | place... | reverse complement strand
CTCCCAAAATCACAATTCTCTTGCTTGACACGGAGGACTTGAGGGCTCTTGCGCATTTGATGAACTCATATCCTGCGGTGTTGAAGGAGAAAGTGCTCATGCAGGCTGCTGCTGCGAAATAAAGGGGGGTAGTCTACAATAACTATCAGCCTCTTTCAATCACTACCTCGTAAAATCCACGATCATTGATTTTTACTATCCCGTCTCCCAATCGCATCGACTGATCTCTCTCTCTCTCTCTCAAAATGGTTTTCGATTTTGTCTTTTTTTTTGTACCACTTCGTTTCGCGCGTCCCTTGTATACACTCTCCTTCTGCATCTCGCTCTCCTAACTAGCTACTTAGCCACCTAGCCACCTAGCTCCCCTTCCCCCAGCATACAAGTCTCTGGCATCTTCAACGCTTGATTCTCAAGTCCGGATATCTCCCTCCCTCCCCCTTTCTCCCAACTCAAACTCACTCGTAGTTCTCTGATTGTTGCTTTGGGATGAACGATTTGTTCTGTCCTGGCCTTCGTTCTCGAGAAAGAATATAATGACAACGATACTCCTCGTAATGTTACGTCTCTCCCCGATTGGCGAGCGGTCCTCGGTTCTGTGCCTCTGTTTTCTCTCTCTCTACTTCTTCCAACTAGAGTAGCGAATCCAGTTGCTCGCTTTGTGGTTTTTGTCTAATCGTCCCACGGCACGGCAGAAACCAGAGGAAAACAGGAAAAAATGGTTTCACAAGGAGGCGGAAGTGAGAACGTTTCTGATTCTATGCCTTGAGGACCTGAGCCGGGTGGTAGCCTCCCCCTCTGCATGCACCTGCCATGTCCAACACCGTACCATCTTTCATGTTCATCCATCCATCCTCTCCTTCCGCCACAACTGCCGTTCATACACGTGCAACGCGTACGCTGAACTCCCTGCGACGGAACTCTGAAAATGGCGGACGACGATCACCTCGCTACAAGTCGCTTGAAGATGCCTACAGCTGACCCACTCGTGACACGCTCGGCGGACGTTCCGATTCTATGCAAAGGAGCTATCGTTCATATGCCGCTGCTGCGAAATAGGAGGGTAGTCTGCAATGACCGCCATCCTCTTTCCACCACCACCTACAAAATTGATTTCCTATCCCGAGACTACGAACAGTTGGGTAAATATCCACACTTGAGAATCGGCCGTCTGGGGGTGCCAGAGTCTTGTATGCTGGGGGGAGGTGCTGAAGACAAATGTGTACACGAGATGTGCAACAAAATTGAAACTATTTGGAAGGAACGGTAGGTGTTATTGGAGCACTGATGGAACGATTTGTCTGCCAGGGCTTCGCTCCCGGGAAAGAATATAATTCGAAGGATACTGTGCTTTCGATCGGCTCGCGGTGCTGTGCTCCCGATTTCTTCTTTCCACTAGAGTAGCGAATTCAGTTGCTCGTTTTTTGGTCTTTAGGTATGATATCTAGTGGCGATGCGCTGCGTCTCTCACACATAGGAACCTGCAAAATTGGAGCGTGTGAGTAGGATTACGCTTATCGGGTCGCGGAGTCTGGATGCCAGGCATCGAGAAAGGAAATCCCGGGAATTCTTGCCACCCTGCCACCCTGCACATCTGCACTCCCTTCTCCGCGCAAGTTATGAAGACTCTATAGAGCATACTTCTGTGTACGTTAATCCGCTTGAACTGTCAAATCTATGTCATAAAAGTGCTTTGTATTGCCAACGGGGGGAATGAAAGGTGAAACTAGATCGTAAATATACAAGACAGATACTATATGATATTTCGCTTGATGTTTACTATTGATTTCGCTCGGCGCGAGGGCATGTAGAGTGTGCGATGGCTGGGACCACTCACCAGGCCTTTTGCGACATGAAGAGTTTATCAACCTTCCATGTTCCAAACAGTCGTTGATGAAGCCTCTTTCGCCCCTTATTTGCCTTTCCGTCTCTTTCAATAATCGCTCCTCGCCAAATTGAAAGAAAGGTGAGCATATTCAAAACCTCATATATTATCCCACTTTTGCTCATCTTTTACTTCTTCCTCTGTGGCTCTTCTTTGGCTGGTGTGATGGATGGTTCTGGTTCTCAGTCCTTTGCATTGGATGGCGACTGAGGAGGCAAACACATTTCAGGAGTAGGACTGGCTACTGCAGGAGTTCCATGGAGTTGGTTCAATGACTTTGGTGCGTGTTCCCTGTTCCCATTCTTTGCTGTAGCTCTCCTCTTCGTTCCATGCTCATTTGCACATTTCAAGGGATGCAGGACACGTTCCTTTGCCGAGGAAAGTAATAACAAATTTTTACATTCTCCTGAAGAGCATTTTAGGTAACTTGCTGGCTGTAGGAGTGGCCCTTTCTCTTTTGGGGGCATTGGAGAGGAGAAAGCAATGCAATTGGATCCCCGCTTACCGCTTACCCCCCCGCCTACCCATACATGTAACCAACTTATCAGAGCTTTCAACAGTCACAAATATTCGTCCTTCCGAGTTCCAGACGTGGTTTGGTATCCAATTCACTTGTCATGAATACCTGCCACACCCCGCTGACTATTATTCAGATGTATAACATGGAATACATTATTAATGCACATAAAAAATATGTTCCATAGTGTTTTCATAAAGGATGTGGCAGGTGGCAGGTGGGAAGTGCGCTGATGGCCAGGAATCGTCCGTCTGCTGAACGATCAAGGTGCACCTTGATAAGAGTCGAGTAGAGACATGACCACGATCACAACACTTATTCGAAACTATCCCCATCCAGAAGGTGATATATGCCAACGCGGTCAAATAGCAGGACCAGGACGTGGACCAGGACGTGGGCACAGGTACAGGAGCAACCAGGGGATCTGGTGGGAGTGCAAACGCAGGCGGTCGAGGTGGCGTTGGCGCGGGCCTCCGAGGGGGCGCGGGTACGGCTGCTAATAGTACCGCGGGCAAAATCACCATTAGATTATACGTTAGCGGTAGCGAGGGGAGAGGTGCTGGACCCGATGTTCGATGAGCATGTGGCGGGGAAGCGGGCATCGGCTTGGGCGCTGGAGCTGGCAGAGATGCACAAGGCGATGAGGGTATGGATGCAGGGGCAGGGACAGGGACAGACCTGGCTGAGAATGGGGGCATTCGAGGCACTGGGGGTTGAAAATGGTCGATGGCTGCTACGCCGAGAAGATTATTGGTGGTTGATCCAGATTATCACCCCGATCACCCGTCTTCCACCAGAGTTACTCCATCAAATCTTCCTCATCCTCATCGACAACGACAATGCCAATGAATCACCCTTGGTCTTGATGCGAGTATCCAAATATTGGTACAACGTCGTCGCCGGTATTTGGGCATCACTCAAGCTGGGCACGACAACCCCATCCGGTGCGATCACAAGGAAATTGGAGAGGAACCAATGGCTTTTGGACGTAGTGGTCGATACGGAGATCGACCGTCGTGGCGTCACTTCGGATGCTTACCAGGCCATTTTCGCTGCCATGCACGCAACCTCACGATGGCGAACCCTCATAGTTGAGTCGTTCCCAACACAGACCGACTTGCCGGAACACATTGTCAACCATAGACTCCAACAATGCTCTGATCCTGTCTTGACCCGCCTTAGGACACTCATCATCAAGTGCCCTTGCGAGATGTCACCCCTACTCGACCGTCTTCTGCGCATCCTCGGCAACACAGCGAGTAGAGAACTTACAACCATGACAATAAATTCACAACCTGTCATATCATTCCTTCTTCCCACTTATTCTTCCATCTTTCGCTTCGTCACCGTGCTCTCTCTGGACGCTCCAGGGTTACGCAATCCAGTAGATCTTCTACCTCACTTGCACCAACTCGAAGAATTTACTGCCTCTCATCTACTTCTTCCAGACTATCAAGATGACGACGACTTACCACTTGTCCACACACTCCGTCGTCTCACACTCAGATCCGTCTCAATTCAGTGGATGAGTGGCAGGACCTTCCATGACCTTGAGAGTTGCAACCTTATCTTTCCACGTCACCGCCATGTTCTGCACACATTCCGTACCACCCTCCTGACCTGCAAGCACCTGACCTTTGAAGGCTATCCTCTCGATATACTTAATGGCGTCTCAGCACACAAAGTCACACGTCTCTCTGTGATGTGCTCCTCTTCTTGTAAACGACGGGGGAGTCCACAATTAGCTCGCTTTGCTACCCAAGCCTTGCGAGAGAGCCGACTTGCACCACAAATCCTCCATATCACTATCGAGGCCACGAACCAGGCTTGGACAGAAGCATTTGCTTCCATGTCAAACGTGGAGGTATTGGTGATTTACAACGTACAGCCTTCTTCGCTTGGAGCGAAGTCCTTGCAGCCGCTTGTCATACTCCCGGTCCAGGCATGTAACACGGGTACCACCACTACTCCTGGCGAGTGTAATACGCCGATGTGTCCATCACTTAGGCGATTTGGGCTCCGATATCGTCGCTGGTTGCGATCAAGTGAGCACTTTGACTTGATTCCGGTGTTCATGTCCATTATCCGGTCAAGGCAGTCGATGTTCCCAATGCAAAGCTTCCGCATCTGGACAAGGAGTGATGAAGACCGCCCATTGGAATTGGAATTGATTGAAGGATCGTCGGAGAGCTCGGCGGGTTTTGAGCGCCTGAAGAAATATGCTGCGATTATTGGAGCTGTTGATTCCCCCACTTACGGGGTGGGTGGCGGAGCAGCCACACACCCTTCTACAATTAGGGAGTCCCGCCAGTCTAGCCTTTTTTAACAGCAATCACAAGACGGCATTTATGAGAGTTGGTAGTTAGTAGATTCGTGGAGAATATGTATGTTTTAGCCTTCTGGGAAGTCATCTACCGCATGCCCTCAAATGTAATATAAAATATTTGCCGTGCAATCGCCCCCGCCACAGAAACTGGGGCCATCACAGAGGACGGGAACTCAAGAGACAGAGTATCTGAGAGTTCTGACTCTACGGCCCGAAATTTTGGTTACGAGTTGAATAAGTAATTGCTTGCCAACTTAGACTCCACCCTTGCCTCTATTTTGTCATCTGCCACGCACTTTATCACCATTCGCGACGAGGATTACGTCCTTGGTAACGACTACACACGACAAATCATTTGAGAGCTCCTGAGCAAGACGCACCGTGCAATATTCACGATGGACCCAGAAACAACAGCCCAGATCGATGCCTCGCCTCCCCATTTCTGGGTGGACCGTTGCTATTTGTATGCGGTATCCTAGAGTATGTATGCGGCCAGGGTATCGTCCAGGCCCTTGAGACGTGATGTTTCCTCTCGTCCCCAACTCGGTAAGATGGACCAGGCTACAGCCACGGGAGGATCTTTTCAACTGGTTTGAACGTCGTGTGTGGTATTCCATAACGGGTTACTATAAACTTGTACTTACCTTTGGTCTCTTTTCAGCCGAAGAAGCTCTGGCCAACGTGAGCAGAAAACCAATCCCCGGCGTCCATCCGCCGACGGCCCTCAATCTGAAAGCACTTCCTCCACACCTCTCCCCTAGCTAGGGGAGCAGACCAAATCTCACCGCCCGGCCTCGCATTGTGTCCAATCTCTCCACTGAATATCACAGATTCCCGCCTCTTTTTGATATCTTTCGGGATCATGGCCCTATATCTTCCACCCGCCTCCAGGCGAACCTCGGCCCTGATATTTCAATCATCGAGTTTTGGCGCGAAGATGACGCGCGTTGTGTTGAGGAAACGATGCGCAGTTCGGAGATCGACGACTGCAGTATCACAGTCCGCATCTACCAGCCACCTCGGAAAGCCGAATTCAACGTTAATGCGCATTCATTTATTCCTTCAGGAATGTATCCCCGACTCGGTCCAGGTTGCCCTCCGCTTCCTCAAAGTCCGTTGCTGGTGGGTGAGAACAAGTCCGACTCTTGCTCACCGTACTCACACTCTCCCAGTACTCCCCTTCATCGCAACGAATGAGCCTGCCATATCCACGGTCGCCGTCGATACATGGTGGCTCACCGCTGCCTTCATATCACAGCAGCCGGTTCATGCACGGTCCCGGCCAACAGGTCCAATTTGCACCCCACCGGGTCCAGGCCCGACTAGTGCCAGCGGCCTCATCGACCCGTGCAACTTATTCTGCAAAAACCTCGATCTCGACAAATTGTCTTCGCCCACTTTCGGCGCTTTGGCCAGATAGTCAGTGCACGTGTGATGCGTAATGAGCATGATATCAGCCAAGGTTTCGGCTTCGTTTCATATCATGCAGACACCTGATCAGGCCTGCCGTGCCATGCAAGCTACCCTCGGGACGAAACAAATTGTCGTACGGTTGCATGAGCCCAAGCAACTTAGGAAGGAGAAGCTTGAGAAGAGATTTAGTGGACATAATGGACACCCGAGAAGTCACAGTGGCGCGATGAGCCCCACTCTAAGCGAAGGTGGCATGAGTTCAAGTGGTTGGCCTCCACATGATGCCAGACCCAGAAGGAGTTCTGGCAGCTATTTCCATGTGGGTAATTTGCATCTGAGTATCGCTCGGTCTTACCAACCCATATAAGCGGCGCTTAATAGGAGTCTCAATTTGCCAATGCGCTACGATGACCTGTCTGCCCTCTCTCCTGTTGTGAGAACTGAAGTCCTGAAAAGGCGAGCTTCTCAGGCGAGTTCGGGAAACCGATGGAGTGGAAGATGACGAGATCGAGGACATTGTTCGGACAATGATGGAGCTATCTCTCGACCAAATCGTCTGTAGCTTACAAGACCGACATACCTTCCTGGGTCAAATTGAAAATGCCCGCCAGGCCCGACAGCCACAACCACTAAGCGCACCCGTCCTAGATGCGCTCAATGAACCAACCGCATTCCCACCAACGACCTCTTGAGCTGCGTCGACCAACTCCATATTACCCGACCCACAGACCCTGGCCACGACAGCCTCAGCGCCCGATCTACTCCCCTCTCTTTCAACCATTCAGTCACGACGCCACCGCGTACTGCCTCGCCCACCGGCTCATTTACAATAGCGGGTCGGGAAGAGAATGAGAGGCTCTACCACGCCGTTGCGCGACTCGAACCGCAGAACACTATGAAGATCACCGACTTACTCCTCAGCTTCAGCAAGAAAGAGCATACACCATGCCTCTTCAATGCGGTTTACCTCAACTCTAAGGTGGAGGAGGGTCATTAGCTCCAGGTGAGGGTGGATGTCAGGAGGAGAGCGAAAAGGGAGACATGCTCTTGGCCCTCGGCGCCTCGACGGCTTCTCGATACAGGAAATGGGGCGTTGGTTAGGCGTTGGTTAGGCAAACGTGGATCGTGGCCAGGAGTCGTCTGTTTGCTGAACCATACATCGAGTAGAGACATGATTACGCTCACAAAAACTTGTTCCAAACCATCGCCATCCAGAAGGGGATATATGCCAAAGCGCTCAAATAGCAAAAAAGGGACGGTCAAGGTTGAGGCGTGGGGGGACGGACCCGCGCGCACGGTTGCTAAGTCGGTAGATTGGGTGCGGAGGACGTGGGGGTGGATGTGGGCTGATGGACGAGGGCAGTCGGGGGATCTGGTGAGGATGCAAGCGCAAGCGCAGGCGCACGCACAGTCAGTGGATCTGGTGACAGTGCTAGCACAGGCGGAGGTGCAGGTGCAGGCAGAGTCAGAGGATCTGATGAGGGTGCTAGTACAGGCGGAGGCGGAGGTGCAGGCACAGTCAGACGCGGAGGTGCATGCACGACCGACCGAGGATCTGATGAGGGTGCTAGTACAGGCGGAGGCGGAGGCACAGGCACACTCGGAGAAGAGGGTGAGGGTGGCAGCACAGGCGGAGGCGAAGGTGCAGGCGCAGTCGGAGGATCTGATGAGGGTGCTAGCACAGGCGCAGGCGGTGGCGTTTGCGTTGACGCGGGCCCTAGAGCAGGCGGAGGCGGAGGCGGAGGCGGATGTGGAGGCGGAGGCAGTGACGCGGGTGCTCGCTCTGGAAGCGCGTGCAAAATCGCAGGCAGAATCGCAGGCAGAATCGCAAGCAGAGATGGAAGCGATTGCACTGGAGCTGGCTGAGGTGGCCGCGCAGGTGCAGGTGCAGGTCAAGGCGAAAGTGCAGGCGTCCTTGTGGGCAATGGAACTCGCGAGAGTTCACCACGCAATGAGAGCATGGATGCAGGCGTCGGGACCGATACAGGCGCAGACCTGGCTGAGAGTCGGGGCACTCGAGGCGTACAAAGTGCAAGTTGAACGTGATCTATGGCCGCGCCACCGACAAGATTATTGGTGGTTGAGCCAGATTATCACACCGATCACTCGTCTTCCACCAGAGATACTCCAGCAAATCTTCCTCATCCTCATCGACGATGACAATGATTCACCCCTGGTCTTGATGCTAGTATCCAAATATTGGTATAACGTCGTCACTGGCTTTTGGGCATCGCTCAAGCTGGGAACAACGACCACAAAGGAAGCCGTCATAGAGAAATTGGAAAGGAACCAACGTCTTTTGGACGTAGCTGTCAATACGAACATCGGCCTTTACGACGCACCCATCAATTTCAATATCCGTGATGCTTACCAGGGTATTTTCGCTGCCATGCAAGCAACCTCACGATGGCGAAGGCTTGAAATTGTGGCGTTACCAGCACAGGTCGACTTGCCGGAAGACCTCGTCAACCGTGGCCTCCAACAATGCTCCGGTCCTGCCTTGAGCCACCTTAGGACATTCATCATCAAGTGCTGTCTCGACATGTCACCCCTTCTCAACCGTCTTTTGCACATTCTCGGCAACACTGCGAGTAGAGAGCTTACGACCGTCACAATAAATTCAGAAAATGTCATATCATTCCTTGTTCCTACCTATTCCTCCATCTTCCATTCCGTCACAGTTCTCTCTCTTGACGCTCCATGGTTACGCAATCCAGTAGACCTCCTACCTCACTTGCATCAACTGGAAGATTTTACTGCTTCTCATCTCCCTCTTCCCGTCTATCAAAATGACGTCGACTTTCCATTTGTCCACACACTCCGTCATCTCAAGCTCACATCTGTCTCGATTCAGTGGATGAGCGGCAGGACCTTCCATGTGCTTCAGAGTTGCAAGCTTTTCCCTTCATTTGATGACCCTGTTCTGCCCACATTCCGTACCGCCCTCCCGACCTGCGAGAAACTGTCCTTTAAAAGCCATTCCTTCGATATACTCAAGGGCGCCTCAGCACCCAAACTCATACGTCTCTCCGTGACGTGCTACCCTCTTTGTAAAGAGCGGGGGAGTCCACAATTAGTTCGCTTTGCTAGCCGAGCCTTGCGAGCGAGCCGACTTACACCGCAAATTCTCCATATTACCATTGAGGCCACGGACCGGGCTTGGAGGAAAGCATTGGCTTTCATGTCAAATGTGAAGGAATTGGTGATTTACAACGCGCGGCCTTCTTCGCTTGGAGCGAAGTCCTTGCAGCCGCTTGTCGTACTCCCGGTCCAGGCAAAAAATACGGGGACCACTGCTATTCCTGGCGAGTGTAATACACCGACGTGCCCATCACTTAGGCGATTTGGGCTCCGATATCTTCGCTGGTTGCAGCCATATGAGCAATTTGACTTGATTCCCGTGTTCATGTCCATTATCAGGTCACGGCAGCAGTCAATGGAAAGCTTCCGCATCTGGACAAAAGATGATGAAGACGACCCATTGGAATTGATTGAAGGATCGTCGTTGAGCTCCAAGGGACTTGAGCGACTGAAGAAATATGCTGCAATTACAGGACGGGAGTTATGAGAGTTGGCAATTAGTAGGCTATTGGAAAATGCATATGTTTTAGTCTTCTGCGGAGTACCTCTACCCTCCAATGTAATATGAAAATTTTGCAGTGCAACCGCCCCTTGCCACTGAAACTAGGGCCACACAGAGGAGGGGAAAATGAGAAAGATATCTTCAGAAAGTTCTGGCTCCACGTCCTGAAAATTTGTCTACGAGTTGGATAAGTAATTCCTTGCCAACTTGGACTCCACTCTTGCCTCTATTTTGTCATCTGCCGCGCACTTTATCACCATTGGCGACGAGGATTACGTCCTTGGCAACGACTACACACGACAGATTCTTTTGAGAGCTCCTGAGCGAGACGCGCCGAGCGATATTGACAATCGACCCAGAATCAACAGCCCAGCTATATAGATGGGCTACAGCCACGGGAGGATTCTTTTCAACTCGTTTGAACGTGGTATATGGTGGTCTATAACGGGTTACTATCGATTTGTACTTACCTTTGGTCTATTTCCAGCCAAGAAAGCTCTGGCCACCGTGCAAAGAAAACCTATCCCCAGCGTTCATCCGCCGACGGCCCTCAATCTAAAAGCACTTCCTCCACACCTCTCCCATAGCTAGGGTAGCCGACCAAATCTCACCGCCCGGCCCCGCATTGTGTGCAATCTCTCCACTGAATACCACAGATTCCCGCCTCTCTGATATCTTTCGGGGTTATGGCCCTATATCTTCTGTCCGCCTCCAGCTGAACCTCTGCCCTGATAGTGCAGTCATCGGGTTTCGGCGCGGAGGTGACGCGCGCCCTGAGGAGCCAATGCACTGTTCGGAGATCGACGACTGCAGTATCACAGTCCACGTCTACCAGCCGCCTCGGAAAACCGAATTCAATGTTATTGCACCTTCGTTTATTCCTTAGGACTGTATCCCCGACTCGGTCCAGGCTCTCCCCGCCTGCTCGGTAATTTGCTAGTGGGTGGGAACAAGTCCGACTCTGGCTCACTCTACCTGGTCCTCCCCTTCACCGCTACAAACGAACCTGCTATATCCAGTCCCGCGAGGACCTGTAGTAACAGCCCCCCCGCTGCGCCTATCACTTCCGACACCACTTCTATTTCAGCCTCTTCTTCCGCCAAGACTACAACGACAGCCGTCCATACGCTCGCAACGCGCTCGCTGAACTCTCCCCGACGGAAACAGGAATTGTCGTGCGGCGATCCCGTCGCTACAACTAGCTTGACGATGCCTAAAGTTGACCCATTCATGACACGCTCGGAGGGAGAGTTTATCGGTCCTATGGCAAGGGATTTCCATCACCATCCAAAAAATTGCTTGCCTATTGCTTCCTCCAATCGCGCCATCTGTTCCTTTACAAACTAGTTGCAATTTGTTGCAAATCTCGTGTACACACTTTTCTTCAGCATCTCGTTCTCCTAACTAGTGCACCTAGCGAGGTAGCCCCCCCAGCATTCAAATGTGGATATTTACCTTCGCCCTCCCAACCACTCGTTGTCTCTGATTAAAGGATTTGCCTGTCTGAGCTTCGTACCTTCCCGAGAAGAAAGGATATAACTAGAAGGATACTGTGTTCCCGATCGGCTCGCGGTGCTGTGCTGTGCTCCGGATTTTTAGAGTCGCGAACTCAGTCGTTCGTCTTTAGCTTTTAGGTATGGTATCTAGTTGCTATGTGTTGCATCTCTCCGACGTAGGGACTTGCAAATGTGGTGATCGCGGTGATCAGGTCGCGAGGGTTGGATGTCAGGAGGAGAGCAGGAAAGCAAGACACGCTCTCGGCCCTCGGCGCCTCGACAACTTCTCGATACAAGAAACGAGGAGTTGATTAGGCGTTTGTTAGGCAAGCATGGATCGTGGCCAAGAATCGTCGGTCTCCTGAACGATACACCTGAGAAGAGTCGGGTGGAGACATGATCACGCTCACAAAGACTTAACTTGTTCCAAACCATCGCCATCCAAAAGGAGATATGCCAAAGCGCTCAACAAGCAAAAAAGGGACGGTCGAGGTTGAGGCGTGGGGGACCAACCCCGTGCTCACAGTTGCTAAGTCGGTAGATTGGGTGAGGAGAACGTGGGGACGGATGTGGGCGGAGGGGCGGGCGCAGTCGGGGGATCTGGTGAAGGTGCTAGTGCAGGCGGAGGCGGTCGCGTTCGCGTTGACGCGGGCCCTGGCGCAGGCAGAGGAGGAGGAGGCAGTGGCGGTGGCGCTGATGCGGGCCCTGGCGCTGGAGGCGCGTGCAAAAGTGCAGGCAGAAGTGCAGGCAGTACCGCAAGCAGAGACGGAGGCGATTGCGCAGACGACTGCGCAGGGACTGGCTGAGGTGGACGCGCAGGTGCAGGTGCAGGCCAAGGCGAAAGCGCAGGCGTCCGCGTGGGCAAGGGAGCTCGTAAGAGTTCGCCACGCAATGAGAGCATGGATGCAGCGTTGGGGCAGATGCAGGCGCAGACCTGGCTGAGACTGGGGGCACTCGAGGCATGCAAAGTCGAAGGCGAACGTGATCTATGGCCGCGCCACCGACAAGATTATTGGTGTTTGATCCAGATTATCACACCGATCGCCCGTCTTCCACCAGAGTTACTCCAACAAATCTTCCTCATCCTCATCGACAATGACAATGATTCACCCTTGGTCTTGATGCTAGTATCCAATTATTGGTATAACATCGTCACTCGTATTTGGGCATCACTCAAGCTGGGAATAACAACCTCAAAGAATGCCGTCACTAGGAAATTGGAAAGGAACCAATGTCTTTTGGATGTAGTGGTCAATAGGAACATCGACCGTCACCATAGGAGCAGCGCACCCATCAATTTGTATATCCGTTATGCTTACCAGGGCATTTTCGCTGCCATGCAAGCAAGCTCACGATGGCGAAGCCTTGAAGTTGTAGCGTTGCCAGCACAGGCCGACTTGCCGGAAGACCTCGTCAACCGTGGCGTCCAACAATGCTCCGATCCTACCCTGAGCCACCTTAAGACACTCATTATCAAGTACCCTTGCGAAATGTCGCCCCTTCTCGCCCGCCTTCTGCGCAGTCTCAGCAACACAGCGAGTAGAGAGCTTACGACCGTGACAATAAAATCACCACATGTCATATCACTCCTTGTTCCTACCTATTCTTCCATCTTTCGTTTCGTCACCGTGCTCTCTCTGGACGCTCGAGGGGTATACTGTAGAACTAGCACAGCGAGTGAGCGGGCGGAAGAACCGTGAGCATCTATACAAGTACCATACCTAGCACAGCGAGTGAGCGGGCGGAAGAACCGTAAGGATCTTTCGCCCCCTCACAAGCTGCGCCCTATGTACATAGCGAGGGTGGCACGGGCCACACGTAGCATACAAATGAATAGAACAAATGAAAAGTATACAAAAGAGGCAGGCCGATCGTCTGACCAGTAGCGTGCCTGCATCGCTGCCGGGCGGCAATAACCATCGCAGCCAACATATACAATCCAGTAGATCTCCTACCTCACTTGCATCAGCTGGAAGAATTTACTGCCTCTAATTTAATTCTTCTCTTCCATCGAAATGACGCCGACTTGCCATTTGTCCACACACTCCGTCATCTCACACTCACATCTGTCTCGATTCATTGGATGAGCGGCAGGACCTTCCATGTGCTTGAGAGTTGCAAACTTTTCCTTCCACGTTATCCCCATGGTCTGCACACATTGCGTACCACCCTCCCGACCTGCAAGCACCTGTCCTTTACCGACTATACTCTCTCTATACTTAATGGCGTCTCAGCACACGATCTCACTCACCTCTCTGCTAGGATGTGCTCCTCTTCTTGTAAACGGCGGGGGAGTCTTGCTAGTCAAGTCTTGCGAGCGAGCCGACTTGTACAAATTCTCCATATCTCTATCGAGGCCATAGACCAGGCTTGGGCAGAAGCATTACCTTTCATGTCAAGTGTGGAGGAATTGGTGATTTACAACGCACGGCCTTCTTCGCTTGGAGCGAAGTCCTTGTCATACTCCCGGTCCAGGCAAATAATACGGGTACCACTGCTATTCCTGGCGAGTGCAATGCATTGGTGTGTCCATCACTCAGGCGATTTGAGCTCCAATATCGTACCTGGTTGGAGCCATGCGAGCGCTTTGACTTGATTCCTGTCTTTTTATCCATTATCAAGTCAAGGAAGCGGTCAAAGT
>Ga0307515_10015842_pt1 | contig 13859 bp, 12 predicted proteins | sample 17_EM_MG_FD_194513 | JGI IMG/M metagenome (GOLD analysis project Ga0307515, IMG submission 194513) | Populus trichocarpa ectomycorrhiza microbial communities from riparian zone in the Pacific Northwest, United States - 17_EM | ecosystem: Host-associated > Plants > Roots > Unclassified | place... | reverse complement strand
ACTCACGCACCCAACCTTCTTTTTATTTCTTTTATATTTTGTCAAATATCAAATTACCCCTAAGCTGATATAATAATAACAAAAAAGAAAAACTATTGCAAAAGATGAAAAAACCCCTTGATACTAATTTTAATTTTGTTTTTGCTTTTAAAGATATTTTGATCGTTTCACTATGCTTTTATATATATATATATATATATATATATATATATATATATATATATATTTATTTATTTATTTATTTATTTATTTATTTGATTAAATATCAAATTGTCCCTTAGCTAAATTGATAATAATAAAAAAATCATTGTGAAAAATACTAAATTACCCTTTGATGCTAGTTTTGATTTTTTTTTTTACATTATTTTGATCGTTTCATTGTCAATTTGAAATGATAAAAGACTTCCTTGTTCTCGATAATTTGATAATAATTAATGAACCTTGTGAAAAGATCTAAATGTCTCCAATAACCAATATAAGGATTTTTCACGGGAAGGAAAAAAAAATACCATTTCACTGTTTTATTGAACAATGTCGAGTCTGTGTCTGCAATGTTTTTCCAAGCACATTTAGCTCTTGTTAATATCATTTAAATTACTTATCATTCTATTTTTAAAATAAGATAAAAAATACATTTAATAAAATTATTGTGTAAAATTTTCTATTATCAATTTTAAAATATAAAATAGTTTTCTTCCCCAAATAAATTATCATATTATGCTTCATTAATTTTGTTTATTGACACACTAGTCTCCAATGCTACAGCGCCGATGCTAGATATATTAGTATATTGATTTGTTTAATTTATTTTATGAATAATATTTTAATAATGCCTTTTTAATCAAAATTAAAAAAAATATTTTAATAATTCTATTGTTTGTTTTTCAAAATAAAAAAAAAATACAATGATATAAAATTTATTCAAATCAAATCCTTCATAAATTCTATATTTTGAATGAATCAATTTTTCTCATATATATATGAATATTAAAAAAATAAAAAAACTTCTTTTTGTCATATCAAGATATAAATCTATTAATATATGCGTCTATTTATTTTAAATGTCCAAAATTATTCGAATTTAAATGTTAAGATAAATAAATACCATATGGTGAGAAGTTAATTGGTGATGATAATGGATTTCTCTCTCACTTGCAAAATAAAAAAAATAAAATTCATAATCAATCTTTTTCTTGTGGAAAGACATGTCGTCTACCAACAATATTGGTGTTATCGCTGCCTTCCATATTAGATAGCAACCGCCCAGTGACGGTTGCAACTACCAACGACAAACAAAAAGGGGTTTTCTTTTTTTGGACGGAGAATACAAGGACCCAAAACAAAAGCTCTCTCTCTCTCTTAAATCCCAGCATCATACCATTTCATCAAACACAAAGCCTGCATTTTTCATCACTGAATTCTCTCACTACAGTTGGGTCTGTACTTATCTTTCTCTCTTTCAAGCTTACTTACATTTTTCTTGTTTATATGTGTGTGAAAATAATGATGTTATGGGTTTTTGGTGTTTGTTAAAATGCCTATGTGAACTTTCAAGGTTAAAACCTTTTCGGGTTTTGTTCTTTGATTTCTGTAAAAAATTGAAAAGTGTGCAGTGTAGTTTGATTGTGGTGATGGGTTTTGAATACTTTGGTGATAAATTTGGTATTAGTCTCATTGTTAGATTCCTGGAGTTTTTTAAGTTTTAAGCTTGGTATACTGTATCTTTGAATTTGATGATGCATTGGTGGCACGTGTTTCATTTCTAATTGTGAAAGTTTATGGTCTTTGTTTTTGTTGGATTCTTTGAGAAAATACTATGGACCAATATGAAACAAAATCAACAAACAACATAGAACTATCATCTATGAAGATTTCAAATAGTGTAGCTAGTAAAACCGCTGTGTTGTGCTAGAACCACTGGTTCTATTATTCTATGATTTCCTCCTGCAGAGGTGCGGTGATTAATGGAGTTGAGTTGCAGGATATGTGTGTTATAAATGTTTATCTTCTGTTAATTTTCTTTTTTCATGCATGTCTTCATATCTTATGGAGTTTTCTTTCTCATTTTCTTAATTTATGCTCTGTTCATCTGTGAGTCGACAATGCATCTTTCATTGTCTTGATAGATGATGTGCTTGGTGGCAGATTGAATTAAAGGCGTTAGGGTGGAACAATTTTGCTGAAAGTTGTGAATGAACATTGTAAATCTGCTGTAGCAGAACAACTGGATGGAATTCTGATCTATGCCAATATCTTCTGAGTGGACACAGGAACAGTTGGTCGACAGGATTTAGATACAGCTGCAGCTACTCAGTTGAATAAACCAAAAGAAAGGAGGCCTTTTTATGTTCATTTTGAGTCAGTGAATAACCCAGAAGATAAAATGATAGAGCAATCCCTTTCAAAACCTTCATTCTCATTGTCAATTCCTATTCCTCAACCCCCTAAATCCAAATCCTCCTTTTTATGCTCCTATTCAAAAATTCGATGTGAATCGGTTGATTATCCCTCTTCATCAAAAATTGATGCAAAACACCCACAAATTTCTTCCATTAACAGCAATGGTTCTTCACCATCAGCATCTGTGGATTCGAAGAACAAGGAGAAGGGTCCATACCCATATCCAGGAGGTGGGAAGATGGGGTCATATACCGGGAGGGATCCCAATGTGAAGAAGCCAGAGTGGTTGAGGCAGAAAGCTCCTCAAGGTGAACGGTATGATGAGGTAAAAGAATCTCTGTCTCGCTTGAAGCTCAACACTGTTTGCCAAGAAGCTCAATGCCCCAACATCGGAGAGTGTTGGAATGGTGGTGGTGATGGTATTGCAACAGCGACTATTATGGTTTTAGGTGATACTTGTACCCGAGGCTGTAGATTTTGTGCTGTTAAAACCAGCAGAAACCCTCCTCCTCCTGATCCCATGGAGCCCCTTAACACTGCTTTGGCCATTGCAAGTTGGGGGTAAGTTTCTTATAATTAACAATGAAAAGATTGTTTCTGTACTGTTTGCAAGTGTTTTTTTTTAGAATATCAAATAAAAGCTTGTTTTTTCATTTCTTCTCAATACCATTGCCTTTAATATGTAAGAAGAAATAAAAAGATGGACCATATTTCAGCATATAGTGTTCCACTCAGTTTAAGCATCAAACTAATCTAGCATTTTGTTTGTTTCCTGATTTTGTAGTGTGGATTACATTGTTATTACAAGTGTGGATCGTGATGATCTGCCAGATGGAGGAAGTGGGCATTTTGCTCAAACTGTTAGAGCTATGAAGGTTTGCATATTATCTGGATTGCTCTATGGCAGTCATGCTCCTATGTTACTGCGCAGAACAGTTACACAATATATGAATCACAAATTGGATCCTATACACCTTTCCTGCAGGAACTAAAGCCAGAGATCATGGTTGAATGCTTAACTTCTGATTTTCGTGGTGACCTAAAGGCTGTAGATACTCTGGTACATTCAGGATTGGATGTGTTTGCCCACAACGTTGAGACTGTTAAACGCCTCCAACGAATTGTTAGAGATCCTCGGGCTGGGTGAGTAGCATGTTATTCTTTTGAGCAAGAGTTCAACATCGGTCTGTGCCAGATCAGTTGCTTTGCTTTTGAAGCTAACCAGCCATGGTTGTACTTTGATAGTCAGTTCATAACATTTGAATACAAAAATTGGACCAAAATCATCAAAACTTTTCTGGTTGGTATCTTGTTCTACGCTAGCTCTGACTTTACAGATGATGCAAAACATAAACAATATTTAGTTTATAAAATTCATGATTATCTCCATTTAAATCATACATATACATATAATGCATAAAGGTATTCTATTATTTGTTGAGAACAGGTCAAAATTGCATGAATAAACCATATCTAGTGGGTTGGTGTACTTATAGTAAGAAAGCTTATGCAGACTGGTTGTTCTTTCAAGAGAATTTGATGTGGATGCTAATTTTGATTCTAAGTTGTGGTTTTGAAAATTCAGGTATGAACAGAGTTTATCAGTTTTGAAACATGCAAAAATCAGTAAGAAGGGAATGATCACAAAAACCTCTATAATGTTGGGTCTGGGAGAATCTGATAATGAGGTGAAGGAAGTCATGGCTGATTTAAGGGCTATAGGTGTTGATATTCTGACATTTGGACAATACTTACAGGTAAAATGATATACCAATACACTTTGATGCCATTTGGTTCGAGTACTTTACATGTAGTATTATGCCTAGAATTGGGCTTTTTGCTTTCTTAAATATATTACACTTCTAAAGCTGGCCATAGTCTAGCGTTGTTGCCTGGGTATTCTCATGCTGTCATAAGATGGTTTCAGTTCAACACGGCTTGGACATTTGTTAGGCTGTCGTGTTATATATCACGCTACTATATTTACCTGACTGCTATAGCCGGCTCTCAACATGGAACTGCTTGTCTCTTGCAGCCCACTCCGTTACATTTAACTGTCAAGGAGTATGTTACACCTGAGAAGTTTGCTTTTTGGAAAGAATATGGAGAGTCTATTGGATTCCGTTATGTGGCCAGTGGACCTCTGGTAAGTTCTTTGAGTAACTATATATTTTGGTGATTATATATGTTAAAATTTGAGTTCTTACACAAATTAACAAATAGGAAAACAGGCTAATTGTCAGAATCAAAATTCGTAAATGCATCTGGTTCCCTGTTCAAGTCCAGTTGTGTTCCTCTAAAATCCTGACTGTTCAAACTTTTAGTCTGCTACTATAACAAAAGCTTGCAAACTTATGTATGGTTTTGCTTCATATCCAATATTTATTATCTGTGTGCTTGAATTCATTTGGTAATATTCAAAACACCCTTTATCAACATTTTTTAATATTTACACCGCATTATTTTCTTACAAGAGCTATAAATTTTGATTTTTCCAGGTTCGATCCTCGTACAGAGCAGGGGAACTCTTTGTTAAGACAATGGTGAAAGAAAGTGTTAAAGAAGCTGCTGCCATATCCTAATCACCTTTCGTAATCCTTTTTATTTTTCCATCTTGATGGCCATGCAAGTACTAGAGCAACAACAGCTTGGCGCCTCGGGCAGCTGGCTTTGGGACAAGTGGCGTAAGATATAGCAGTTTGAGTTTTTCTTTCTCTTGGTTTTTATCTTGCCAGCGGTAAATTTTACTCACAAATAGAAATATCATGAATGGATCTATTTTTTTTTTCATTGCCATCCTTCTTGTAACCTCTCTTGCTACATTTTTCTTCTATATATAATGAAAATAAAGACAAAATCTTAAAGACTGTACTTGTGTGGGATTTCACAGCGTTTTTTGTTTTTCAAATGTCATGTTTTGTAGCTCACGCAATCATTCTTTCCTGAAGATATAGGGGCATAATGTAAAACCCCACTAATCTTAGGTCAGGATCGATTCCATGTGATCATTCAGTTTGATTGGTTGAGATGATTCATCTGGATGGATTCAATTTTATTTTATTTTTTTTATAAAATCAAAATGATGTTTTGACTAAAAATTTAAAAGAAGAGTCAAAGAGTTAATAGCTAGGTTTTGACTGGTTTAAATCTAAGTTAACCCGAGTTTTTTACCTAGTTAGCAGAGTTTTTTTAATTTTTTAATTTTTCTTTAATTTGTATCAATCCAAGCCTTGGGTCGGTTTAGTTCTGAGTTAATTTACTGGGATGCTCTAGGTTTTAAAACAATGTTTTGATAAACATGTTGCACATGCTAATTATCTCAGTTCAAATAATAATGAATCTCAGTTGATTGGTGTTGAATAGAAAATAAATATAGATAAATCCAGGACTGAGATCACTTTTAGTAAAATAATTTCTTCTGCAAAATGCCCAAATTGCTACCTGTTGGATATTCTCCTCCATTTTTGTAGAAATTTTGGTAGCTATAGCTATAATAAATGCAATATCTCCGAATTTTCTCAAGCAAAATTCTTGAATGGCTCTTACTATAAGGTTAAGAAATTCAGGGTAGATATTCTCCAAATTATGATTTTTCCACAAAAAAATTATCACAATTTATTGTTTTCTTAATATAGATGCAGTCAAGGATGGAAGGTCATAAAAAACATGGCATAAAATATTTAGCTTGGATGTGGCAGTTCTTGGCTTCTTGCTTAACAGGGTTGAAATTCTATAGGGATAAGACAATCCAAACTATAATAAATCAAGACATAAAGAATTATAAAACATCAACTTGAATACGAACATTGTGAAGATACTTGCAAAAAATATATATTATTAGCTAATCAATTGGCAGGTTTAGTGTGTGCCTGAGCTTGAGATATTGGCTTTGGGGAATGACAGGTTGTTGAGATTTGAATTTGCCTTTTTTGCTCCTCAATTAATGTTTAAATCATCGTCATAGTTATGTCAGTTTAAGGTATTCTTGCAACAGGTGATAAAAAAGCTTTAAGGTGTCTGGGAAACGTGGTGGTGTGAATTATATTTTTAAAAATTTTAAATTTATTTTTTATTTTAAATATTTTTTTATATTTTTAGATCGTTTTGAAATGCTGACATCAAAAATATTTTTTTTAAAAAAAAAACTTTATTTTAATTCACTTCTAAATAAAAAACACACTTTGAACCACCACCGCTATTATAATCCCTAACATGCCTATCCATGCTAAGCCTAGATTATGAAAAGCTTTGTGCTCCAGAAAACATCAAAATATTTTGTTTGTAAGATATCGAAAACCTCCATATTTTGCCTAAGATAATAAAACTATTGTTTTAAAACTTTCACGTTTCAACAAGTAAATCCAGAACTTGAACCGGTCCGATTAAAATAAAAATATAAAAAAAAACTTGGATGATTCGGTGATATAGGCATGACTGGGTAAAACCCGATCAAAACCTGATCATCAATGTTGATTTTTTTTAAAAATAATATTATTTTGATTTTTTTAGCATTAATTTAGATCAACCCTCCCAAGTTATTACTCCAACCTTGCCTAGAATTTATTAAGAAGAAAACATGAATGCCAACCATGCATTTACTATATATATATATAACCAACTATGCATATTCATGTCACCCAGTAGGAAACTTGGATGTTTCGCGTGAAAAAATATTTTCAAATTCAGGCTTACTCTGAATATACATGTTACCTTGGTGGTCAATGGTCAAAATAGGAAACTTAATGAACAAATTCATTGCCCATTTAACATCCAAGACAAGGTTTTGACTTGCTATAGATATCGTAGTAGTTTATGTACGGCCGCCAAGGAATGAAAACATGAAATTTATGGTAAGAAAGAGAACAATATTTAATAAAATCAAACATTAAACTTAGTTTTTCTGGTCTCTATATGAGTACAATATTTAATAAGATCAAGGTCTTGTGATCTTGTCTACTATCTCTCAGCTTATACAGCGATGAACACCACCAGCAGCCTTGTCCATGACACCATAACAAAAAACTTTAGCCGTAGAATGAATGGTTATCAGCCTCTGGATCGATATGATTCTATGCATAGCAATGATCCTCATGACATGGGGTATAGAACTGCAAGGGCCAAGCAAAGGCAGGTTTTTCTGAAGTCTTACAGGTTAGCATCAAGAACCAAACTGAGAAGAAGGTCAAGATCATTGAAGCTAAAGAAGGTGGTGGCTAAGGTTAGGATGGTTGTGTTGTCAGTAGTTTCATTTACGAGAGGAAATGCTTTAAAATCTTGTAATTCTAGGTCATCAATCTGTGCTTCCTCTCCTATGAAACTCAACAAGTCTTGTTAGTTTTTGTTATTTATTTATTCATTTTTTTGAACTAAATTCTTCATTAATAAAGCATCTTCTGTTGCTGCAATTCTTTGAGTTAGGTATCTGCATCTGTATAATCTGTTTTTAGTAGACAGACTAGCAAAGATTCAACACTCTGGTTTTCATCAAGATATATGACTTGAACTGTGTATAAGCTAGAGGCTTATTGCTTGTCTGATATATTTCCTTAACAATCTTCTCCTCTCTCCCTCTGTCCTATCGGAGGAGATTGAACAGATACTTTTGTATGTTTGAAGTTGCCATGTTCAGTCTCGTGTACCAAACACCGCCACATGACTTTCGTTATTGATTTCATATATGTGTGCATTAGGGTTATGGCTCATCATGTATTGTGGTTCTCATTCATAGTTCCAAGGGTTTCAACTAGTTCTGTGTAGGTATAGCGCAAAATAGCTGGCCTAATCTGTAGTGCCAAGACTGATTTTTTTTTTTGCCCCGCTAAATATATTCAGCTTGTGATGCTGACGAAACAAATACAAGCCCTGTTTTTGTGTTTTAAAATTGGTTTTGAAAAACAATATTTATTTTTTTATTTTTTTGTTTTAAATTATTATTTTTAGATCTTTTTAGACTATATTGATATACTAATGTCAAAAATAATCTTTTAAAATACTAATAAAAATATTATTTTAATGTATTTCCAAACAAAAAATACTTTAAAAAACAACCGCTATCGCAGTCCATTAAAAACAACAAGCAATAAAAATAAATAATTTTGACCAAGGGTTTTCATCACAAGAATTTTTTTTTGTATTTTATTAAATAAATAGTTTTTTATAATCAGGTTGGTTTATAATTTTTTTAAATAGGTTATAAACCAACCTTTATAAGGTAAAAAATCAAAATCTCAAATAAAAAAAATTTAAATTTAAAATTAAACTTAAAATCTGAAAAACAAATTGACTCAAATAATATTTCCTATCCTAATTTGAAATTCTTCCAAGTTCATCTAGTTACAATTAACCGACCCTCTATAAAACTAGACCTGATAAAATTATCTAAGTAAAATGTGAGCCCTATATATCTAAAGTTTAGAACATGAACTTTTCTTATCAAGCTAGTGCAAATACATCTTTTTTAGACTTAGTCCTACCCCACTGATAGATAAAGGAGGAGTCTACTAGTGGAAGATCCAGATGACTATTTAGAATTATTAGATTCTTCAAACCTGCTACTTCAACTTGACAAACTGGCATTTTGTTTTGGGTGGCCTTACAAATTAATTTTATGTGTTGGCTATATTTATATATAGGCTGATCATTTACCATTTAGTAACATGTATAACAGGCAGCAATTTGCCATTGCTAGCTAGCATCTGCTTTGATTAATTGATTTTGTGCATGTAATCCATGCTTTTTCACAGTGATATGAAAAAAATATTTTTAGATTTTCCTAAATTGGCTCCTCCTTGGATGGTCTTGGCAAATATCAGCAGAGTTTGTCTGCCAAGAATAGAAGAATCAAGAGTTGTGTAACAACCATGCCATTTACGAAAATCTTCCATGTCCACACATTATGGAACAATACCCTAAACTAATGGAGAAAAACTCCCCAAAAAAGGCTCTCTCTCTCTCTTCTCTCCACCTCCAAGTTCAAGATTCTTGGATGAGAAAGGAAAGGGCTTTTCTTTCTTCTTCTCCTTTCTTGTATAGACTATGCTCATAGGGTTCATCCATCGACGTTAGGCAGCAATGGGCACTGCTCCTGAATACCAACCAAATTATGTTATGCTAAACTATAATAATTCTTCAAGCGTAAGACCTCCTCCTCAAAGGCGTAACATTCCTAGGTACCAATCAAACCATCATCATTCACATGGTGGTTGTTTAAAGTGTGTATGCTTTTGCTTTTGCTTCTTGATTGTTATGATCATCCTTCTTGCTAGTGTTATTGCCTTCATTTACATGACACTTAACCCCAAAATGCCTGAATATAATGTCGCAAGTTTCGATGTCAATGCTTTCAACATGGCTCCAGATTTTAGCCTCTATACAGAATTTGCCGTCACTGTGAAAGCTAACAATCCTAACACAGGCATTTCTTTCATCTACGGCAAGGAAAGCTCTGTCGTTGTAGCCTATTCAGACTCGACTCTTTGTTCGGGCAAGCTTCCTGCCTTTCACCAACCTGGCGTGAACACAACAATGATCCAAGTTGTTTTGAAAGGAAAAAGTGAGTTCGGTTCAGGACTTCAAGAAGTTCTTATGGACAACAGGGAAACAGGAAAGATCCCTTTGCTTGTAATGGTAAACGCACCTGTTTCTGTGGTGCTTAAAAGTTTTCCATTGAGAGAAGTTATAGTTAATGTCAACTGTTCTTTGGTTGTTGATAACTTGTCACCCAACAAGAGAGTTCGGATTTTATCAAGTGAATATGCCTATGCCGTTAATGGTATGAAGCTCCAAATGTAACTGACTCACATTTTTTCATTTTCCTTCTTCATTAACATCTTCGATTCCAGCTAGAAGGGAAAGGAGGAGCAGAATGGGCTAATAGCATCCATGCCATTTGTCTTCTCTCAGAGATCGATGAAACCAGAAGAGTTTTGTTCTGCATGCTATATTGTGTTGATTGCTGATTATAAAGCAAGTTTATGTTATGCAGTTTTAGCTTGTTCTGTGCAGGCTTTTGTTGGAATTTATTCTTAACTATATGCATTTTGTCAGCAGTATTGTAATTCTGTAATGTATATGTCACCCAGAACCTGTTATTGTTTTCACTACTTTAGAAAGCTTAATCCATGTTTGGTTCATTCCTTCTCAATTTCTTTTCCAATGACAGATTTTCTTAAATCGCAATCTCAGATATTGTTATTTCCACTTCTCTATTTTCTCTGCAACCAAACACATGGTGTCAAAATATAATGATAGAAGACCTGCTAGATATTATTGGTAGAAAACCACTGCAGTAGAATCAGCCGAAGCTAAATCCATGAGGGTTCGCATAAGTGGTTAAGACTTGGCTAAGGATCCATGATATCCTGGGTTTAAGTCTTGTTTTTGGATAGCTTGTAAATTTCCAACTCTTAAGGTGAACAAGCATGTTGACACGGCTAGTTCCAAGCAGTACTGGAGATGTCTCTGCTGCTTGTAAATACCAAAGCTCAGATCATGCAGTACTCCTTCTTGTCGATCATCCTGTATGTGCAGAAGGCATCTTATTTATTTATTTATTTAGCTGTTGAATAGGAGGGAAAAGCTGAGAAGTAGAGATTAGGATACAATTATGTGACAAAAACCTTGATCACCAAGATTTCCTTAGTTGTATTTGTCTTTGTATTTCGTTATAAGACAGCAGTAAGTTGAGCAAGTTTGGAAAGCAATGAAACAAGAGATGCGCAAGAACGAAATTCTCATTCGTGAATGTATTCAGGGTGTTCATGGTCTGTCTAAAACTCGTCATGCGACAGCTGACTTGATGATATGTCAACAAAAAAACAAGAAAAAGGGAAAGAACAAACACTATTTAACCACACAAATCTAGCGAAATAATTTAAATTTTTAAATTAAGATAATTTTTTAATATAATATTAAAATTTTAATAATCAAATAATCAAGAATTTGAATTTTATCATCTTAAAAATAATATAAAATTATTTTTAAAATCTTATTTAATAACTTAAACTTTTAGATTATTTGTAATGTTATAATCCCATTTTTGTTAGTATCATGGCATCCATTATTGAAATATTTTTTAATACCAAATGTTTCCAAAACATAATGACAATTTACATATATATAAGCAAATGTTTGTGTATAATACAAATATATATATTTCGAGTTATATTTTGGTCAGATTTAATAATATTTATGTTTTATTTATTATTTATTAAGTAAAATAACTATTAAAAAAAATCATTAATTCAAAACGGTTCGTATCAATATCCATTCGAATTGAAATCAAATGAAATTGTCATGGTGAAGAGGATATCCTTTATCATATCTTAAAAAGCTTAATTAGATGGGCATGATTGCAAAGGTTCTTCCCTCAACTCCTAGCCCATTAGACTCGGCCTCTCCCACAGTTTGGGCCTCTAAGGTAAATGGGCTGCCTTGTTCTGGCAAGCCAATCATCATAGTGGATAGCCCATTAAGCATTTCAATTTCAATGTGCATTGTTATTTCACCTCCTAGCCCTAATAAAGTGTGAGAATGGTGACCATTTCTAAGAACATTTCAAGCTTTTCCAAAATCAACATGATCAATCCTATCTCCATTTTCACATCCCCTGTTACGAATCCCAGCAATGGACCACAATAAATTTTTTTATTATGAAATCTTAGATAATAATTTTTTTTTTAAAAAAACCACAACACTAAAGAATTATGCTAAAATCATGAAGTTTATATTTAGTATTGTAGCGTAGAGTATTTTTCAAAAAATATTCTTCACTTAAAAATTTATTAAATAATTATTTTTATTTTTAATATTAACACATTAGAACTATTAAAAAAAACATAAAAAAAATCAATTCTATATATTCTTTTAACATAAAACAAAGTCAAACACAAATTCTGCCCAAAAAAAAAAAGGATTCATTGTACAAACAAAACCCTTTAAAATTGAATGATGGTTAGATTATAGTGCAGTAATCATCATGAACATTCTCTTTAGCTCCTCGAAAAAGCAATCGTAAAAAACAATGTGAGAGCTCTGGTCTCCATCATTACAGGCCCCCAAGCTTTCCTAACATGCCCAGACAAGGAACCACCTCTTGCACTTGCATGCCATGAGTTGGCCACCAGCCCAAAACTAGAAAAACATTTTAGTACGAGAGAGAGAGGGCGCGGGTTTGATCACCTGTTTCTTTGACTCCTGTGCTGACAACAACAACAGCAAAATTCTTTTGTTCCTGTCTGTTTGCTATATGTCTAAGCTCTCACAAGACAAGAACCAATCATGAGCAGGCGGCAACCTTGCTGCGTGTGAATTAAGGATGAGGTCTTGTGTCAGGCTGGCAGAAATGACCTGCAGCACTCCACTCCACACTTTGTTTCTTTAGCTGCCTCAAGCTTTTTTCTTCCCGTCTGTTTGCTATTTATATTCTTGACCTTTTGCTCTTTCTCATTTGATCACACTACCTCTACAGCCGTGCTCAGGGCTTTTCTTCTTTTTTTTTTTTTTTTTTTTAATTTTTCGAACTTCTTGTTGTTTTCTAAATTCTAATTCATGATGGATAAATTCAATATTCTCTCAGGTAAGGTGAGTTTGGAATGCTAATCTCTGATTAATAGTTATATTTGAATTAAAAAAATAAAAACCATAACATAATTTAACATAAAGTTAATTTCATGATTAATACACACACACACACATACTGTATATGGTTAATTTGGGCCATTTGTCATACGATAATGACCAAAATATCATTGTTGTCAATTCTTTATTTATTTATTATTTTTTTAACAGTAAAGAAGAATTAAAAATAAACAAAGTTGAAGATTTCAAACATGATGAAATAAATTGTAATTATGTTTAAAACTTAAATATATACTAAAGAATAATTTATACTAGATAAATTATTTGTAACAAATTTGTTAGACTTTGATATCCTGCACCTAATCAATTGTGACACTTTCCCTTGAAAATATCAACCATGAACTTATATTAAAGAATATTTATAAGACCCTACCTAAGATTTGGATAGTGGATTTCTGGGGATAACCTAGAATAATCTAAATCTATTTTAAAAGAATATTATTTAAAAATAAAATAGCATCTACAAAAAAATAAAATAAAAATTCTTAAAATTAATCCATTTAGATCTCATTTAGGACCAACTAAATTATTGAATGATTTATGAAAATATCCCAAAACGAGCTCAATCCAATCTAGAATCTAAATCAAGAAGTCACCCAAAAAACCTATCATGCAAAATAAGTTCAATAACTAGGCTTTTCCATCATGATTAAAATGCGAATTAGTCTTCTAAAAGTTCTAATTAAAAAGACTAATGATCCAATTAGCAGAACCCATGTTCAAGATATTTTCATATTCTCTCTCCCATGATGGCTGACTTATTCTCTCCCTATGACCCACTACCTTATCTCAATTCGGGAGGTAGGTTTGCTCACCACTAA
>Ga0307515_10015841_pt1 | contig 13859 bp, 8 predicted proteins | sample 17_EM_MG_FD_194513 | JGI IMG/M metagenome (GOLD analysis project Ga0307515, IMG submission 194513) | Populus trichocarpa ectomycorrhiza microbial communities from riparian zone in the Pacific Northwest, United States - 17_EM | ecosystem: Host-associated > Plants > Roots > Unclassified | place... | reverse complement strand
GACAACCGCCACTGAACCCAGTGACTACAGCACAGAATATTTCATGAAAAAAAACAGAATCAGCATAAAAGAATGTGCGTGGAGAATACAATGAGGTGAAAAACAAAGCAAATAGTTTTGGTGGCAAAAAGTAACTTTTGCATGGATTAAAAGCATAAGAGCACGACAAAATGGAGATACATAATATATGTTCTATCTTGACCTTGTAACCCGAGTAGGATGAAGCAATACTTACGTGACATCTCTAAAATCAGAAAATGAATCCTTTCGACTTCTGGCCCATGTCTGGCAGACTTGTCAATATCAGCTTCATATTCCCGTAACCTGGCAAAGGAAATCTCAACAACCTAAAATCCAAAGAACTTGTAATCCTGGGTTTAATTAATTTAGGGAAACACAAAATTTCACCTGTCCTTTATGAAACTTATATTAGCAAAATAGATAGGTGCATCAATGCGAACAATCACAATTCCATTGTAAGTATATGCTTCTGGATACTGTTGGATATTTCTGTAAACTGTGGTGCCTGGAAGACGTCCCAGGACAGCTGCAGCGTACACCAAATTATAATTATTAAATATGTACTTAAACTATAAGCATATCTACAATAAGCACCAATATAATAACTGATTTGAAGCTTGCAAACTTTACTTCCAATTAACAAACCCCACAAAAATTGATCATTTTATCACGATAAAAAGAGATATTTGGAAGATCTGATCTTTTAGAAGTTCAAACCGGAAGAAAGAAATCAAGTACAGCCACAAGGAAGATGTAGATAATCATCATTGCCATAGCTGAGATGCTGAAGCAATTGACAAAGATCATAATAATGATTATGCATAGAGCAGATAATAGAGATCAACTGGGATTCAGAGAATGATTAAACCTATTATTGACATGCATAAATACTAAGATGCAACAAGTCCCACTAACCAATGTGTGGATTTGCTGATTCGTGGATGACAAAAGCAAGTGATACCCCAACCTGCAGTTTCAAAACCAATTTAGAGTAAAAAATGCTTCTTCCAGCAAGCCAGTGGCGTTCATGCATCATGCGCACAATTTATACAACCATGGTAAAGGATTGTCAACCAGTTGTATGAAGTTATGTCAAACTGAGGACCTAAAAGGACTTAGCAAGATTATCATGTCAAACTTTTGCACTTGAACAGAGAAAAAAAGGTTGATAGATTCAGTATCTTATAAACAAGCTGAGAAGGCAGTTGACATGGATCATTTGTGGACTTCAGATAAGTGGTGCATAAATCTTATATGTTACTAACTTACTATCCAAATCCCTTCATGTTTAACATAACTTCTTTAAATACTCACCCCAACAAGGACACCAATCTCAATGCCAAGGAACAATGTTGTAGTACTGGTAATGATCCAAAGAACAAAATCTTTCTTATCTACATGCCATAAGAAGATAGCCTCATGATAATCCACCTGAAATGAGACACCCGGAAAAAAAATTTAATATATAATAGAGTTTAAGCCACAATCCGAACAAGGCAATGATCAGCACAATTCGCCTTTGGATAACAAAGGAGCAACAACTACCAAACTCAAGTTAATAGGACTTGTGCTCTTATATCATTCATTTGGTCAACTTCTACTCGTCATCATACATGACCTTGCTTGGAAAGCCAATACAAACTGATGTATTAAGATGTTCAGGAATCAGTTGCAGTCTTTCAAGGCTTCGTATCAATGCTTGAATGCATTGTTACACATCTTGCTTTCACGGACCAAAAAGGTACAAAGTAGATTTAGAGCCACAAATACTTGAAAAACATGCAATTATAGTAGAAATTCTCCGTGGTTGTTGTTTTTTTTTTCCGAGAAATAAGTATCTTAACCTTTTAGAAACAATGTTTGCATGCTGTTAAATAAGAAAATACAAGAAGTCTCCAAAACTTCAATTTCGCATGTGATGCAAAATCTGAATGTGAATAGGCAGACAGTCATGTCATAGAAACGAAAGACCAGCAAGTTAATTTAATAGTCAAACAATACCCATATATTATATTTTTTGAGTAAGGCTCCAGAGAAGCCAGCTGTTTGGGGGGGGGGGGGTAGTTCTTTATGTAAGATATTCAGCGCATGTACGCTGGTATATAGATAACAAACTTAAAGGAAGCATTGATGTGAAACAGAATCTGCAGTCAACTCCCCAGCTTGTGATTTTAGCATGCTTACCAGGCCCATCACAGCAGAGATCACTATTGCAGCTAGACCACACTGCAAAGGGTAGAAAACACAAAATCCTCCATTAGCATCTTGAGAGAGAATATTTAGGCTCCTCAATCAACATGATGATTATGATACAGTAGACAGGGGAATAAAAGCATTGAACAGTGATTTGCTTGGTACCATCACATATCTCAATACTCTCTCTACAATATGAATTGCATCATATATTGCAAAGCACTTCAAATCAGAATTTATTGATAGACATGACAGAACACTGAACAAGCAACCTCTTTCTCTACAGTTCTTCACAACCTTTATATTGCAAAACAAATGCAACAGCTGGGCCATAGAAATAAACCTGTGGTATGTATTCGAATAACGGAGTCAAGAATAGAAGAGAACAGCCCATAATGGTTCCAGCTACAATTCCAGCTAAGCCAGTTTTGGCCCCACTGTCATTATTTACAGCTGACCTAGAAAAGGAGCCTGCATATTAGAAAAAAAGAAGCTTATCATTTTATTGCAAATTCCAGAGTTAAACAGAGTGAAGGATAAAATATATTATCCAGGTCAAAATCCATGGTTAAATTGGAGCTTTTATTAAATCCCACCTGTTGAAGGGTATGCTGAAAAGAATGAGCCCAAGATATTGGCCAAACCAAGACCGAACAACTGTTGAAAGATAAATGAAGTCAAAATTTCATTTTGTTACACTAGATTGTAGACCATGAATAGAGAACCAGTAAATAATTTTGGATGAGTCCTCTTATTTATTTGCACAGCCAAAAAGGAAATCAAATAGCACAAATATAAATTGGTAACAGGCATGATTATCCTATATTTATGATGAGATCAGAGGCATCTAGTATGCTACATTCATCCTTAAAAACAAGATGCTACATCATTAGGCACTGGCACCTTCCTTTTCAAAAACATACCTCTTGACTTGAATCCAACTCATACCGATTTTTTGCTGCCAAAGCTTTAGCGATCCCAACAGATTCCTAAATTTCAAAGATTAATTTGATTGGACACCGAACAACTCCAATTTAGAAAGCAATATTGTGAGCAGATGATCCTAAGAACTTCTCTTACCAATATGGCTACCCCAGTAATAAGCATTGCTGTCGGGATTAAAGACTTCGCATACTCAAATTTTTTTGGAATAGAGAAGCTTGGGAGTCCCTGGGGGATGTCTCCTACCTAAAGACCATTTTTTAAATCTCTGTCAGCTGTGGTATGATTTTTCTAAATTGAAAATGGAAGATATTCACCAAAAAAGGAAACAGTTGAAAGAAAACATTAATCAATAAAACATGTAACCATGAAAGTTTATATGAAATCCAAAGTTTTATTCGCCAAGATCAATAATAGTGTCAACTCTGTGACGGGACAGGAATGACCTTATGAAGCAGGAAAACCAACTTCTCCGGTTTGCATTCCTCTACATTGTATTACATCCTCCCTAAAATGCAAAACTAATATTACATGCAAAATTAGGCCCTTAGTTATTTAAATAGAGAATAGGTAGGACATATGGAATGTTCACTCAATTAGATTCTTATAGCAGTGAAAATTCAAAAAACATTGGGATAGCAAGTATCCTAAATCTATAAAGGTTATTCTTGGTTGGAGTGATTAAACAAATATTATGCTGGTAAAATGACATATTTGAAAAAAAATAACAGGATTTCAATGTGGGCCATGGAATAAGGTTCAGGAGAGTCAAGTAAAAGCATAGATCAAATTGGGCATGTAGCTAAGATTGGTAGCAAGCAAATGCCTTGCACATTTGAATCTATCAAAGTCCAGACACGCAAGTAGAGTTCCAAAGCCAAAGCTGAGATGTTTCTTTTCCTACATTTTGTGATTATGTAATGAAATTAGGGTAAGACATCACATAAAACACATAAAATTAATTGTTCTCACAATGCAAAATGTTGGCCACCAAACAACAAAATGTTCATAAGATGAATGAAAAAAAACAGAGCAGCATAAACAAGCACTTCTTAGAAAAGAGCATGGACTTTAGAAAGAGTTCTAAGCATACGAGTTGCCTCATCTCAACAGGGGGGTAGGGGATCAATGGATTTATTCCTATATATGAAACAAATTGTTTTACGGTGTTGCACTATATGTCATTCTCACCAAAGAAATTGAGGATGGATGAAATATTTTCACAAACACTGTACCCAAAACGACCGCTGTAAGTGGACCTGCTGGTCGTAGGAACCTGAACCGCTTCCTTGATTTTCCCTTAACATAAAAAATCAAAGTTATAACAGAGATCTATGAAAAGACACTTCTTACCACTACCACAAAAATCTGAAGTGATTTCATACCAAATGCTTCATGACCAAGAGTATTGCAAGGATGCAAGATCCCATCACAAAAGGAGGCCAGGAGAACTACAAAAGAAAAACATCACCTGTGGTTAAAGAAAGGTATTGATGAGTGGTGGTTGACATGACACGGTAAAAAGGAAGATTAGAGTAGAATTTAAATGATCACTGGTAGTTGATTCACAAACCACAGTAAATAAAAGGACCAAAATAAATGATAAAGAATGTTCAAGGGCATAAACTCAAGTATTTAAAAATCTTATCACATGAAGTTCTAGTTATCAGCCACCAAATAACCATAAAATCAGTGATTGAAGAGTGGTAGTAGCCAGAAATTCGAGCAAATGAAGTTCAGGAGCATAATATTACCGGTATGACTACATGCAAACAATTACCATCATCCATGTCACACAATTTAATCATCAGGCCAGAACCCTTTTTAGATAAGCTCTTCATGACCCCAAAATATGTACGATTGTTCTCTTAACTTAACAAGCCACAAATAACGGATTGCAATCAATTCTCTCTCCTCTTGAATAAACCTACCTTATGCGCTCCAGATATTATGCTTTTAATCAATGGCACAATCTTGCTACTTCGTACAACATCATACCCCAAGAAATACTTTGCTTGGGATAGTGCAATGACAATGGCTGAGGCAGTTGTGAAGCCAGAAATCACAGAGTGGCTGATGAAGCGGATAAGCCATCCAAGCCTACAGCGAAGAGGAATATATGCATCAGTCACTATGATAACACTATAAGCCGATGAAATCATAAAATAACTTCAGAGAAGGAGAGCTGCACATAACTTAATGAACGAAAAAAGCAAGAGCATTTTTTAACTATATACAGTGAGTGTAGTACCTCAAAAATGCCATTATACATTCCATTATCCCAACCATAAATGCTAATAAAATCGCAAGTTCTGTATATAACTCGTCAGATAAATCCATTCCACCCAAAACATTAGACACTAGCAGAGAAACCAATGCCACTGGACCAATTGCAAGTTGTCGAGATGACCCAAATATGGCATACACAAAAATTGGTATAAAACCAGTATCTACCTTGCAAAACCAACAGAGCCATTCTAGAGTTAAAAAGGATATGATGGTAGAGTGTAGATAGTGATATCAGTTCAAAAGATGATAGATGCTGTCATGATTAGATCAAATTTCATCTGTAAGGTGCTGACTCTCCTAAACCTAAGGCTAAATATAATCAAAATAAATTTTAATTAATTAATTATCATGTTTTTAATTTTATACCTTAAAACTCTGCCACAGTATTGTTCTGGCAAGCACTACAAGAATTATACTATTAAAGGGAATTTCTGAATCCTGCCACTAAACATTCATGACAATATTTCAACACAAATCTTATCTAAAGAAGTAAGATTTACAACAATTATGATCTTATGGTAACTTACACAGTCCATAAATTGGATGCAGTCCTGCTAATTTTGCGTATGACATTGCCTGTTCATTTACAGCAACAAAAAATCAATAATCCAACTCATCTACATAAAATGACTTGCAACAACTAAAAATCAATAATCCAACTCATGTACATAAAATGACTTCTGTAGTAACAAAATCACACTAAATAATTAGAAATGCTAGCAGTAAGAAAAAAAATATTACGTTTAGGGTGCCAACATCAGACTCCACAGGAAAGTAAAACCAGAGCAAAATAATAAAAAAAAAAAAGTGTTTCGTTGCAGACAAATTGAAATTTCACATTCAAGAGATCATTTCCAAGCAACCAAACACATCCTAATCAAAAACAGGAAATCCTATCATCAATTTATTCGGAAAAAAAAGAAATCTGATTGGTCCCTTGTATAGTGTAAAACAGTAAAAGAGCAATAACTGAGATTTATGAGAACAGAAACATGATGAAAATTATCCAAACCACTTGAAAATCTCACAATCTAATCCATCTTCGTTTTTTCTTTTTTTGTAGAATGAATATAATCAAAACCATGACAAAATTAAAGAAAGCAGATACACGCATTACGTTTAACCATTGACAAAGCTCAACACATCTGTAAAACCCTGTTTATTCCAAATCTGATTCATTAGAGTGCATTTTTCTTAATAAACCAACCATAGAAATGTAAAATCGAGAGCAGTTAAAAAGCAGTGATTGAAACTTAGAGGAAATTAATATATATATATATATATATATATCAAAATCGTCAAAACAGTTAATTATTTGACAAGGAGTGGTGATGATTTAACTGAAGAATTCTTCCAGAAATCATTTCCAGGAAAATCTCATCCATTGAATGAGTGGGTCCCACTGGTGGATCCCAAATCCAACGGTGTAGATTTTTGGGGGAGTGATTTGGGGGGGATTTTCAGTAAGATAGCTTGAAAAAGGTTGCAATCCAATCAATCTCAGTTGAGTGAATGGCTCCACAACAACCATAATCAAAGAACGCAGAGTCATGCACGACGTGTAACCGTTGACAACTGTAAAACTCTGTTTGGTTACCGAGAAAGTACAAGAAAATTAAAAGGATAAATAAAGCACGATTTTAAAGTTACCAACATCTCAGTAAACGATGATTAAAAAGAAAGGAAAGGAAATCAAAATAAGCTGAGTTTGAGTCAGTCAGCTTTGAGAGACTGTAGACTCGCAGATTTTCCTCTCTTTTCTTTCATTTTCCTTCAAAGCCAAACACTAAAAATGCAAGAGTTATTATTAGCTAACAAAAGAAGATTGAAGATCATAATATTCTATTATGTAACGGTTTTTGTTCGTCAGAGAGGGGATAGAATTACCTGGGGGACGAGCATGATACCGACGGTGAGACCGGCCATGAGATCAGGCTGCAAATACTCGCGCCATTTATAAGTTCTAATCCAACGGTAACAAGGAAGAAAGGTATCGATCCATTGAGAAGGAGTGGTTCGTTTTATTTTGGCGGTCCATCTCCAAAACATGGCCTGAGGCAAGGGAGTGGAGGAGGACGACGTCGTGTTTGGGTGTTGAAGAGGAATGGTTTTGACAGGTCGGTTCGGCATGGAGGATCCGAGTGAGGAGGAGGAGGAGGCAGACATTGTTGGAAGATAACGATGGCTTGAAGAGGCGTAGGTTATCTCCATGCGCACCGGTGGTGCCTCAGATAATAAAAATGAGGAGGGAGAAGGCAGGTCCCTCGTTTTTCAGGTTGTGGCGCAGAGGGGTAGCTGTGATTCCATAGCTGCTCCCGCAATAAACGTGGTTTAATCTATCGCCGCTTGTTTGTTTTCACAGTTGAAAGATAGATATTAAAAATAAATTTTTAAAAAAATATTATTTTAATATATTTAAAAAAAAAATTCAAATTAACTTTTTGTAAGGTTTATAAATCGATAAATGACAAAGTTATAATAAATCAAATTAAATGTAACAAAATTAGGAAGAAGGCATCATCACTGTTAGCATTTGGAAAACTTCACATTGCATGACAATAATTTGTGTTCAATAGATGTTTTTAAAAAATATTTTTAATTAAAAAAATAACTTAATATATTTTTCAAGTAAGAAATAAATTAAAAAACAGATAAACAGAGGAGATTCATCGGTGGCTCTGGCTGTTTATTTCTTTAATTGGTGGTGAGAAAATGAGTTGAGAATTTAGCTGCTGTAGACAGAGGAGATTCATCGGTGTACAGGGACGTGATACGAGGAAGGTTCATAGAGGAGAGAGAGCATGACGAATCAGTTTTGTATACGCAATCATTCTGCAGTTTAGGCACCCACCTACAATAAATAATAAAATAACATAGAAGTAAAAAGTCTTGATGTACCGTGGCATCAATTAATTTTGCGAGACTTTATTTTCTCAACGGGCTGACTTTACTGGCTTGTTAGGCCAAAACCCAACCAGCTACTCCTTGTTTTTTATTTTGCTTTCAGCTATTATTTTCCGGATAATAAATAATTTTTAAATTATTTTTTATTTTAAAATATATTAAAATAATATTTTTTATTTTTAAAAAAATAATTTTAACACCAAAACCAATGCATCAAAATAATCTGAAAATACTAAAAATATATTAAATTAAAGACAATAAAAAAATCAATTTTTTTAAAAAAACGTAAAACCAAAAAGTAGGATGTTAAAAATATATATTATTTTATTGAAAAAACTTATTTCCGTGTCATTTCACCATTTATTTTGATTTTACGTGCTAAATTGTAAATTTATCCCTACAACTTCAATATTTGATCTTATTAACCACTAGAGATGTCCAGAAACCATCGTCGTTCTGTGGCCCATTAAACATATAACAAATTAATGGGCCACGGAGCTGAGCACACAAAAGTTCAAGTGTCGAACGATGTAGGTCCACCATCCATTAATAAATCCTTCGAGAGCTGGTCTAGTTCCTGAGTAGCTCAATCATGATTTTAATTTTTTTTTTATTTAAATTTTTCTGTCATTTTAATATGCTAATTTATACACACTTGAGCTTAGTAAAATCCACCACCTCTTTGTTTTCAAGCTTTAACCCATCGTCTCCACCCCTAGTCAGTACTGCAGTCAAAGTCGTGTGCCCGTCATAGAATTCTATTCAATAAACCATGTTCGCCGATCGATCATTAAACTCTGTTTAATAAAAGAGTTATGCTCAGTTAATGTTCTTTGTTTAAAATAGAAAAAAAAAACATATCCTTGTATCCTCTCTCTCTCTCTCTCTCTCTCTCTATATATATATATATATATATATATATATATAATCTAACACTAGCTAGATGATTGTTCGGGCAAGCGAAGTAATGAGACATTAACAGATTCAATAAGTGAGAAAATGAGACATACTAACCAGTAACTATCAACACTCACGTTGGGTTGTAAGAATAATAGCTTGTTTTGTTTTTTAAATTGTTTTTTATTTATAAATATATTAGAATAATATTTTTTATTTTTTAAATTTTATTTTTAAGATCGACACATTAAAACTTTTTTAAAAAATATTATTTAAAAACAAAACATTTTGCCTCTACAAAAACAAACAGAAACGGGAAAAAGCAACCACTCATTCTTAAAATCAAAAAATAAGATACGAGGATAATAGGTGGGCTTACCACTTTTGTTCATGCAGCAACGATACCTTGTCAAAGGAACAGAGAATTAACACAGATCAAATCTGCAAGTAGCCCATGATATAATGAGATGGATGAATCATAATTTATACAGCAACAAAGAATATTTATTGGACCAGTTTTAGATTAAGAAAGGAATTCAGAATCGACAAGACGGGAGCCACCATCTTTTGTAAGGAATCCGTTTTGCCAATTTGGGCTGACAAGACTAAAGAAGCATTCACGGAAATATTTTGTCCAAGAGAACCACAACTGGTGACAGAATAAAAAAATAGAAATTTCAAAGCTCCACACTTGGCTAATAGGAGAACCTCATTTTTCGTAGTTTTAGAATCAGGTTAACTCGTCCATACAAAGATCAGCACATGGATATAGTAGGCCGACTGGATATATCATACAAATCCTTGATTCTCAAATAGAGAATCTGGCACTAAACAGCAGTGCTAGATTTGTCTATATTCTCCCAAATTTAAGAGCTTCCAAGTTTCCCGATTTGAAAACCCATGGGCCAGTGGAATATACTACTAATTTACCAATCATCCTGCATGCAACCCTGTCAGCAATCACTTTCCTCCAAATGGATTAGCTTGCGTGGATACACACGGTGGATCGTGTTAGAAGGTGACGCAAAATACAGACCACAACGTGGTAATGAAGAGACCATATTCACTTGCCACTATGAGTGTGACTGTGCGTGCTCAGGCTTGTGGGTGTATTCATAATCAAGGTGGACAAAGGCACGCTCAATCTCTGGGAGTAATTCGAGCTTCTCTTGCAAAGATTCTCCAATGTCATGAGCCTCCTGCAAGGGCATGCTCGAAGGCAGGACTATGTCAACCTCGACAAAGTAGTGAGACCCAAAGGTGTAAGCCCGAACCGTGTCAATGTGTCTAATGGCCCTGTGATGGTTCCAGCAAAGGTATGTGAGTTTTTGTAGATAATCTGGTGTAGCGGATTTCCCAACTAGAGAATTCACGTTCTCCAACACAGTCATTGACCATGTGCGAATGGTGTACAAGGCCAGCTGTGCCAACATCAAACACATTTATTAAGCACAAGCAGCTGGAGCAAGTTAAGAAATAGGTTTTTCGTAACACTAAATTGATCTTTAATACAAGACTAGCAAATTGAAAGATTCAAATCCGCATCTATGAACTCTAAATCTTGATGCAGTCTGTTTGCATGCCCTGTTGCCTAAGAAGTCCAAAGGGGGTGAGTTAATAGAAACAGAAGAAAGCAGCAAAGTTCAGATAGTTGCACTCATCTATAATGTTATCCTCAGTTGTAAGAGTTGATTATCTCAAGATCCAATAAATAGCTAAATTGAAGTGATAGATTCAGGTGCATTTGCCAAAGAATCAAAACTCAATGCAAGCACCGGAATGACTATGTGTAGATGGGTTTAACTATTCTAGATAACCCTATTGTAAGTTCTTACTTGTAGCTCCATTATGTAAGATAATAATGCTGAATTCAAATAGAATTGAGCTACCCCAATGATATTAGAAACAACAGGTAGGGGAGAGAGAAAGTGAGACACACTTACAATTATTGCACCAACAGGATCCATCCATTCTTCCATATAATTAGCCATAAGTGCAGCAATTAGGCCTATGATATTAGTAATAACATCAAAAAAGTGATCCTGGGCATAAGCTTTGACGATCTCATTAGTAAAGGAGCGACAGTAAACCATCAGCACAAGTTTAACCAAGGTCACTGATAGCATAATGCCCACAACCCAGCGCTCTTGCTCCTTGCTCAGATTAAAGTCATTCTCCTGGGACGAGCAGTAGAAGAAATGAGAGATATGATCATGCATAATCCTTAGAAGAACACCCAGTAGTTCCTACCTTCCCAATGAAAGTGTGGTGCTCATTAACTGAAAACATTCAGAAATTGTAAATTTCAATGAATTCCACTTACATCTGAGTGCAATGCGCGTACTGATTCCAATATAATCTGCAATCCTAAAGTTGCCATGACAGAGGCGAAAACAAGAATTCCCTGCATATGAAAGTTAGAGAAATTTATTATTTCATCACACACGTTTTTTCATATTAACACACAGAACGGATAAATATGCCCACTATTATTCAGACACATAGCAATAATAAAATTGAAAAACAGGAAAAACTTAGCAACAAAACAGCATCAAGATCACAATAGAGTTTATTGCATTCGTATTAGAAAATCCAACCCGAAATCATGAGCATTGTTGATAGAGGACTGACCAATGGCTGCATGCGTTTCTTTCCAATGGGGTACTGATAAGGGTTTGGTGTTTGCATAGAGAATGCAGTAAACCACAGGATAAAGCCAGACAGAAGATCAAGAAGAGAGTCCAACGTGGATGCAATGATGGCTAATGAACCACTTCTAACAGATGCATAAACCTTGGCAGCAAAAAGAACCATGTTTGCAAAATTTGATATTCTAATCGCAAAGGTCTCACTTCTAGCCAAAATTTCCTTCTCTTCCTGCAACAACAGCAGCAGCAGCAATTTCAGCTTAAACCATCAGTCACGCCCTGAACCAAAGGGAACAAAGCCAACACAAACCTCTGACATTCCAGGAATAAATCCACGCTCTGCCAAAGCATCCATTTCATTAAAGCCCTTGAGCATCTCCACCTGCTGCTGATAGAACTCAGCTACATCATCTTCAGGACCTAAAGCCATCAAGCGAAATAACCAAGACATGACTCATCCATTCTCTGTCTCATGCAATATACCATTATCCAGAGCACAACTACTTATCATGAAAGGAAGGGCTTTGCCAAAGCTTTTTGAAATCATTGACTCTAGTTCATGAAATTATCAACCTAGCCTGCATCTACCTACAGATTTAAACAAGGGTGGTATAGAAGCAAGGATAACTAAAATAAACTCTTGCCAATAAATTATGATTAGTTCTTCATCAATTCAATCCACCATATCCAATCACTTTTTAACTATTATAGTAATAAACAAGCTAGAAGTGGAAAAAAGAATATAATATGCATGTATTTACATTAAAAAAACACATACCAAACAACCCAGATTAGTTTTTTTCTGAACTCTCCAATTACACACGCCCACGCACACACTTGTAAAGATGGGAAATAAATTAATAAGTACAAGATTTAGCGAGACCAAAGCTAACTCAGGTATATTAACGCCCCAGAGGACTCAAATCTCCCTTGAATCAAAATAAAGAAAATAGTCGTTGTCATAGTTTGTCATTAAAACCTCATACTTGAAGTTACATGAATAAAATCCTTACAGACAAACACCAACCCATCAAATCTTGTGTTCCATACCAACCTCAGCTGCATTCAATAGTGAATTCACATAGCTAAGGCCAGACACTTACTGCCAACTTAATTAGACAGAAACATTCAAAAACATCCCAGAAAATAAGCAAGCAAATTGTTTGTGACCCATTAAAAAAAAAAAAAAAAACGCCAAACTTGAAAATAAAAAACCAATGCTTTAAAGCCCAAATAAGAAAAAAGAAATCCAACCGAACATCACCATTTAAAACCAATAAAATAAGTAAATCACTTTCAAAGAAGATTAAACAGAACAAGCATAACAGTTTATTATTACTTTAATAAAACTAATCACCAAAAAAAATGAACATTTTTTTTGGAATTACCTAAAACTCCGTAGCAATCATGGATTCCACGAGGCGGTTTTTTCTCTTTGTGTTCTGGTGATAACTGATAACAGTTGAAGTTTAACCGCCATGACCCGTCACCATTTCTGTTCGGAGACAGCAGTGAAAGCTCCTCCTCGTTCTCGTTGTTCACCGGCTCCAACATTTTCCGGTTGATTTTCTAGCAAAGGTGATATGTAACTTGGAGTAACGTGTGCGATCTCTTAAGTAGTGGTGTGTGGTGGAAAAAACAGTGCGGGTGGTGAGAGCATTTTGGGAATGTGAAAATATGGCGGCCTTTATGGTGGAAGGTATACAGGGGTTGATGAAGGAGATATGTTTTAAAGTGTTTTTTATTAAAAATATATTAAAATAATATTTTTTTTATTTTTAAAAAATTAATTTTGATAATAGTATATAAAAATAATTTTAAAATATTAATTTAAAATAAAAAAAAAATCATTTAAAAAAATATTGTTTTATAAAAACATTTTCCAACCATTAAACAAAGGAGGTTATTTAAGAATGGGGAGTTACGTCCATCGATTTCTCCCGTCAAAGATGCGCTTATAGGCAG
>Ga0307515_10015840_pt1 | contig 13860 bp, 4 predicted proteins | sample 17_EM_MG_FD_194513 | JGI IMG/M metagenome (GOLD analysis project Ga0307515, IMG submission 194513) | Populus trichocarpa ectomycorrhiza microbial communities from riparian zone in the Pacific Northwest, United States - 17_EM | ecosystem: Host-associated > Plants > Roots > Unclassified | place... | reverse complement strand
GCCATTACCATCACCATCTTAATGAAAAGAAAAACTTTTTGCCTCTGTGGCATGATAAATCATTAATTCAACACCATGATTGATTCACAAGAAGATTATCTGTGTGCCGAGAGAGAGAGAGAGAGGGATGCGTAACCTACCATTGTAGTTGAACAAAAGGGAGTTACTTCACTGAGATTTTATTGCAGAAGCAGTCATCAATCATCATAACCAGGTTGTCTCATTTGGCAGTAGTCAATAATTAGTTCAGTTTAAGCAATCAATTAGCAACAAGTTTCTTTTTTTTAAAGAGTGAAGGATACTTACTGTGTGCTTGTTAGTGTGCTCTGATGCTGTGATAGCATGTAATTTTAATATTAGTATATTAAAAGTATTAAAAAATATTTCTAAAACACCCGAAAAAACATGAATGCAGCAGCTGCTACAATTTGAGACACTCGGGGTCAAATGAAAATACCCCACCAAAAGAGAATCTGTGTGTCCACTTGAAGTGTATAAAATGATCAACTAGACAGATTAAGAAAACATAAAGAAAAGAAGTAACCTTTCCACATTGTGAAAAGCTAGATATTGTGTCTCCTTAGGTGGGGTTCATAACCCAAGCTTCTGATAACACTGAAATCATCATGATGTTTTATTTAGGTGGATGAACCGTACAATCAGGATCCCAAAACAGTGATGCTTTCATGAAATTACAACATTCTTCGGCAAGTGCAGTAGCCCTGCCAGCAAGCATTTACAATCAAATCTAGTGCGCGAGGTAACATCTTAAGATAAGCTAGCTCAATAAGCGAGTTCGGAGCGAAGGATGTACGGATTACTTTATTAATCAAGGACAGTGGTAATCTGGCCTGAATCTTACTTGGTACTCTGGTATCGTAATTTAACCAATAATCTATACACCAGAGAAGGATCTTCTTCTATTAAAGAGAATCTTTCGAGAAAGATCTGTAATGGAGAAAGATTACTTGAGGAAAAATTAAAGGACCAAGGTAAAAGAGAAGGGAATTGACACATGATGTTTCAGTAAGTGGAATGGGGAGTCAGCCTCGACTACTGTTTGAAAGGTCAAGCCCAGTCAAAAAGACCATTCTTTGTGTACAATGAATGGCTAGTGAAACGAGCTGAGGGGGTTTACAGGAAAAGTAGGTAGCTTGAGACCACAGGAGTCCAGCGTGAATTAAGTGCTCTGTGACTCGGTCAGTATGATGTAAGCATTCAGGTTACTTGTTCGGCATTCCAATATTCTTAACTGTGGAGTGAGTTTGGACTTCCTCGGCAGAAGTGAAGCACCTCACAGGTTGTTCGCAAGCCATACGTGATACTACCAAGCAAGAGGCAGTAGTTTCTCGAATTCAAGTACAGCTGCAAATTCTGGAGTTCTGCTAATAAGTTGGCTAAAATGGTGATCAACTATTGAGCTAAAAGGCTGGAGAAAATGAGAACAAAATACTGAAAAGCTCGAAGACCCTCCTGCCTGTTGGATTCAAGCTTAAAGATGTGTTTGTTTTGAGTAAAATATTTCTTATAGAAATGTTGAAATGTTGAAATGAGTAATGATATTCAAAATATTGTGATAGTATAATAATTATGATGTGATATGATCATTGAGTGGTGGTGTTAGTTGTGGTGGTTTGAGGGAGAGGTGGTGGAGGCACTTGTGAAAGTGGTGGTGCAGTGGTAGGGTGGTAGTGGCGATCCATGAAGATGACGGTGAGGTAATAGTGATAATTGAGATAATTGGAAAATAATATCAGAAGGAGATTAAATTATGTGTGTATTACAGTCCATAAAATATAATATTTTATAAAACAGAATGTTTTGCTATAAATGAGTTAAATTTATAAATTAACTATGTTAAGTAATTTTTATATAAAAATAGGATAAAAAGAAAAAAAACATTTTATGCAAAATATACTACACAAAACAAAAATAAACACCGTTTTAATTGCTGATCTTTTCACGGACACAACCATTACACATGTCATGACCTTTTTCCGTACATCAACAAGTATACAAGCAGGTCTAACATGGAAGATGCTCATATCATGTTGGTTCCTTTATTACATTCTCTCCACCTTAGCTTGGAAATCCGTGTGTTTGCTTATTGGCCTGTGCAAATCTCTTCCTGCACGCATTTATTCTTATCTTGGAGGAACCATCTTTAAGGTATCAACTCTCAAGTAAAGGGGGGTAGGCGCGCAACTAGCAAGTCTAACTCTCACTTCAAGACAAGTTCCTACACTCTTCTTAAACAAGATCCATAGAACAAATTCCCCATGCCCGTCTGCATGAGGTCACCACTCCCTGCAGCTTTGCAGAGCGGGTGCTCTTAAAAACAAGGATAACCAGCCTCAGTTTAGCAATCCGGATATTGAATTCAAGCAGAACAGAATCCTGTCCCCTCCAAGTTCACGTCCTATTGACTAGACTTCTCGATGGCATGTACACAAAAGACCAGAGGAAAGGAAAAAGAAAAGACAGAAAATAAGGCACAAACACAACTGTACTGCTGAAAAGAAGCCATGGAGCCATGAGCCATGAGCCATGGATTAAAAAAGAAAAAACATACTCTCATCCATGGGGGTAGTGGTGCGCTGATGGCATCTGAAAACCCATGGTTTGCTGTCTAATGTAAGAGTCATGAACAGCTCCTCTAGGCAGATTTTGGCCTTGCATTTTAAGCCCATATGAGCTAATCCCATAAGGAGCAGACATGAACATATTTGCATTTGTTGAATTAAAAGCTAAGGTTCCTCCACCGTTGGGTTGATTCCATTGAAAATGTGTTCTAGGCATGGCAGCAGAATTGGGCTGCTGAGAAATCGCCCCAGGTTGATCAGGTGAAGGTCTTTTATTGTCCGGTGATGGAGTTCTCGCGTCGTTGAGATTGACAGTTGTTATATCATGAATACTGGCTCTCCTCTTATCTTTCCCTCCTGAAAGCTGCCTGATAAAATACTTCTGCGCATGACTAGCCACCTGAGTCGGCGTTCTACTGACAACAAAATTGCGAGATATGTTTCTCCAGTCCCCCTTGCCATACTTCTTCAAGCCCATCAGAAACAGCCTGCGGTAGTTCAATTGTTAGGTCCCACTGATTTGTGCTTGGAACAAGCCATTACAAATACCTTAACTCCAAAACAGTAACTTAAAACATATAATGGGAACTGGCAACCACAAGTAGCAAAGTACAAGTCTGATAAAGATGTATCCACAGAGAATGAATTTCAAGATTCTACTACAGCCATGCTCTCCTCTAGATTAGATTCTTTCACAGATTATATTCTCAACCACAACCTATTCAAGTAATATGGCTTACTACCATATTACATTCAATTCACTGGCCTTGAAAATACAATGAAAAACAAGAAGAATTTTCACATTAATTCCATTTTAAGCAGAAAACTGACCAATAATATGAACACATAAATACATACACGTGAATGTATGGAAACTTACTTGTGCTCTTCCTCTGTCCATGGAACACCTTTCTTTCTCTCCTGATCAGCAGGTCGACCTGTTGAAGATCTCTTTCCACCAAGGCCATAAGATTGTTTAAACCCATCATAGCCATTGCCATCAACCCAATCCAATGTGAATGGAGAGGTGCTATATCCAGGAACTGGAATCAGCCCTGCCTCTATGTAGCTAACATCAAGTTCTAATTCCTTGTACTGCTTTATCACATCCCCTACTGTCTTCCCTGGAATCATAGCTGCCACCTTGTGCCATCTATCAGGAGTGTCCTCGTCATAAACTGCAAGAGCATTCTCAAACGCCTTGTTCTCTGCTGGAGTCCATTTTGTGTTCTTGCTCTCTTCTAGTAGCCAATTCGTGCTCGAAAGATACGATGCGGGAGATAGAATTCCCATTTCCCACTTCATTGCATCAGAAATAAGTTAACATGCCAGTGAATTCAAACAAATTCACAGTTGCTTGATTAAAGAAATTGGCTAGAGAAGTTGGATTTATGAAGGAGAGGAGAAACAGAGGGGGAGAACCCAGTAGAGGAAATGCAGAGATGTGGAAGTTTCACCACAAAAATATCAGTGTTAGATCAAGAAGCATTTGCAAGGAATCAGAATAGCTTTTTATGTGTAGTCAAGCCACTCGGGAATCTGCAAAGGAACAAACTTGTTTTAAACAAAAACAAAAGCTAAGAAAATTTGGCACAAGCAGTCTAAAAATAAAACACCAAGCTAATTAAACCCTAAAACCACCGGTGAGATCTGAACTTGGCTCTAAAAACTTTCTAAAGAAGCAAACATATGAACCACCGAAAAACAATAACACCTGACAAAAAAAAAAGGACAAGAATTCCAAAAGAGGAAAGCTTGTAAGTGAAAACAGCTTCAATGAATTTGATAGCCCAAAAAGGGAAAGACAGAAAGAAAGAAACTTGGAGATGAGTAATAAAACAGGCTGAGATTTGAGAAGTTAACTGGATTCGGGGCAGTGAAAGCAAAAAATAAAAGCTGGGAAAAGATCTTTTGTTTCCTCCTTTTCCTTGAGGTCCGAGCGACAGAGAAAAGAGAAGAAGAAAAAGAAAAAGTGGGTAGAGTGACGCCAATGAGTAGGAGAGAACAGAAACAGCAGCAGTAATATAAAGCACAAAAGCAAGGTATCAACTTAGCTAGCTTCAAGGAATGAATCTGAGTTTTAATTCTTATTTTCTTTTGAGGCTAAAATCTTGAGGCAGAACGAGAGGGAGGAGCTGGGATTGGAGGTGGTGAATTGTTATTGGCTGGTATGGGGTCTGTGGATCCTGCAACTTAATGATTTTTTTTCTTCTAATTGTCAGTTTATCTGTTTTTTTTTTATTATTATTATTTTCTATAAAAACAACAACAACCAGCAAACTAGGTGGAAGAATAATATAATTTAATAAATGTTATGATACTGAGAATAATGATATTTTAAAAAAATTATTAAAATAAATCAACATAAGTTTTTTTTTAAAAAAAGTTTTATATACCCAACAATGATATTTTGATATAATTAAAAAAATCTTGATAAAATAAATTATTCGATATCAATAAATATTACCAACTATAATCGTCACATATAAATGTATAATTGAATATTTATATTATTTTTAATTTTAAAAATAATTTTTTTTAAAATAAAGAATAGTAGTAAAATATCAAAAGAGATGAATAAATATATTTTTTAAAAAAATTAATGTTATCAATAGAAATTTTGAAAATAGTTATAGTAATCTTAAACAGATTTTTTTCAAATTTTCAAGAAAAAAATTCAAGATTCAAAATTCAAAAGTTTTCATAATTTGGCTTCTCTTTTCATGTAAAATCCGTCAACAAATACACGTCAATCCACTAATTTAAGCTGTGAATTTCCTAGAGGGAAATTGTTTTTTTTTTTTTCACATGTTTATCTACAGAAAATTAACCTTTAATCAAGCGATATACTTTAACAGTATTTTCTTCTTTCTTTTTCCCCCGTATCTTGTTCTTCTTAAGTGGTAGCCGCCAAAATCACATTGGGCAACTTGGTGATGTGGGCCCACACGTGGTTTCAACACCTATTGGTCAGCTCCCCAATAGTTGACCATTGTTATGATTCCATGCGTGTTTCTTTTTGCAGTTAGAAGATATTTTTATAAGAATTTGAAAATTTTTATTTTAAATTAATTTTTTAGTATTTTTAAATTGTTTGGATGGGTTGATTTTAAAAATAAATTTTAAAAATAAAAATAATATTATTTTAATATATTTTTAAGTAAAATAATATTTTAAAAAAGGGTCCTCACCGTAGTGCTAAAAATGCACTGAAAGAAGTAGGTACTAGCGCAAGCACCCCTGATCTTAACATTTGGCATTAATTTATTGGCTGTGATTGAGTAATTATTATTATTATTATCCAATCAGCTAGAAGCCAGGGAAAGAGTTAAGCCAATGATCTGGATCCACGTAACCCGTTAAATATGTGATTATGAGATCCGAGTATAGGGCATCATAGGCAAATCCCTGGTCCGTCCAGCCAGCCAACCACTTCTTCTAATCTAATCTCGTCTTCCCCTTTTCACGATGTTTTTTAGTGGAATTGAGTAGGAGAATATTACAATTCCCCACTCTTAATCTAAGCGCGTGTTCATCTAGCATACCACCCAAAAGTATCGGAAAGAAGTGGAAGTCCTTTTTTTGTTTTCCAGCAAATTAGCCCTGGTTATTTTTGTTTTTTTAAAATACTTTAAAAAAAATTTAAATTTTTTTTATTTTTTTACTTTAAATTAATATATTTTTAATGTTTTTAGATCATTTTAATATGTTGATATCAAAAATAATTTTTAAAAAATAAAAAAAATATTATTTTAATACATTTCTGAGTAAAAAACACTTTAAAAAACAAATACAACCACACTTTCAAACACACTCCTAAATAAAAATATTTATTTTGGTTTTGCGGTTGCTATAAATTAACATTAAGTTTTATAGTATTGACAAATTATTCACGTAGGGGCTACAAGGTTAATAAAAAATTGATTTATAAGTTTGAATTCCAATAATCAATAAAAATTAGTGGCATGACACTCACTGATTCACTGTTTATACGGTGAACAGTTAAACTAACAAGAATTTTTATTTTCCCATTTTTTTGTTTCCTTTTCTATCAGTTTTTTTTTTTAATTTTATCTTTTAATATTTTTATAATTTGTTTTAGTGTGTTTCGTAAGATAAATTGATCAAACATGTTGGTGTTCAAGATTTGTTTTAAAAATATCATTTTGATTTTTTAAAATTTAAATTATGTTTTTCACTAGATATTTGAGTTAGTTTTGGACGGTTAACTCATCAAGAACATATCATTACAACTCTTATACATTTTAATTTTAAAATTGGATAAACAATAAGGGTGATTATTTTTTGTTCGGTTCTGTTTTTATCCAAAAAAAGTAACCAAACTGAAATTAAAAAAAAATCAAACCAAAACCGGTTCAAACCGACAGGTTTCGGTTCAGTTTTTTGCACAAAAACCGGTTCAAACCAGTTTGGCTTGGTTTTGGCTCGGTTTTTTTCTAGTTTGGCTCGGTTTTTTTCGGTTTGGGTTGGGTTGGGTTCGGTTCGGTTTTTTTAGTTTCAGGCTTATAAAACTGAAACCGAACTGGTCGGTTTTTTCAAAATTTTAATCGGTTTTTTTTTACGGTTCGGTTTTTTCAGTTATTTTTTTTTAGTTTTCTCGGTTTAATCGATTTTAATCAGTTTTTTTTCTCAATGACACTGGAGCGTGCTATTTTAATTCCTGGCATGTGAAATTTGTTGATATTTTGTACCAATATATATGTTTAAGGTTGCTGACTTGTTGTCCCTCGACGTTGCTGAAAGAAATAACTTTTTTTAGATGAGCTTGATTCAATATTCATATAGTTATGGATCATATTATAAATCATGATAGATTTACATGTATTGTATAAAGTAAGATTGTGCCAAGTTAAGTTCCCACGAGGTTTCTGAGATGAAGAGTGAATAATTTGATTTCAACTTTACAGGCTCCTTTTAATTTTTATATTCACTTTCATGAAAGTTAAGATCCATCATGTCTAAGAATATAAAATGTTTCACGTACATCAAAGAGAGTTAATTTAAATAATATTAAAAAAATATGTATAAGTTATTTCAGATATATTGTTAAAATTATAAATATAAAAAAATAATTATTAAATAAATTCAGATACAAAAATCTGAATATTATACAAAAATTATTATTGAAAAAATATCATATCAATCGGTTCAACATGCTTTTCATTTGAATTTGAATTTTTTTTTTAGAATTTTTTTTATGTTTTTCAGATGGTTTAATATACTAATATTAAAAATAATTTTTTTTAATAAAAAATATTATTTTAATACAATTCCAAAAAAAAATACACTTAAAAAACAATCATCATTGTATTTCCAAACACCCTTAGTGTTAGTTTTGTATTGTGGTGCATGATAGTTTTTAAAAGTAATTTTTATATATTTTTAGATTTTTTTATTTTTAAATATTAAAATCATAAAAAATATTAATTTAATATTTTTTTAAATCAAATATATTTTAAAAAAACAGAAAAAACGAAAGCTGCTGATATTCTAAAACTTTTTTGTGAAGTTTATGATTGTGGTAATGGATATTTTTTAAAATGATTTTTTAATCAGAGGTTTATTAAAAAAATATTGTTTTATTTTGTAAAAGTTATTTTTGATATCAGCATATCAAAACAATTTAAAAATAAAAAATTAAATTAAATTAAAATAAAATAAAAAATAATTATTTTTGATATCAGTACATCAAAATAATTTAAAAATAAAATAATAATTAAAATAAAATAAAATAAAAAAAACTTTAAATTTTTTGAAAGATATTTTTCTAAAACTTGTTTTTTAAACAATGCTACCGAGCTGTCCTGTTCTGATGTGACCAACTGCTCCACTGTTTTTGTCCCTACTCCCTCTCTCTCTTATTGGAATTCTACCCGTCAAAATTATATATAAAACAAACAGATAAAGAATTAAAAAAAAAAAAAAGGAAAGAAAAGGAAAAAACAATATATCCTGCAACCGCCTTTGACAGTCCTGGTCACGACATCTTGAAGCTGCAACTCATAAGAAATCTTAGGTGTATTTCATACATTTCCACACGTATGGAGCCCAGAGTTGAGTGCTTAGTCCGCTTGAAGTGGACCCGAATCTAGGCCCAGACGAATATAGACTGAGGAGCTTCATTAAAAAAAAAAAAACTAAAAGAGAACCAAAAAATATATTGTTCACCCGCTGTAAATTTTATGGTATTTAGTGAATAATTAATAACATTCTAGTATTTATTTTTTGAGTTTATTTTAGAGAAAATTAGATATAATCAGAAGATAGAAATTCAAGGTGAAGATATTTTTATCACTTTTAATAGGTTATGAGTTTAATATTTTCTTTACTCTCTGTGTTGTTTTTTTTTTAAGAATACCACTAGTTTTTCTCTCCATACCATAAAATTTTTATTTATTTAGACATAATTCACTATGGATGAGAATAATATTTTCTCCTTCTTAGCCTTAAAACAAATTCTTACCCAATTGTTTAGGGGTAAAATATTCTTTGCATTAGGACAATTTTGATGTTCTAAAATTGATTGAAGACAAGATAATATTTCTTTCATTTTATTGTTTTTTTTTTTTTTAGTTTAACGTGGGTGTTCGGGTCAGCTTGCGCGCACCTCAACTAATCCCATGAGCCCTGAAGTTAACGACCATGTAAGCCTCCAGTGACCATCATATGAGCAACCACATGGCTTGAACCTGAGACCACAGAGGGAGCAAACCTCTTGGTTCGAAACTCTTACCACTGGGCCACCACCTAGATGATTATTTTATTGTTTTTTTTAATTAATGAGTTGGGATGAAGTCATTTAAGTATTTTAATAAATAAAAAAAAAATAAAAAAATACATTGATTCGTGTTGTGGAAGCGTCAGTGCGTTAGTCGTTTTGTTGTTTTAGGACGACACGTGTGGTTGATTCAAGTGTGTTCTCCATAAAAAAACAGTGTGTGCATAGATAAGTTCACCGGTTTGTCACTGGCGGCCATTCCTTTTTTCTTCTTCTTTATTTCCTCTCTCTTTCTCGGTCTTTATGTTGCCCTATAATTTTTCAGATCAACCATTAAACTTCTCTTTCCTTTTGATTTAGTCCATCTTCTTTTGTTATTGTTTGTATTATTTTAAATAATTTATGAAATTAAAATTTAATTTCAATCTTATCCTCATTCAAGTTCTTGTTTTGTTTGATTTGGTCCCCATTTTAAAAATTTTGATTTTTTTTTTGACTTGTGTTAGTTACATATTAAAATATTAAAATTTACAGGGTCTTCAACCTCCGTGCATGTGAATTTATAATACTATTTGATTTTTCTTTCGTTGTTTTTCTTGTTAATATATTTGATAAAATGCCTATAAGTTAACCATTTTGGTTAATTTCACCGAAATATTTTTAAGTTTTTTTCTATACATTTAAATTCACATGCAACTAAATAATGTAATGTAATTTTCTAGTAACTTCACCATCCACATCCACTAAAAATTATAATTCAACCTTCTACGTGGCCAATGTGAGGTATTCAAAGCAGATGCTCAACAACCACTATTAAAATTTTTAGATTTATCTATGAAATTTTTTTTTTGTTATTTATACTCTCAGTCCATCAATAAAAAATTTATCAACGATCTTATAGACATAAATAATTTGTTAGAAAAACTCTCATTGGTGATTTGTGGTTTGTCGGTGAGTCTGTCAGTAATAACATTATCGATGGATTTACTAGCGCAAAAGCGAGTCAAAAAAATTTACTCATTTCATTCCGTTGGTATTTTTATCGATGAATATAACATATTATTGACAGAAAAAACATATGTAATTCCATTGGTGATTTTTTTTCACCATTGGTATTTTCCTCGATGAATTTGACATATAACCGACAAAATGACCATATATAATTTCATCAATGATTAAATAGTGACAATGATATTTTTAGTAATTCTTTTACAACTCTTTGGAATATACCGACAGATTTAATCCGTCGATAACACCATCAATAATAATTTAAAAATATTTTTTTAAAAAAATCTATTAAACAGAAGTAGAAAATAATTAAAATAAATTAATATAAAAATTAAATATTTATTATAAATTTAAAAATTTATAAGTTCAAATACAATTAATTTAGAATAAAAGCACTGAAAGAGGAGTAAGTGAGTCTTCGTTGGGACTGTAAGGCCAATAAAGAGAAGCACATGCACCATCCATTTATGGTTTTATGACCAATTGATGGAGTTCAAATGTCATAGCACCGAGTCGTGCATCATTAGCATTAAGGTAGGAAGATTGAGCTTGTAATTGTTGGTTTAAAATCACCTCGAATTCCAGAGTTAGAGTACTCGGAACCGATTTTGAGCATCTAACGGTTGAAACACTATGGGCCGTCTGTATGTCCTTGACCGTAGTGTGAGAGATATTATACACTCAATTTCTATTGGGTTCATCGAACAATCTTGCCTCCAACCACAAATCTGGATCGAGATCCGGATGGGTCAAAGGACCGGCCTTGTATCTCTCTTTCAACCAAGTGTTATATGTATCCTGGAAAAAAGTCAGAAAATTCAAAGAAATAATAACTTAATAAGAAAATGTTGAAAATCAACATACCATAAAATATTGAACTCGGCTATCAACGAGCTGCTGCGCCCTTTTTTTGATGATCATCACTCTGCACGTGTATCCAAGAACCATAGCCTGCAATAGAAAACTGTTGTTAGATAAAAAAAATGAATGTAATAAAAGAAGAATCTTACCATCCGCTTCGCATGTGAAACAAATGGAACGGAACCGTCGATATGCGTGGTAATGAAATTGTGAACACGCCGGTTTTGATTCTCTACACCGGACTGTGACCGTTGCATTAAATGCTCAGACGTCACTTGCTAAATATGTTTCGCCCATACAACGTCTGAGATGTACGACGATCTAAGATCTTTCCATATCACCATGTTCTTCAAGCCTAAAAGCTCTCTTTCTTTCGTATATTTTTTGGAATTCTTTTGCGCTTCGTACCAAAAATCACACATCCTATATGATATAAATGAATTATCTATTTGTAAATGAAAAATAAAATTGAATAAAAGGATTAAAATAAATGATATCAATCTTACCTAGTTGTAGCGTAATTCTCCCAAAGACTCATTGCAATAACATTGTCAGCTCTATTCTATTCAAATTTTTACTTGCAGTTAAAATTTATAAATGACAATTTTCATTAATATTAATAAACTAACTGAATTAACATAATAAATAAATATTTAAGTTAATATTAACCTTAAGCCTTCCGAACTTTGCATCAATCAAAGGTTTATATTCAGGATGTTTGGAAACTAACTACATTGAAACAAATGGAATTTCCATCAATAATTTTATCGTTGATGTTATGGTTCTGGCAGCCTCAATGTTTATAAACCTGAAATTGCATTCGTTAATTGAAATTAATTTTTCAAAAATTATTAACATGTGGTTGTGACTGAAAGGATGTTCTTCCACTTAGCCTATATAGAATATTGATGCAACATGTATTAATTAATTATGTAAACTAAATAACATTGGTTTAACTCAAACTTATTCAATCTATTTTAATAGTACTCTTAATTCATTATTAATTGTCTACATAAATTCAAATTTCTATACATTCATTGAAAATTTCAACATAATAATAAAAATGACAAAATATAAGACATATATGTTAAATAAGCCATTATTCATTTCATCATAAAATACTTAAGTCACAAATTCAAAATAAATTTCTATACATTCACTGAAAAATTCAACATAATAATAAAAATGACAAAATATAAGACAGATATGTTAAATAAGCCATTATTCATTTCATCATAAAATACTTAAGTCACAAATTCAAAATAAATTTCCTCAATTTACAAACAAATATAATTTTATAAAATTTCAAACAAATCATAACATGTACAAATCATACATTCACATAATAAATTTCTATGGGAAAAAGCTATAAAACAAGTAAACACCCAAAAAAAATACATATACAAAAAAAAATATACAATAAAAATTAACATTTTAAAATCAAGTTCAATTAAAAAATGAGTATTTTTTTTACTCGAAGCAGGAAATACTCAATAAAATTCGAATTAGAATAGAGATGCTAACAATCAGAGTGTTGAGGTGGCCAGATTTGCAGTGGGAGACTGATTTGTGAAAAACATTGGGTAGGAGGTGTGTTGTTTGTTGTAGAGAAAAATGGAGTAGCAAGAAGAAATGGAGGGAGAGAGGAGGGTCGCTCACTATGTTATAAATTAAATATTACAAATGAATTTACCGACAGAATTCACTAGTGAAATTAACCCATTAGTAATTTTGTCTGTAAAAATGACACATTATCTTATTTTTTGGCTTTTTTTAATTCTCTCTTTTTCCACTGTAATTTCTTCGGTATATACCGATGAAATATTTTCGTTAGTGTTTACCGATGAATGCAATAAGAGAATAGTCTATTGGCAAAGTTTACCGCAATCTATCAACAAAAATATTCGGTAAGTGTTTTCATTTGTATTTGCTAATTTTTTTTATAATTAATGACTAGGCCCAGCAATTCTTTTCTCTCTTTCCTCTTATGTTTTTTTATTCAAGTCTTAGGTTTTCTTTGTACCATCCTTAGTAATAGAAGTCGTATATTAATTGCAGCTGATGTAAAAAGAAATGCATGTGTATATAATATATGTCGTGAATTTTGCTTGATATACACTTTTTTTTAAATTAGATCTTAGATGATCCACTGTGCATATGTATTATTCAATTAATCAAAGTACTTTTTTAAGAATTATGTTAATTTATTTATAGCTAAGTAAAATTAAGTCTGGAGTTAATGAGGTTGCTCATGCATGCTATGATAGTGGAGCTGGGGTTGAGCAGCTACAAGACTTGCAAACCAAGTTTTGTTTATGGGTCTGGGATCTTTCAATGCCTAAGTCAATTTAAACAAGAGAGAAAGATCGATCTTGTAAGATATTAAGTCAATTCAAACAAAAAATCGATAGAAGAAAATAACTTTTGCAACAGTCCATCCAAAAATTAACTGCAGAGATTGTTTTTCAAGATTGCAACGTGCAGTAGAGGAAGTTCAGATCGCAGCAAAAATATTTGTTAAGAAACGGTGTGTGGTTGCACGACGTTGCCAAAATGCTGGACGATCAATGATCCTGCAGCGAAGAAATCGCATCAGCATTTGTCCAGTACGTAACAACAACAATTTGAACACGAAGGAGCTAATAACTTGAGAAGAGAACAAAAAGAAAC
>Ga0307515_10015839_pt1 | contig 13860 bp, 18 predicted proteins | sample 17_EM_MG_FD_194513 | JGI IMG/M metagenome (GOLD analysis project Ga0307515, IMG submission 194513) | Populus trichocarpa ectomycorrhiza microbial communities from riparian zone in the Pacific Northwest, United States - 17_EM | ecosystem: Host-associated > Plants > Roots > Unclassified | place... | reverse complement strand
GCACGTTCCGTCGTACCCAACCGCACAGGCGACGTGTGAGTTTGGAATCCTGAGATCGTCCGTGGCTTCCCTGCTTGACCGACAACCTCGACAGCCTGTAAAACTCGATTTAAGGAACAGTAAAAGAGACGAAAGATTGTAGCCATACCTGACCAACGCGGACCGTAACTGGCAGGTTCTTCAGGTCCTCGTCGAGAGTTATCATGAACCTCGGGTACATCGCCGGCACGAGATAGTACAACATCCAGTGGTACTTATCCAGCACGACTAACCGTTACATTAGTCAGCGGAAGAGCTCGCAAGACAACGAAACGGAGTTGCCACTCACAGGACTTTGCATCCGTGAACGAAATCAGCGTAGCCAATAGTCCGGCCACAGCGGTTCGACTCATAATCGTCCTATCGAAGAAGTAGGGGTACAGCGTCAACGTACCCTTACCCATATGCACCAGACCCTGCGCAATGCGGACCATAAACAAGCAATCGGGCTCTTTGTAGTAGTAACCGGCCAATTGCCGAAGCATCTGAGCCAGACGAGCGTTGTTCGTTCCGGCACCGATCAGTCCCATGGCGAATATAGCGTTCAGCGCGACCGCAAGATCGTTGTCGTGACTGTATTTTGAAAGGGTATCCATGATGCTGAGTTGGGGATTTGAGACGCTTATCAGGCCGAGCGCCAGGGGAACGGCCTTCCGGATCGTAGGTTCACCGTAGTGCATCTACACCCACCGTGTTCCATCAATCAACACTGAAAATTATGATCACCAACGTCACCCACCAGGTGATTGAACTGCCTTAGAGACATGTCTGCCCCAATATCTTCACCCATCGAGATCAAGGCGATGCCAATTACAGCGAAGCCTTGGAAGGTGTCATTTACCTCCTTTTCATCCTTCTTGTCATCGTCGCCCTCCTTCTCAGACTCCTTCTTTTCGTAATGGTCTTCGCAGTGGTGAAGTAGCTTCTGAACCTTCAGAACGTCTCCGGTTCCAGCTGCAGAGCACATGTTCACGAGCACATCGGCCTGTTTGGCGATTGGGTGTTCAATCGCCTTCAAGGTGATAATAGTGGCATCTGACGTCTCAGGTTGGCCTATATAAAAAGCTTGTCAAACTCGCGTCCACCCCGCGAATGAGCAACAGATACAGACCGAGGTATAGGAGAGCCAAACCCAAGCTCAAAAACCTCCCCCACTTCTCATCGAGCGCCTTGTCCTCCCGTTCCATCATTACTTGCAGGATGGTACTGGCCACCTCCCCATTCCCGCTACCAACGAAGATGAAACCGAGAGACAGTGATGCCAAAGAAATTATCTCCATTGATAGAGAATCATCCGCGACAATTGGGAGGAGGAGTCCCATAAGGTCCTCTCGGTGAGACCCTGCATAGGCCAAACCAAGGCCGGTGATGGCACTCGTCCTCAGCGAAACAGACTTATTCTCAATGTAATCACTGAGGAGGGCGAGAGCGGCATCTGCTTCTGTCCGAACATTCGTGTTGAGAATACCCGTGGCAAGCAGCGCGCCAGCCTAGAATATGTGTGAACGAATGCAATCATCACATAATGACTCATACAGCACCTTAATATACTCCTCCGAAGAGTACGTGTACTTATCGACGTGACTCAATCCAACGTCTGTATCCCACAGCAAGCTCAGCCCCAAGCTAGCAGCAGCGCTCATCATCCCTTGAGGTTTCACGGTATGATTCAATAAAGGTCGCCAGACAATAAAACCATGCGTACCGTGATCCTTGTTTTTGTAAATCCAGCTGTTCCCCTCCTCAGCCTGAACCATCAGTTTGTCATTGCCGAAACCAGCGTTAACGAAGCCGTTGACAAAGGTGCTTGCAAGGTTTCCTCTCGCCGAGTCGACGTTCGAAGTCGTCCGCACGTTTTCCAGATGCGATTTATACACATCCTCCAGACTCTTCGGTTCAAGAACACCAAGCTCCTTTCCGAATTCCTTGAACTGTGTGCTTAGCTTGCTGTTACTCAGGCATTCCACAATGTCTTCGGGGAGCTCCTCGGCGCTATCGCCATCTTCGTTAGGAGGCTGGAGCCACTCCAGAGGTGTCTGTGCACGCGCGAGGATTAAAGCTAACTGGCGCTTCATGATACTGACGCACGAAAATGTAAAAATTCTATCAAACAGCAACAGAAGGGTGTGAGACACGCACGGGTTCCCTGGAGAATCGAAGTCCTCCCTGATTAAGGCAGGCCTTCCCAGTCGGATAGCCAGAGCGATAGCCTCCGGCCACCTCTGGTGCTTCACGTAGATGCTATGAGCAGTTTCGAGGAAAGAGACATCATCTGGGGGTGGCAGGAAATTTACGCATCTGAAAGGATTGCGTCAATACGGCATCCGAGGCGTCGGTGATGATCAGGCAGACCGGATAATATACAAGCACACCCTTGCATACGTGTTCTCATCCACGAGGTCCACCAGACTATCGGCAATCTCCAATTCCTGCAACAGATCCACTGCGTCGGGTTCAGCATTATGTCCGAGCAAGAACGCGGCACACTGTGTGGCCAACAACTTCAAATCGTCGATCGACCCGACGGTAGTCTTCATCTCTAACTGCTCTTCCTGTTCCCGGAAAGTGTATTCCTCGCTCAACTCCGCCGCGAGATGCCTCACGTATTCGTGACCCCAAGAACCTGGGTCAGAGAGGGAGGTTGAACCTTCTGGGAGGAGTTGGGCGGCGAGCAAGCGATATCGCAGGGTCCCTCGCGGTTGTGTATCGGAGTACGTCATCGCGAGCACGGAGAGGATATCCGCAAACAGGCTTTTGTCATCTGACCTCGGCCAAGTCTCGTACAGCTGCTGCAGTTCTGGGTAATGTGGGTGAAGGAATTTCAACGGTTTAGGAACGGAGGTCATGGATGAGGTTGATGTCCTGATAAGTGTCCGAAGGGTTTCCAAAGCAGGGCGATACAGATCCGTGTTCGATTCCTGTGGTCGTTCCGTTCGTAATCAACGCGAACCTGGCACATGGTGGCCATAACATACCCTGAGACGTTCCGCAAGCATTTCGAGCTCATTTTTGAGCTGAAGATCCTCTTCTGACTGCGAAACTTTAATTCTTGGCCATACATGTGAGGAGAGGAAGACAAACATACGAGATCTTCCTGCTCTTTCTCGCCCTTTTGCTTCTGTTTGGCATCGTTGGGCTCAGACTCTTCCTTCTTCTTCGGTTTTGGGTCTTCAGAAGGTACTGGAATTGACAATGTCGGGTCGGGCATCGTTATCGGCGATGAGGATGAGGAGACGAGATAGACTTCTGGGCAAAGTGACCTTCGCTGTGGACGCGCGTCCTTGATCACACCCGTCAACTCGGGGATTCCCGATCGCGTTCTCTAAAGTGACTCTAGGCGCCCTCTACGTGGTACAACAGGCCAGCTATTAATTTTCTACAGCTTGGTGCACCCTCACTGCGCTCTCGACATCGCCGGAGATGAGCGTGTGGGCAACGTTGGCAACCGTAGAATTTGGCTCTCCCTTCCCGGCGCGTGACTCTATGCTGCTGACCCTCGCTGGAGGTTCTGCCAGCGTTTCGCCCACTCTCTCCATATCAATCTCGACATCGACAATATCGCTCCCCACTCCGAGCGGGAAGTCCAACTCTTTCCTCGTGAGCTTCCACTTCTTCCTCTTCTCACCTTCGGCGAAGTGGAATGCAGGGACACACCAGAGCCACCCCATGAAAATCTATCAGAACTTGGTGCTTGAGCGAGAGGTTCGAACCGCGGTATGAAAAAACCTAACCTGACCGGTGTAGAACTTTACCCTCAATTCCCGATTCCCGTCGACAATCATTCCCTCCACTCTATCGCTGAACACCTTGGTGGCAACATCATTCACCGACGTTGTCTCCGACTTGACCTCCGGATATTCCACCCTCGACGTGTCCTCCTGTGCAATGGCCTCCTTGATCTCTACCCACTTCTCTTCTGTCAGAGGTTCCATGACATAGGTTATGACCTTTCCCGACTCAGTTTCTTCCCTACGTACACCATCCGACGTGCCCAGCCTCGCAAAACTCCTGACCATCTTCTTTTCGTCCCATTTCCGTGTCTTGAAAACATCTGCCAACGCCTCATCGCCCCTGTGGTCACTTCCTGGTTTTCTCAATCCCATATGTCCGCCTTCGTCACGCGTATGACGCTCCCATGACTCGAGACTGTCCACCAATTCGTCATCGTATCTCGCCAGGGACACCCAGACTTCGCCTTTTCCCTTGTATTTCTTTTCGCTCGTACGGTCCAGAATGGCATTGGTCGCCTTGATAAACCGGTTTTTGATGGCAGAAGCCTCCTTCATCCGCAATGTGATTGAGATTATGTGAACTTTGGGATGCGGTTCGTCCGTCCAGAAGTTTCGAGGGGCTCGATGTAACAAAAGTAGTGACCAATAGTGCAGCCACCGCCTTTGGCTTGGGATGCTGACACCCTGCTTCCCTTTTTCACCCGGAGATGGCGCCTTCATCCTCTTAGAGGTGTGAAGTTCGAGTACGTGGGCAAGGGCCTCTGATGCCGTCTTGCGTCGCTCCCCCTTGCCCGGGTTTGTTGCGTTTTTGTCCGCTGAATGTGTGGATTCGTAGGCTTCCTGGGTTAACGGCACGGAGGGGTCGTCGGTGGGCATAGCTGATATGAGTGCCTCGACTTGTTCCTCAGTCCATTCCTCCGTATCCTTCCTCTTTGTAGTGGGGAGGATGTCGTCGGTTGTCATTATATACGAGCAAGCCATCGTCCCGGACCGACCCTTTCCAGCTACGAAATACCGTTATTAACGAGGACCCTGGGTCAGGGATTGTTCGAGGTACCTTTGCAGTGGAGCACCGCCACCCGATCCTTGGAGCCAGAAAGATACGAGTGTATCTCCCTCACGACGAGGGGGAGGACGGCTAGTGGAGGTATGCTGTATCAAATTTCAGGATGCAGACTGATGTGATTCGCCTGCAATACTCACTGATGATCTGGAAATGGGTACCTGCTCACGCGACCCTCAAAGACCGAAGACGGATACGAGTTTTCTGCCACGGGACAAAAATTGAACACCCAATAGTTCTCTCCATGGCGTGTATCCAGAAACCTCTTTGCGTCTTCGCGTTTATTTCTGTAGAGACCTTCCACTCCGGACGCAGGGTAACCCATAACAATCACCCGATCCGTGATGTATACGAGATCTTTGGTGTGGGTCCCAGTGAGATTCCACCCACGCTGAGGGTTAAGAAATGTTTTTGGGATGGTGTGAGCTGGCTTGGGGCTCACCTAGCTCGAGGTCTAGCTTTTCATCCTTGAATCTGGCTTTGTCTCCCGATACGAGCCGTCTTACGAAGTCGGTCATGGTTACTAGGAGAGGGAAGCGGTGATGTCACTCCGACTCCGACGATCGCACCTAAACGGAAGTGATAAGACATCTGCATCAGCACAGACCATCATGCATCAACGTTCAACGAGTGCTGGGAATGGTATGGTTTTGTATCCAGTGCCACATCATATTCGGGTAAGCTGACAACGGGTGAAGGTGATCTAAGCGTATCTCTCCAGCTCTAGATCATCCTAATGCCCAGCAAATCTAAGGTAGCGATATATCTCGAGGATTACTGTGGCTTCAAGCTTCGGGCCACATCCGTCCCACGGTTGGCGCCGCCCCGAGGCCATTACCCCAGCTCTGCCAGTGTACTACGGCGGGACCAACGATAAGAGCGATGAACTCGGTATTCCGACAGCGGCCAAGTACTTGAAGGGGATTGCTAGAGATTGGCTCGCAAGGGTCGCGGCGCTTGGGTCTTTCGTCTTGTGCGAGTTCAGGGGGGGGGGTCGTCATCGAAATGGTTCAGCGCTGCGCCCAAGTCTCTCTCGCGCCCGAACCCTGACTGTTTCTCGCGGATCCCTGAAACATACACTGAGAACCACCGCGCTGGTTCTCCCCTTTCGACTTACTGGTACGAAACGGAAATCATTACCGGGACGGAGGAATAGGGGAATTCCCACGTTGGGGGGTCGTTGCTCTGGGGAACTTGCGTGAGGCTGCGTTGGAGATGAATCCTACGGAGGGCAAGTTCGTCGAAGGTTAGTTTATAGATAATGACTAGTCGAGGTTTAAATATTGCTCAATATCCGCATTGCGTACACCAACGAAACCGGAGGATCGAGTGTCGAGGTGATACTAGCATGCGGTGGGGTAAGCCACTGTCGAGGCCAGGCCCCAATGCGATCAAAACATAGACAAAAGATTGGAACCATATTCTGTAGGAAACGTCTACCGAAGTGAAACCCACTGTAAGTCGAACCCGTGGCATGGCAGTTGTACTCGGAGAGGACAAACACGAGGCTCAGGCCCAAAAATCACAAGGGGGCGTAGGAGATAGGCCATGCGGGTCAGCCTCATAGTATGTATATTCCTCACTGTGACTGCGCGGGATTTTTGGACGGTTCCTCGCGGCCCATGCGGTCGAAAGATCGACAAAATGTCTACGGACCGCGGTGTTACCAGGACAATTATAAAATGAATAATTCGTGTTTAACCTTTGTCGGGTCAGAATGTTCCGCGTCTCTTCACAAAATTCTATAGAAACCTCGAGTAAGTGGACCGGAGCAACTGCGCAAGTAGGGATTACCTCAAGGTCCTGAGAGGTGGCTACTCCCAGTAAAAACTTCCGTTCTGAATCCGTAACTACGGCGGTAAAAGGTCTCGGTTAGTCGTGTTCCGCCGTGCCGGGGCGCGACGACGCACTGATAGCGAAAATGTTGTGCGCAAGAAATGCCTCTAGGTCACCCAGAGGCGTCAGCGGCGTGATGACGGTGTAAGGTGTTGAAGTCGATCGTTGGAACTTGATCATGTACAGCGATGCCTTTGCGCTCTGTTCGTACGTACATAAGATGACGGGTGATAAGCAAGACGTGTTGGGGCACGGACCGGATCAGCTTCCCTAGCTTCCCATTTTCGTTTGAGCGCGGCGACATCAAGATAACCTATCGGTTTGCGACTCTTGTTGAGCACGCTGGACTGCCGCATGAACCATTGTCCTATGATCCTCGCAGAGCTAAACCAAACACGCACGGGATGTAGTCGAAATCACGTTCGTATGCGAGCTCCACGGCCCGGCTGATTGACTCGTCCTGGGGCAAGGCGAAAGCCGGCGGGAGTTGCAGATCCTACGGAGCCGTGCATGTGTCATCACCGACTCGGGCGCACGGTAGAAATGTACGGACCTCGACCACGGCGCCACGGTATTTGTCGCGGCTCAAAGCTGAGGTGACTATTGAGGTTGCTACGGCGGCGGCCATGGGATACGGGGAAGAGTATACAGAGTGTAGAGTCGGTTGATAACAAGATGACGAAGGGCGCGGATCACTGTGGCACTTGACCGTTCTCGTCGACCGGCCCACGAATTCAGCAAGGTTGCCTTACTCCCCCGTCAGCGCTTCAGCTTCAGCTATCACCTGCTTCCGAGGCTATGAATGATTGATTCATCTCTCTCTGATTCCGCACTCGACACCCTCCCGTCACCATCGACGCTCGCGGCACCGACATACAATAATTCCAATGGGAGATCAGCCTCAAGCAACCGTAAGCTGACCCCCTTTAATCCACCTTACTCCCCGGTATGAATTGCTCAATTTTCGTGATGGCATTTGACAGCCCAAGAAACGAGGCACCCTCTCTCCGATATCTACCTCGCCAGAATCCCTCAATACACCGAGAACCCCTCCTCGCCGACGATACCCTGCCCACCTCAGCCAACGCCATGACCCGAGCCGCGTACCACTCCATAGGCGGGGCACGTCCAACACCTACGAACGGATGGAGGACTTGCTAAGGGAGGCCGGCTACAAGGAGACCAGGGTCTTCACTCCCGAAGCCGAAAGATTCCCTGCGGATGGAGATAAGCGGAAGGGGGATGCGGAGGGAGGCGGGTTGAGCGTCAAGGAGAGCGTCGGCGCGGTGGTGGGCTTCTTGGCGGGTCTAGTCCCCGGCCAGTCGAAGCAGAATGTGGGGACACCTCCAACGGACCTGGTCGCTGACGGTCAGGAGGTATACCCCGGACGACTCCATCCTCCATCTCCCCTTGCACACAGGGTTGAACAGCCTTCCTCGAATACGAGCGGTCTCCGGTCCAAGAAGTTTACGATTGCTCCTTCGAACCAACGCCCTATCTCTGCTGATCTCGACACATCCTCCGGGTCCTCCGGAGATCCGCGCCATAGTCACACGATACCTGGCGATAGGAATCAAAACTCAGATCAGCGAAGTCTGCGCTCGCAGTTGTCGGTTACAAAGCTCAAGCCATCACAATCTGTAGCGTATAACTATCTGCGGCACATGGCATCGACACCCTCCATTCAGAGACGACCCAGCGATGAAGACGCACCTATCGTGGACCTCACGGAACGTGTTCACCCTCCTTTACCTATCGCATGGCGTGAGAACGTCATAGCGGCCATGAACATGAAGGGTTCCAAATCCACTGGAGGACTCACTGAGAGACACTCGCGGCCGAAATCGCCGCGCACGCTCGGGGTAAAGGACCGCAGGAAGAACACCCACGAGGAGACGGAGGAAAGGCGGGGCAGGACAACCACCAGAGAACGACCTTACCTCGCTCCTCCACAGATTCGTACCCCGCGGTTGGCTTCTCCGGGCGCCGTTGCAATGGTCAACGTTACGTGCAAATCGGCACCCGGTTCGAGATCAGCTTCCGTCGTCCGAGGCACGTTCAAAGGTGGCTTGCTCGATGTCTCCCAGCTCGACAACGCCTTCAGGGACAAGGGAAAGGCCGTACCGAGGCCATCGAGACGAGTCCGGTCTCAAGTGCCGTCCTTGGTGGTGACTGGGGTTGAGGGTGACGATTGGAGCGGGTTCAGTACGGAGGGTGATCATACGCCGTTTCGTAAGGAACGGGAGCTTGACTACGACGAAGACGAGGAGGAAGAGGGAGAGCTGGATCTTGCGAAGATGCTGCTTCACCCTAAACGACGAGAATCTATCCAAAGTTTACGACGACACCTGGACCTCAGCCAGATGCGAAAGTCAAGCGGTACCAGCGCAGTGGGACACTGGATGCACGATGAGGACACTGAGGATGACTATTTTTCGCTTCGTCGAGGGGCTGCTCGAGATAAGACTTCTTGGTCGAGGCGAAGTGCAAAGAGAAGGGACAGGATTCCCAGTGATTGGGAAGAGGAGTAGTTTTGTCTGTTGTTTTTCTCTCTCTCGTGGACATATCTTATCATCTAGCTTAATCTATCTGCATGCATACATCTATATGATCTGACTTGGACAGACGCGTTGACGGTCAGAGTTTTACTTACTATTAGAGTTTTTATCTCTGGAGTCATGTGATTAAACACGGTCACCTGATGCCCGCGTCCTTCTGTTTCTCACGCCCTACCCGCTTCCAACGACGACGACGACGACCTCTTTGCCCAGCGACATTGCCATTCCTTTTTACAACAACTCTCAACCGATGCCCGCGACGACCAACAAGCAACCTTTTGTCGTATACAATGCTCCCGCGTCCGCTCCAACCTCACCCGCTACAACCCGCCGCGGTCACCACAACCCACCAGTGACCCCTCAGAGGATAACCCGATCTGCTCCCAGGCAGCAGCCGTATCATTTTTCACCCTTGACTCCGGCAACGAATACCTCGACCCCCTACACCCCGCTCAGCTTGCGTTCACTTTCGTCCAATGGCTCCACTCTTACCACCCCCATCTCTGCGGCGAGTAGAAGATTGAGTCTCACTCAGTCTCCAGAAGTTGAGATCCAAGCGAAAAACCAACGTCAAAAAAGTTTTGCCGATATCGCTCATAACTGGAGGAACCGAGCGAACGAAAATGGAATCAAGGTTACATCTTCGATGGAGTCCCAGTATGCCGATGATGAAGGTAATTGTGTGCCACGACCGGGTGTCATCTCCTGGCTTCTGACTCCTCATCGCTCAGGTGCACTTTTTCACTCGTCCCTTACTTTATCGATAAGCTTATCCAGTTTGCAGCGACTGATTACACCAACTCGGATGTTAACTCTCAAGCCTTGGCACAAAATGATGGTATGCCCATCTTTAGTAACCAAGCAACCTTCCTGATCTGACCTCGCTCCTCGTCCTAGTCCTTTCCCCGTCGCCTCTTTTGCCCATCCAACGACGCTCCCGTGCTCTTTCCTATGCTGAACTTCCCCAATCCACTCTTCGTGTTGGATATACCGTTCCAAACGAACCATGCACCCCGAACCGCAAAACTCTCGCTACTTTGAATACCCCGTCGCCCAACGCAAGCATCATCAGTAAATTAAAGATTAAAGGCAGCACCACCGAACCCCCTGCTCCTCGTCGTAGATTCATGGCGCAACCCGTGAGTCTCGAGGTTGAGGTTCTACATCCACTGACGGAATTCTGCGACAGATTACAAGCGAATTATGCGATATAGACGAGGATGAGTACACACCCTATCCCCCAGCCTTCCCCACCGCGAACCAAACCTACGGACAACCGTTGTACATTCATGACCCATTCAACGCGACTACAATCCCTGCGTTCGGTGAACCTGCGTTCGGTGTCGAGGATTCCATCCCCCTTCAGGTCATTAAACCCGAAGTCCCGAGCTGTTCTATCTGTGGACTTCGCGCAAATACCCTTGCTATTCTAGAACCCTGCGCCCATCCCCTTTGCTCCGCTTGTCTTACTAGGTGGTCTTCCTTCTCCGATCCAGTCGAATAGATACTAAACATCATCTCGCTCAGTGCGCTAAATATCGTCGGGGAAAAGGACATGCAGTGCGCCGTCTGCAAAGCCAATGTCGAGAACTTTCACTTGAAGAGTTTTAACACGAAGGAGGCAACCCCACGGTCCGTCAAGGCGGATGTAATGGATAGTCTCCTACCGAGTGCATTTGACGTCAATCCGTTCCTTGTCCCACCTACCAACCCTGCCATCCCGAGGTCCTCCACTCCTGTGGGACTCACCGGTTCCACCACTCGGGGCAAGGACTTAGTGGTGCTTAGAATTGACAATGTGCCCTGGGTATGTCTCAACCGAGTTGACCCCCTCTCGATGCTCACATCAATCGTAGGACATCACTCCCCCCATGATCATCAACTGGTTGAAGCAACCTATCGCCCGTGCTCACGTCTTGCTCGACAGGAAGGGCAAGACCTTGAGCCACGTCTTCGTTGAAATGGCCAATGAGGATGCAGCAAAAGTCGCTCTCAGGACCACGCAGAATTCCGTCCTTGGCCAAGGCAAACGCGCTCGCGGCGTCACCGTGACCCGCAGCAGTCAGGAGGAGCTCATGAAAGCTGTAGGTTCCTTACCCTTTTTCAATGGAACAGCTAGCTCACGCCGCTTCAGTTGTTCCCATCCTGGCAGGGCAAGTTCGATGGATCCCGCCCCTCCCTGGCCGGTCTCCCTAACGAGACCGTCGTTGCAACCTTGCAAGCTGGGCTAATGACTGAAGGAGAACTCAGCGCGTTACTTCACCTCATCCGTTCTCCAGATGTACGTTGTCTTGAATGGAGCCAAGCACATTGATCCTGACGATCGGACAGTCTCACTTCCTGAAGGTCCCTTGCCTCCCCTTCTACTCCTTGATTAGCGTCCTCTCCAAGTTCCCATCTGATGTGGATAGCCGTGTTTTCTGGTCGAGCGCATTGAGAGACTTTTTGTATGGTGAGTAGTTGTCTCTCCTGGTCGACAACATCTGACGTCGGTGTGCTCTAGATATTACCTATGGTATGCGTGGTCTTTACTAAACCTCCTTCACTGTTCTGACATACTTGTCCAGCTGCTGTGCAGATCCTTGTTTCTCGTGAAACCTCTAACAATTCCTTTGGACACCCTAACCTCCTTCCTGACCTCCTTGAGGCAGGCGCCAATTGTCAAGGTATGAAGACTTGTTCTTCTCACAAATGGTATCTTATATTTTTTAGCTTTCACTGAACTCCAAATTGGACGACTCTCCGATCTCATTGATAACAACCCGGAGCGCACAGTCGCTTCTTCTGTCAACACCTCCAACTGCGACCTCCGAAGTTCCCCTGCAACCTCCTCCTCTAGTAACAGACGTAGCGTCAGCGGTAGCAGCATTCCAGTCAAGCGTCACGTCTCCCACGGCGCGTCCTCTTCCCGTGGCCTCACCCCTGATATCACCAACTTTGATGATATTGCTAAGGAGTTTGGTGTAGGACCCGAGCTCGTCGAAGCCCTCGCGCAGAGGCTCTCTGGATTATATTAAGCGGACGTGTCTGTGACCCGTCACCCTTACCCTCTCCCCTCGGTTCCTTTCACCCATGAGCGCTCACGTTGACCTGCCATGCCAGGGTGTTTTCTCCTCTCGTCTGGATGCTTTGCATTAAACAGGATTGCTTATTTCACCAACTCCAACCAGTTCACTCGTGATCACTACGAGGTGTTTTCCTTCTGTCTCCATATACATCATGCCCATTCCCTTGCCAATACCTGTAAACGATAGACATCTGGTTTAGGGCATCTTGATCGATGGTCCTCCCAAAACCAACCGGAATCCGACCGCCTTTCCCGTAAACTTCTTCACTTCTTACTTCCAGGAGTCCCTTTCTTGCCATTGCTCTCGAGAACTTGTGCCTAATGTTTTCCTTACCCTTTCAGAATGTTTTCCATAGTGTTGCCTCCCGTGTCCCCTTATTTTCATTATTCAGTATGTGCATACCCTCCCGTAATTCTCTCCTGTAACGGCTTATGATGTCAACGAAATTCGATGGACACTTTTGTTTGCGGTACATTCGTTGGGTTCCTCTGAAATCATGATCACAACTCCATTGTTATATCGAATTATCAACTACTGTCTGAGAGCAACTCAAGGAATGCGACTACATCTCTAGCCGTCTTTTCCCCGCTGTCATCAACAACGAATCCCTCGTCAACTTGAACGTTGTTCTCTTCCTCGTCAATCTCGGTCGCTTGTGACTCCTCGATCCCATCCCCCCGTCCTTGTCCCCTGGACACCCTAGCCATAACCTCCCCATAAAACTCGACAAACTCTCTGGCGGTGTCAACGAGGACCGCTAATTTCTGTTTGTTAGTGTCTCCCGGAAGCATACCGAGGACAGAGGTTTGGTTCTCCAGGTTGTCTCGCATGAGGAGTCCGAAGAGGACAGCGATGTGACCTTGAATGATAGGTTCCATCTCGTTCCCCGCGTCATCCGCGTCCAGTTCGGATTGCTTGTCCCGATGGTCGAGAAAGATGGCGAGAAGGGAATAAAGGGCCGTGGCTCTATTCGGACAGTGACATGCGCGAGTACAGCCTCGTCTCCCGGAACATGTGTTACTGAGCACTAGAGAAGGGTTAGCGTTTGTGCGAAACTTTGCAGTGCACGCCACACGTACAGGTTTCCCGGACAAGGCCTTTGGCCCTTTCGTCTACTTGCACGAGGTTTGTAAGTAGTCCAAGAGCCAGACACAATCTGTCTGAGACGTGGATCTTGTCTTCAGAAGATCTCGTGTCGGCAATCCGGTGATGAGACGATACTATGAAGCGGATGATCATGGGTATCGTCAGCTCATTGCCCAGCAGCGCGCTGGACCAGGTCTCATTGTCGTGTGAAAGGTTCACTAGGACGCGGAGAGCTGATTCGTGACATTTTCGGACTGTGGAAACGTCAGGTCACCTTACTGAGAGGACTGTTGAGGTATCAAATCCTTACTCTGACAGACAGCGTCTTCATCGCTGGATTCGCGGATCAAGATGTCAGTTGCAAGGGAGCATGCCAGCAGACCTTCGATGATTTCGTCCCTATTCGGATTGAGAGCCTCGTAGGGAGGTACGTCATCATCCATCCCCTTGTGATCCCACCTCCCTAGTAAATATGACTC
>Ga0307515_10015838_pt1 | contig 13861 bp, 5 predicted proteins | sample 17_EM_MG_FD_194513 | JGI IMG/M metagenome (GOLD analysis project Ga0307515, IMG submission 194513) | Populus trichocarpa ectomycorrhiza microbial communities from riparian zone in the Pacific Northwest, United States - 17_EM | ecosystem: Host-associated > Plants > Roots > Unclassified | place... | reverse complement strand
TAGTAGTAATAGGTGGAAGGCGTACGTAAATCTAGAGCTATATACCTATAGCATATGCTGTTGGTAGGGGGGGGGTACTTGGGCAGTCTCTTTGAGCTCAGCGACGTGTCACGTGACAGCGCGCGGGCCATCGTGTAGATATCTTCTCGGGGCCTTCGAGCCCCTGAGCTTCTTCCTCATAGAGTATCATATGTATCATTCCATTAGCCTGCTTAGTGCCCTGACATATGCTAACCTTATATAGCCCCAGCTGTGATGGTTTAGGATAATATAAGTAGGTGCTAGAAAGGCTCTATATAAAGGGGATATATATATTAAGCGTAAACTAGATCTACCTAACCCTACCTTTATACTGTCTGCCGTTAACTCTATAGTATATATTATATATTTATACCTTATATACGGTATATGCTGATAATAAATATAGCTGCGATATTGCAGTAAATGGCTCGCAGATATGTGGCTAGGTCTTTATAGCCTAGCTAAGCGTATATTCCGCATATATATAGTATTTACGTCTTACTAATATAGTTATAGTACCGCCGCCATGTCTGTAATAAATATAGTAGTGCCTATATATATTATTGTGCAGTTTACTAAAGGTATATACTTACTATATATAGTAACTAACCCTTTTATTACCAATATATTGGCTATAGAGTTAATTATAGAGGAGAAGTATATGCCTGGTATATGCTATATATATATAACGCTAATATAAAACCTTCACCGCACATGCAACCTTACCAAAAGGTAGCGCCACACTTCAAAACTTACGCATACCCATCTTACCATCAAAAACAATCGATTTTCTAACTTTTAAGACTTAATTCCCACTGCCTAGCGAGCTAGAGGTGGATTTATTTGTCATTTTACCCCCTTTCCCCCAACAGAAAATTCTTCTTAGGGGTGGTCCTAGCTTATAAGCGAGGCATAGACAGGAACACCAAAACCAAATACTAAAACCACGAAATATAGAGGCTAGATTTTCTATTACCTTTTAGCCTAATCTCCCCAGAAATCTTCTAGTAGGATTAGTAAGGAAAAAGGGTATAAGGATAGTAAAAACTAGGAAACCCCCCTATAAGATACACAATGCCAAGGCCTAATAGGTCCAAAAAAAACCTCCTATAGAAATAAGTGATGAGGATTCTACATCTACTTTTTCTCCCCCTTCTCCTTCTCCTGGCCTAGTTAGGACAGGAGAAAAAAGAGGACATCCTCAGTCTTCTCCTGAAAAAGAAAACCAAAAACCTATAAAAAAGATAATAAAACCAATAACTACTACGGATAGTATGCCTAGTATACCTCCCTCTTCCCTTACTCCGGAAGAACATCTATGCGAGGCTTTAAGAAGCCTAATCCAGGCCTATAGAGGGCTAGAAGAAGAAGAATAAGAAGAATAAGTTAGATAGCTAGTGGACTATACACAAAATATCCTAATAGGAAAAAACCCCTTTGCAAAAGAAGAAGAAGAAGAAGAGGCAAAAGAGGTCCTAAAAGGACTAGTAGAAGAAGTAAGAGCTCTCCGTAAGGAGGTGGCTTCTATTAAAGAAACTTACGCAGAGAGGCTAAAGAAGGACCTCCCCCTTTCTTCGTCCTCCCTACCCTCCTTATTACCACCTTCTACCCCTTCTTCTTCTAGTAGAAGTGGAACTTCTACTAGAAGTAAGAAAAAGCAGCTATAAGAAAGGAAGCTAGTCCTAATTACAGACGAAAAGGACCAACCTTTAGATACCTTCTCTATACGAAACAAAGTTAATTAACTATTTGCATTAAAACTGCAAGTAAAAAAGCCAGTACTAGCGTCTATAGCTAGAACTAAAGGAAAACAAAATATCCTCCTTACGACTACAGAAGAGTATAATGCAGATTTCCTAGTTAAATATAAGGAAATCTAGCATAACTGCTTTACCTTTCAAAGAGAACAAAAATTAGAACCATAGGTTCAAATTATAGCCCATGGGGTTCCTACCCTACCTTTTCTAGGAGAAGGAGGCTCTAAGCTTCTAAAAGAAGAAATTGAGACCTTCAATCCTATAAGGATACAAGGACTACCTAGATGGATCTTATTTAGCGAAAAAAGACATAATCCACAGACCAGATTTGGCTCTATAGTTTTTACTATAGAAAACGAAGAAAAAAGACAAGAAATCCTTAAGCAAAAAGAGATATCAATTGCAGGTACAGCTACTAAGGTAGTAAAATACCTCAAAGTCTCTCCTACTACGCAGTGCACTAGCTGCCAAAAATTTGGCCATATAGGAGACAGATGCTCTACTAGAGCCTGTAGATTTTGTGTAGCTACACATTTATCTAAAGACTATTCTTGTTCTACCTGTGTAATAACGGGCAAGCCTTGCCAGCATACTACCCCTCTTTGCATTAACTGTAAAGAAAACCACTTTGCGAATAGTAAAGACTGCGAGGTTCTAAAAGCAGCTAAGCTAGTAGATAGTACTAGCTTAGAAGGTTCTATAGAAGAATAAAATAAAACAAATAGGATTTTAGAAGGAGGTAACTCCTACTAGGCTCTTAGTAAAAAGATATTAGAGAGCAAAAGGACAGAAATAAATTGCAAAAGGACAGGAACAGGTATTAGGATTTCTTATAGTTTTTCCTACCGATTCCTCATTTCCTAGTAGTTATAGTACCCTAGTATTTTACTAAGGAGCTATAAACTCTTAAGGGTTTATAAACTACTAGGATATAGCTACTAGTATATATTAAGCTGCCTAGAAAGGATTTATGTATATAGAACTATAGCGCCATAGCCTAGAGGCTGCATGCGCAGTATTATATGTAGTATAATACAACGGACCTAAAAAATAAAAATAAAAAAAGTAGTCCGTTAGGTTTACGGCACTTATTAAAAACTTATTAGCTTTAGTAGTAATAAATTAAGGGCCTAGTATAGGCAGAACTAATAGATAGCCGCGGCCTAGAATTAAAATAGTATATTAACTAAGCCATTTAAATTACCTAGGATCCACTTTACGGATATTGTAATATTATAAGCTATAGCAGTCAGCATAATCTTGCGGAGTGATTCGTTTGCTACGCTACGGATAACAGTCTTCTTAATGCCCTAGTAAACCACTATGCTATTAGTATAAATAGATAGCGCGCTATACTGCTAGTTGGTAGACTATAAATTAAATACGTAAGTAATAGCATGCATTTCTTTTGGATTAATATAGTCTACTTATTAACTAGGCTTAGGCAATATACTAAACGCCTAAGATTAAGGGAGGTTGGCTATATACCACTGCTAGTTATCCTTATATTTAAGTTCCTTAAAAAATTAAAAGCCGCCAAACCCAAACTAGGTAGAGGCGTTAGTAAAGAGATAAATATAAGTACGCTTAATGTCGTTAAAGAATAATACCCTATTACTTATAGTAAGTAGGTTAAGCTAAATATATAAGTCACTTTATAACTTAGTGCTAAATTACCTAGGTTTATACTTGTTTGCTAAAGTCTCTGGCTAAGTAGTAATAAAGATTTAGAGGGATCTAGAGTAAGATTAACTAAGTTTAATTACGTAGGCGTACTATATAAGGTAGCCCGCAAGCTACTAGGCTTAAAGGAACAATAATAAGCCGTATTAGAGTGCGGTAGTAACTTTCTTAATAGCACGTAATTGTTTCTATAGTGATAATCGCGTTTATATTTATACGGTATTAATAGTATATCCTAGAACTTCAATAATAGTTCCTGCTATATCTTTAGAGCCGTTTTAAGAGATACCTAGGGAGTTAGTAATAGAGATATAAGTCTAGGTAATAGCCGCTAAGTCGTTTAGGTTAGTAAGGATAAAGATAAAATTATCTAGGTAGTGTTCTACCTTATAAGGTAGTTATAAATAAAGTATCCAGTATAGGCCTTCCGCGAAGAGGTTAAATATAAGCGGCGCAGTTTAAAGACTAAAGGATAGGCAGCATTCCTAGTAGGTAATACCTTCCCAGGAGAAGCCTATTAATATTCTTACCCTATAAAATAGGGGGACTATACAGAACGCGTCTTTAATATCTCTTTTAAGCAGTAGATATTTACAACCTGCAGAAATAACGTAGGCTTAAATAGTGGTAACTATAGTGTATACTAGTGCTCTATATTCTTCTAAAATTGCGTTATTAACTAAAAATGCTAGTAGAAAGGAGAGATCGTAAATTCGGCGGTATCCTCTATTCGATTTTAGCACTAGGCTAAGAGGTAAGACTATAATAGGCCCTATCGCGATTCTAATATGTCCTTTTTCAAGGTCTAATATTATCTTCTTAGAGATAAGGTCAGCATTATCCTAAGAGGAGTTATAGTTCCTATAAGATCTCAGGGTAGAGATAGACTCGGCTCCTATCTCGTAGCCATAGGTTAGGATGCCTACTAAAATGGCTAGTAGATTGCCTAAGTAGTTAGATAAAAGGGAGTGCTATACTAAGATCCTTAGGGGCAATAGAGAGTAGTAGAGAGCCTTTACCTCTATAAAGGTAGGGAATAATAGTGACGTATTAGGCCTAGGTCCTAGGCGTATAATTAAAGTTAGTATTATTATTAGGCTAGACCCTACTTTATAAGGTTCGCCTTGCTATTCCTAGGCGTAAGCTTTAGATAATATAGTATAATCTTTACTACACTTTAAGCACTTATACAGGTATTTGCAAGCTATATTATCGCAGCCTCTACTATTAAACCTGCGGTAGGTATTAGAGGTATAAAAGGTATCTAACCTAGGTCTCTTTAAGGCGGCAAAGCTAATAGCACTAGACATCGTAAGGTATAGCGCTGTATACTAGGCTAGTATTTGCCAATTAGCGGGCTCTAGTTAGCCATTAGTTATTATAAAGGTATAATAGTTAAGTGCTAAATCGAGTATACAACCTACCTAGATATACTAGGTTAATAAGGTACAAATTATATTTATTTAGAGAAGTATACTAGCAATAAGATCTAGCGGGCATATATAGAGGGTGCCAGTAATAACTATATAGTTAGTAAAACCTTTAAACTAGACGCCTTTATTTACAAATAGCTTCCTATTTACCTTTACCTTCCTTATAACTAGAGTACCATTCTTAATCTATATCTTATTAGCGATCTTAATTTAAGCGGTATAGACTTAAAGACGGGCGAGGTTTACTGGATTAAAGGTACCCTTAAAAATGTCTAGGTAATCCCTTTTTATAACGCCAGGAAGGCGGAATTTAAGCGACTTTACGCTAGGAGGGAGAGGCTTACTAAGGACATCAGCTATAGTAGCTGTTGTAGTAGCCTATAAGGCTAAAGCGGCTAAGCCTAACTGTAATTAAGCCATTTAAGCCAGGTGGTATTCATACTAGTAAGCCTCCTCCGCTAGGCGGGCTTTGCACTCTTCCTTATACTTCTAAATCTCCCTTTTATCTCAGGCTTGTTCCCTTTACTCCTTAGCAATTTCGCGCTCTTTTACGGCAGCGGCGTATATATTAGCCTTAGATAGCATTATAGGACTAGCGGAGGAGGGTGTAGCGGTTGTAGACAATAGTGTAGTTAAGGTAGGTCGTCCAGGTAAGTTTACTTATTAGGATTATACACGCGTATAAATCTCCCAGTTGGTTATAAGCGGTAATAGTATTATAAAATAATTCTTAAATGAATGGATAATGAATATATAATAAATATTAATGAGTTTAGCGATATTGAAAGCGAATTAGCCACGTAGTAACTGCGTTTAATATTCGCGAATATTGCAGGAGGTCTTAGCATTATATATTACTAAGGTAGATGCTGCCAAGCAATATATAGACGCTAGTATATAGTTTCCGGTATAGGCTTCTTAGTTAATATAACTACTACCTTAACGCGTAGCCCTTTCCTGCCCTCTATATGCCACGTTTTTATAATCTAATAAAGGTTATAGATATGCCTAGTAGAGTGAATATCTTATAGTACTATATTGCGAGCTATAATGCGATTATAGAAAGCTGTCGCTCTAATAGAGTACTTATCCTTAAAGGATCTACCTACTATATTGGTTTTAACCTCATTAATCTAAGAACTAATCTTGCTAAGAAGCTCTTTACCAACTATACGCTACGTAGAAGTAAAAGTAAGATCTTTTTCTCCTACCTAAGCTTTCCAAATTGCTATATAATATTAAAATACTACCTTAGGCTCTAAGGGAGCTGGCGAGCTTAAATCTATTATAAGAGCTTCCTTAGGTATATCCTTTTGTTTTGGCGGAGGCTTTAAAGCCTTTAAGGTCTTTACTAATTTAGTAGGCTTCTTCTTAGAGGCCAACTTTAGATTTAAACTCTTCTGGCTTAAACGCCTAGTAGGCTTCTAAGTACGCCGAGTTGACTTAGACGCCTTAGTAGCTCTAGCAACTTATATAATTTTAACAGCTTTAAGAGCTTTAGTAGCTCCTTAACTTAGTTAAATAATACGCCTACTTATTATTCTAAAGCCTACTTCCTCATCTAGTAGCTCTTGAGGTGGCTAGTAAATATCTAGATTGACTAGGCCTGCGTTATCTTTATCTTTGTCGTCTTCGCCCTAATCTAAATCCTTATTTAACTCTTAGGCCTCCTCCTCTTCTTCCTCCTTATCCTTATCCTTGTCCTCTTCCTCCTTACTAGAACTAAGCGGTTAGAGTAAGTAACAAGCTAGAATAATACGGAGGCCTACATGCAAAGGGGCAGTAGTATTGCGCTTAGTTACCTAAGGAGACTCTGTTAATTAACTAGCAGCTCGTTTCCGAAGGCTATCGCGGTTTACTATTGCGCCTGCAACACCAGAAAATTGGGCTATATAAGCAATACAATGTAATACTTAAGCTTTATAAGTAATTAAAGAACAGCAAGGGTAGTATGCGTGGTAGTCATATGATTTGTATGGTGAGATCACCTAAATTCAATGCTGTGTGGGCGGGGCTCGCTTAATTTGATTTTCGCAATACTTTCGCAAAGCATAGTAAGCGAATTTGCAGAAGATAAGAAAACTGCAGTACGCACGACCCCCTAAGGTCCGCGACATATCGTCCAAATATCACCCCCCCCCCTTTGGTAGTGGCCCCTACTTTTCGGACGCGTTTTTGAGGCCTAGGTTAGTACTAGGTTAGTATAAAGGGCCTTAGCGCGCCTTCAACCTCACCGTCGCCTCAATAATACATTTTCTAACCCTCTTCTGTCCTTATGCCCGCGCTAGCTTATATAGGGCTTCTAATCTTATATAAAAAGGCCTACTATAATTCTAATTATATAATATAAAGCCCTCTTCTTCTTCTCCTTTAATATTTACGCGTTTAGTGACTTTATTTACCTATACCGCGCTTACGCGTCTCCCCCTTACCTCTTACGGATATAGAGTCTTTTAAGAATCTCCTTACCCTATAGTCCACTTTATAGTTAACGGAAGCCCCCCTAGCCTTCTCCCCCTATAGCCTCTAGAGCGAATTTAAGGCCCAGACAGTACGGCTATACGATATTTATAAGGCCTAGCGCTTAAAGAATACTATAAGGACGTATAAGCTAAAGTAGAAAGAGTAGGAAGATTAGTATATAAGACTAAAAGGTAATACAGACGGTGCCTAGGTAATAGAAGATAAGCTTTACCTATTTTTAGAGCAGTAAGTTATTAACCAAGAATTATAGGCTGCTAGCTATTAAAAATAAAAGTTAAAACGGAAAGAGATATAGAAAGATAGCAAGTGGGTAAAGAAGAGGTAAAAGATAGTTAAGCGGGTAGGGCAGCTAGGGGGGAAGGCAGCTATAGGGGTAGCTATAAGGGCAGCCGTAGGCATAGGGGAGGAAGCTATAAAGGAGGAAGGGGAGATATAGGACGAGGAGGCCCTAGACGCCCTATTTAACGAAATAGTCCAATACTTAGTTATAAATAGCTACGTCTCCGCTATTACTAAGCTTTACGTATAGTAGTTAGAAGGTAAGACCTTGTAGCCGCTACGGGGGGCAAAGCTCTTAGTAGTACTAGACAGCGTCCGCTGTAATAAAGACCGGATTTAACGCGTTAACTTTATTAATTAAGGCCTATTTATAATTACTAGCGGCTATAATATTAAAGGGCTTAAAAAGGTAATTACTTAGTGCTAGGAGACAGGCTTTAAGATACTAGGTTTAGTTAAGTCTTACCTTTAAACTACAGCCGAGTATTTATTAGGTCCGTATATACCCTATCTAGTCTATATAGCTGCTGTTTTCTAACCTATTCTTCTGGCCATACTACCATTACCCGTAGTAAAAGTAGATAAGACGTTTAGCTTACTAATTTTATCCTTATTAAACTAGAGAATAAAGGGCCTAAACTAGATAAGTTAGTGCTATATATAATTATGTTAATAATATAAGGGAAGCAGAATTAGTACAGTAAGGTTAAGTATATAGGCTATATACAGAATGCTAACCCTATCCTTTACCCCCTCTCTATAATAGCCTTTTACTTCTTTAACCGCTAGGGTAAAGATAGCGCTAAGAGCTATTACGGACGCTTTAAGTACAATGTTATAACTATTAGGAGAAGAGTTGGAAGAAGCTAGTCAGTTAATATAGGTATAGTCTAAAATAGAACCGGTAAAGCTAGATAACGAGGAATAGTAGCTAAGGTTATATAATGTTATACGTAGTGTATATAGTATATAAGAGGAACGTATATATAACACGTATAATATATACATTACGTATAAAGGGGATTTCTTAGAAGTACGGTTGTATATTTAAAAGACTATAGTCCCTACCTAGATAGTTCTCTCCTTTGTAGTAAATCTTAGAATATAATTAGAGTTAATCTGTTAGGTAACTACTCTACTAGTTATATTTACGTTGTTGACTATTCTATACCTATATACTTAGCCTATTAATAAGTCTACCGTAGTATTTCCTACAAGGCTTTATTATATATTTACTACCAAGGTTATAGTAAAAGAAGTTAAATAATATACTACTAAAAGTAGTAGTTACGACGGCGTCCATAGTGGCAACTACCTTAGGATTAGGTAATAATACTAGTATAGTAGATACTAACTCGCAACTAGTTACTATTGGACAGCTATAGGAAATAGTTAATTAATTAATAGATAATAATAAGATGCTTAAAGAAAGGATTAATAGGATTGGAGCAGCTAAGGTTAAGTTACCCTTAATTAAGCGATTTTTAGGGGAGAAGTTAAAGCTTAAGGGATTCCTTATATAAATGCACTTTAAGGTTATATAGGAAGGAGTAAAGCTAGGAACGCCTATAGATTAAGTCGCTTACGTAGGATTATTCTTAATAGGAAGAGTACTTAAGTAGTTTAAATCTTACCTTACGGATGTATAGAAGCACGGCATAATAACTACTAACTAGGAGGTATAGTATATGTTCTTAAGTTAGAATAGGTTTGCGGAATAATTAACCCAAATATTTAGAGACTTAGAGGTAATTACTATAGTAAAAAAAAGGCTTTAAAACCTAATATAAAGAACTTTAGCAATCGAGTATATAACGTAGTTTTAAATATTGGTAATACAGGTTAAATGGAATAATAAAGCGCTTATGGCACAGTATAAGTAAGGACTTAAGGTAAAAGTCTAGGATATAATTATCCTAATGGAAGATACGGATACTCTTAGGGATTTAATTAATTAAGCAATTAAGATTAATAATAGGATCTACCAGAGAGAGTAGACTAAGAAAGGTTAGGATAGAATTTTATAGTTATATAAGGCGTAAGGCACGTAATAATAAAATTAAAGTTAAAAACTATAGTATAGCGCAGAGCTAATAGACCTAAGTGGTACTAGAGAATTTAAAAAGTAAAATAAGAAATTATAGAAACCTAGAGGATAAGGATTAAGTAATTAAAGGTTTAAAAAGTAGAGGCCGAACTAGGGATCTTAATAGTAGAAGACATTTAGGCGGACTCTATAATAAGAAAAATAGTTTAAAAAAGGAGCTTATATAAATTGCAGAAAATAGGGTTATTACATTAAAGACTATAGAGGTAGTTAGAGTTACTACGTAGTAAAAGGGATAAAACTAGTAGACGATATATATATATAGAGGGATAATAATATACTATAAGGAACAAAAGAGTATTTAATTAAAAGTTTTATGTTTTGTTATAATAACGTATACTAAATTTATAAAGACGCTAAGTATAGCGCAAGCTATTAGCTATAGGAGCTAAAATTAGTAAAGTTTAGAGGAACTAACGAACTAGTTTATAGATTGGATATTAAGGACAATAAATTTAATATAGGTAAAACATTTAGTAATAATAAGGTAATAAAGATAGCTTACTAGGAGTATATAGACCTTAAAGATATTATAAAAGAAGTAGAAGATAATTCCGCTATAAAATAAGGAATATTAGTAGGGATCAAGACCCTACTAGATACGATATTTATCGCTTTATAAGACGTAAGAGAAGTAGAATAGCAAACCACTTTGGCACTTAATAAAGGCAAAAGGCTATAAGCTTAAGATTCTTAAGAAGAGATATAAGACGCTTAAGAATCCTAAGATGGGATGGGATACGCTTAAGGACCTATAATAGACAATAACTAATAGAGTAGAGTAATAGCTTAGTTTAGTAATATATAAATAAGCTTAGGACGAAGTTTCCTAAAGGTATAAGACTCTTAAGACGAAATAAGTAAGATTTAAAACTTTTAAGATAAAATAAGAATACTATAGAAGCCTAGTTAGACTAAGAGTAAAGTAAAGCTTAAGATAGAAGCAAGCTTAGGATTAAGATTTTAATACATAAATAAGGACTATTGTGACGGCGCTGGAGCGCGTCACCTAGGCAGGGGTTCGCTTAGGACTTGGCATATGTATATGGACGTCGCCTCACCACCTTCTCTTGCTCCTTAGCTTAATATCTTCGTAATACAGCATTCGTTCGCTTGATCTTGCAAGTATTCGTTTAAGTCTCTATCGAGACATTTGTTCGATGGTTCGAGCCGTCACAACTATTAAGGGATATAATACTAAGATTAAGAAGTAAGAAGACTTTAAGGATCTACTTATAAGGCGAAAACTAAAAGAGATTATAATAGAATTTAGGTAGAGAATTATCGCATAATAAGAACAGAAACTAGATAAGAGATCTAGTATACTAGGCCGTATAAGGAATAGAGCACCTATATAAAGAATTACTAATAGGCCTAGGGTAGGTATACTAAGAGCTAAGTAGCTTACTAAATTAGAAAATAAAGAGGATTTAGGAATCCCTATTAGGTTTAAAGAACAATATATAAAAAGCTATTATAACGCAGTAATAAAAAGATACTTCCTTACGGATAAGCCCTATATACTCTAGCAGCTATACTAAAAGTAGTATAGGTAGCGATATAACGATAAGTAGGAAGATTTCTATATATAGTTAGATAAGTAAGTTATTTAGGACTACCCAATTATAGAGAAGGCTATAACTTATATTAAAAGAGCCTTAATTATAACGTTAAAGGATCTAAAGGAATAATTAGAGAACTAGAGAAGCAAGAAGCGTATCTTAGTACCTATAAATAAAGTTATAATATTTAGATTAATATAATAAAGGTTTAAACTTAAAGATAAAAATAAGTTAAAAGTTAACCTAAAGTACCTAGTATACTATACGCTATTATAGATTGTATACGTGGATAATATATATAAAATGTATAAGAATCTAAAAGAAAAGAATCGGAAATACCCTACAAGATTATATTAGGCGCTAAATAAATAATAGTATAGAAATGCTAGGTATATATACGGCTAGTATTTAATAGAAGTTTAAGAGCTAGGAGACTTAATACTTTAACTAGAAAGATTCCTTATAGAAGAATACTTAGACGGATAATAGTAGTGGGAATGCTTAGAGAATATATATCTATAGTATATTAAGGATAAAAAGTAAATAAGGTATTAGCTAAAGAATAAGCTAAATATATAAGGATTAAACAGCTAATAATTAAGAAAAGTAGAGGCCTACGGAACTAGAGGGAGCTAGTAGTAAAGCCTTAAACCCTTAAAGGAATTTAAGGATAATACTTAAATTTACAAGTTAAATAGTAAGATTAGCAGTTTAAAGTATTAATAGATAGTAGAGTAACGCGGAACTATATCTTATTAGTAGTAGTTAAAAGAATAGGATTGCCTTATAGATAAAAAGAGTAACCTTACCTATTAGTTATAATTTTAGGAGATCTAATAGCCTCTAAAGGAGGGATTATTAATCTTAAAATAGGACCTATTTAAATAACCATTAAAGGAAGATAAATTAAGATATCTTTTAATATTCTACTATTGGGACGGGATAAGGCAGTATTAAGGATGCCTTAGTTATAGGAATATAATCTAAAGATTAATTAGATTATAGGTTAGGTTAATATTAGGAATACTTAATGCTATAAAATGCGATAATAAACTAAGTTAGTATAGTACTAAGCTAGAGCAATATATAAGGAGACTAAGTAAGGCTTAAGTTATATACTAAAAAGATACTATAAGTATAGCAAGAAACTATAGAGCCTAGAAAGTAAAAAGCTGGTAGATTATATAGTATAGGACTATAAAATAGAGTTAGAACTAGGAATAAGTCTAAGGTTCTTTCTAACCTATAAGTTTACTAAAGAAGAGTTTAGAGTACTTAAAGAGTTTATCTAAAAGAACTTATAAAAGGGGTATATTAGACTATTATAGTTATTAGCGGGATATCTAGTATTGTTTATACTAAAGAAGAATAGAAAACTTAGGTTATATATTAACTATAAATAGTTAAATAGTATTACTTAGAAGAATAGGTATCTTTTACCCTTAATTAGCGAAATTTAGGATTAGATAGGTAACGTGTAAATCTTTATAAAGATAGATCTAAGATAGGTATACTATTAAATTAGAATTAAGGAAGGCGATAAATAAAAGGCAGCCTTTAGGTTAAGAGAAGGACTATATAAACTATTAGTTATGCAATTTAAATTAATAAATATACTAGTAATATTTTAGAAATAAATTAATAGTGTATTAGGAGAACACCTTAATAAGTTTATTATAGTATACTTTAATAATAATATTATCTATTTAATAACTAAGAAAGAGTATAGGGAATATATTAAATAGGTTTTAAAGAGACTATAAAAAGAATAGATACTAGTAGTAATTAAAAAATGCAAGTTCTTTACTAGGAAGACCGATTTTGTAAGGTAATAAGCTTCGCACCACTTAGCCACACAAACCCACAAAAGGTAAACGAGTGACTGGCTTGATGCTAGACACGGCTGTACGGAACAATACATATAGGCGAGGTGACTTCGTCACCTGACAATGCATCCCTCCCAATGGCGACTGTCCATAGGCGCAATTCCCTGTCCCGTAGTAAGGCTCAGGAGCGCGGCTCAGTGCCAAGCTTCGGTCAATGCTGGCTCGCGGATCGTGCGATCGTCGCGCCCAATATATTGGACCCCCCAGCAGCTACAGCACGGCGCCCGAAGAGGCCGCCTCGCGCTTCGGTCGCAGACCGGCATAGGCTGTCCCCGAGTCAGCCTGGGGTTCGAACGAGGTTCGCCCATAAGGCCCTAGGTATCAAGCTAGTCACTATATGAGGTGATAAGCTCCGCACCACTCAGCCACACAAACCCACAAAAGGTAAACGAGTGACTGGCTTGATGCCAGACACGGCTGTGCGGAACAATACATATAGGTGAGGTGACTTCGTCACCTGACAGATTTTGTTAAATTTATTATTAAACTAGGTTATATTAGTATTAGTCACACAGAGTAACTCACTAATAACGACTACTCGAGTAGGTTATAGTGATGTTAGTTAATAAAGCTTATTAATTAGAATAAGGGAGGGCGAGGAGCTTAAGACTCCTCGCTACGCTAGTGCTGCGGCGTTATATAATAACCG
>Ga0307515_10015837_pt1 | contig 13862 bp, 11 predicted proteins | sample 17_EM_MG_FD_194513 | JGI IMG/M metagenome (GOLD analysis project Ga0307515, IMG submission 194513) | Populus trichocarpa ectomycorrhiza microbial communities from riparian zone in the Pacific Northwest, United States - 17_EM | ecosystem: Host-associated > Plants > Roots > Unclassified | place... | reverse complement strand
GACCGGGCGCATCGCGTGGGAGGCGAAGCACTGCCGTCCGGTGCCACCCGCGCGGATCGGGCCGGACGCCGCCGGCGCCGGGGTGCTGTTCGACTGCGGCGTCAGGCAGTGACCTTCGCGGGGGCGGTGCGGCGGAGCCAGTACAGGCCGATGACCGGCAGCACCAGCGGGATGAACAGGTAGCCCTCGCCGTAGACCGACCAGACGGTCGGGTGCCGGAACGCGGCCGCGTCGACGAGGCTCAGCGTGCCGATGGCCAGCACGCCGAGCAGCTCGATCGAGCAGGCGGTGAGGGCGACGCGCCACCAGGCGTCGCCGCGGCGGGCCAGCGCGATCGTGGCGACGATGTACACGACCGCGGCGAACGCCGAGAGCAGGTAGGCGAGCGGTGCTTCGTGGAACTTCGTGCTGATCTGGACGCCGGCCCGCGACGTCGCGGCCAGCGCGAAGATCGCGTACACGGCGACGAGCACCCGTCCGGGGCCGGTGGCCGTCCTACGCTGTTGCTCCACTCCACACCTCGTTCAGTCGCAGCACCATCACCGGGATGGCCAGGCAGGCGATGCCGAGCACCGTCGTGCTCGAGCGGCTCCGCTCGGCCAGCGCCCAGGCGGCGCCGACGGGCAGCACGACCAGGCAGCCGATCAGGTAGGCGAGGAACGTCGCCAGGCTGCCGGGGCGTTCTCCGCCGGCGAGCAGCACGATCCCGATCACCAGCTGGACGACCAGCAGCACCTCGATGACCGCGAGCGCGATCAGGAGCGGGTTGTCCGGTAGCCGGTTGCGGGCCGACTGGACGAAGCTCCAGAGCGCGACGAGCGTGGCAGCCGCGGCGACCGTCACGGCGAATCCGAAGATCACCCGTTCCTCCTTCCGGTCCGCCGGCGTCAACTTACTCCGGGATACCGGCCGGCCCGTCGGCCGAGGTGGGTGGGCGTGGCGTTGGCCACGCCGGGTGATCCACAGTGGATCACGCGGCCAACCTGACCTCGCGATATCGGGAAAATTGATCACGAGATGCCTGGATTGGCATTCTGCCAATTCGGTGGTTTATTCCGGCGGGCCTTGTTCGGACCTGCGGGAATGACGTAAAACCTTCGCGTTACACCCCGACAGGGTGGTTGGCTGTTGCGCAGAAATCACGCTGGGTTCGGCTACCGCCTGGTATGTGCCCCTTTTGCCTACCTCGGATAGCCCAGTTGAACCCCCGGGTTGGCGGATAGGCGCAGGGCCGTTCGGCATGGGGGAATATTCCTCGTCCCCGGAGCCAAGTTGCCCGGGGGAACGCACGGAGGGGTTATCTCGATGGACCTGCGCTACGAAGCATTTTGCTTCGCCGACCCGTTGTTCTACGACGAACAACAGGAAATCGGTGCGTCGGTCGGCGAGTTCGCCACCGCTTTGCCGGCGCCCGACGCCGGCTGGGTCACCGCTCAGCGCGGTGTGTGGCGTGTCCTGCACCCCGAAGGCCGTGAACTACCCGGCCAGGGCTGGAAAATCCACGTATCCGCTGGTCTGGACAACGCTCGCCGGGTGCTCGTGCAGGTGCACGAGTATTGTCTCGAGTACCGCGTCGCCTACAAGCACCTGCGCTCGCCGCTGATCCTGCTCGCCCGGAACTCGAAATACGCGCCCCGTGACGGCAGCGGGAAACTGATCACGATTTATCCGGCGAATGAAGATGAGCTCAAACGCGTGCTGGACGACCTGTCGGTGTGCCTTGAAGGCGAGCACGGAGCTTATATCCTGAGCGACCTGCGTTATGGGGCCGGTCCCCTGTACGTGCGCTACGGCGGATTCGCCGAGCAGTGGGTCGAACACGACGGCAACCGCGTCCTGGCGGTCCGCAAGCCGGACGGCAGGCTCGTTCCCGATAAACGGGAACCCACGTTCTCCGTCCCCGACTGGGTGACGATCCCGCCCTGTTTGCGGAGCAGCATCGCTGCGCGTAAGGCTGGTGACCCGGCTCAGTTCCCCTACCGGGTGACGAGCTCGCTGCACTTCTCCAACGGTGGCGGCGTCTACCTCGCCGACCCGAAAGCGGGCGGCGACCAGGTCGTCCTCAAGGAGGCCCGGCCGCACGCGGGCCTGGACCGGGCGCAGATCGACGCCGTCGAGCGGTTGCGCCGTGAACACAGCGTGCTCGACCGGCTGACCGGCGTCCCCGGCGTGCCCCGCGCCCTCGAGCACTTCACCGTCTGGGAACACCACTACCTCACCATGGAATACATGCCCGGCACCTCGCTCGGCAACTGGCTGGCCCGCAACTACCCGCTGACCAGGCGTGACACCACCGAAGCCGACCTCACCGCGTACGCCGCCCGCGCTCTGGCCGTGCTGGCGAAGGTCGAGGAGACGGTCGAGGAGATCCACGCCCGCGGGTTCGTCTTCGGTGACCTCCACGCGCTGAACATCCTGATCGACGAAGACGACGAGAGCCGGGTTTCGCTGATCGACTTCGAGATGGCCGCGGACGTCGAGTCCGGCGAGCGGCCCGCGCTCGGAGCACCGGGCTTCCGCGCGCCGGCCGATCGGGTCGGCTTCGAGATCGACGAGCACGCCCTGGCGGCGCTGCGGCTGTGGATCTTCCTACCGCTGTCCGCGCTGCTGGAGCTGGCGCCGGCGAAGCTGCGCGGCATCGCCGACTTCGTCGAGCGCCGGTTCGGCTTGCCCGAGGGGTACGCCGACGCCGCAGTCGCGGTGCTGGCCCCGCGTGAGCAGTCCGCGGAGCCGGCACCGGTCCACACCGAGCTCGACCAGGAGAAACCCGACTGGCCGCTGGTCCGCAAGCAGATCGCCGAGGCGATCCTCGCGAGCGCTACACCGGAGCGCCAGGACCGGCTGTTCCCGGGCGATATCGAGCAGTTCCGGGTCGGCGGCGCCTGCTTCGGCGTCGGTGCCGCGGGTGTGCTGCACGCCCTCGACGTCACCGGCGCCGGGCGGTTCCCCGAGCACGAGCGCTGGCTGATCGATTCGGTCCGCCGTGACCCGCCGACCCGGCCCGGCTTCTACGACGGCAGCTACGGCATCGCCTACGTGCTGGAGAACCTCGGGCACCACGACGAGGCGAGCCGGCTGCTGGCGTCGTCCGCGCGGCTGGTCGAGCAGACCACCGACCACGCGTTCGAGGGCGGGCTGGCCGGCATCGGGCTGACCCTGCTGCACTTCGCCGCGGCCCGGCAGGACAACGAGTTCGGCAGGCAGGCGCTCACCACCGCGGTCCGGCTGGCCGAGGCGCTCGAAACCGCCGCGCCACCCGGGAAGTTCGCCCGCGCGGGCCTGCTGTCCGGCTGGTCCGGCCCGGCGCTGCTGTTCATCCGGCTCTTCGAGCGCACCGGCGAGCCGGCGTGGCTGGCGTTCGCCGACCAGGCCCTCAGCCGTGACCTCGAGGAATGCGTGCTCGCCGACGACGCGTCGCTGCAGGTTCGTGACGGCGCCACGCGCACACTCCCGTACGCCGGCATCGGCAGCGCGGGGATCCTCCTGGTCGCTGAGCAGCTGGCGCGGCACCGGCCCGAGGCCGACGCCTGCGAGAGCTTGCCCGAGCTGCGCCAGTCGTGCCGCGGCGAGTTCGTGATCCACCCCGGCCTGCTCTACGGCCGGCTGGGGCTCGCGGTCGCGCTCGGCATGGGCGCCGAACCCGAGCAGCGGGTCCGCGACGCGATCGACCTGCACCTGGCCCGGCTGGCCTGGTACGCGGTGCCGTTCCGCGGCGGGCTCGCCTTCCCCGGCAACCAGCTGCTGCGGCTGTCGATGGACGTCACCACCGGCGGCGCGGGGATCCTCCTCGCGCTCGCCGCCCTCCTGGACGGCAAGGAGGTGCTGCCCTTCCTGGGCGGCACGCCGTCCCCCCACACCTCCGGTCGTTGAGGACCGGCGGAAACGAAGAACAATCGAAAGGGAACACCATGGAACTCGTTCTGGAGCTGCAGGCCCTGGAGACCCCCGAGGTGCTCAACGGTGGTCACGGCGGCGGGGGCGGCGCCCCGTCGAACCTGAGCCTGCTGGCCTCCTGCACCAACAGCACCATCTCGCTGCTGACCTGCCACTGACGCAGTCGCACGCAAGTAGTGCCTAGGTGAACAGTGCGGGAGCGGCACAGGCCAAGTGCGCCGCTCCCGCACGTTCATTGTGGCCCCCGTACCGCCTCCGCGGTACCTCGTCCGAAGGAGTGAGATGCGCGGCTCCGCCGATCGGCTGCTGGCCAGGGTGGCCGGCCTCGATCGACCAAGGCTCGCCGCCATCGTCGTCACGGCTCTGGTCGCCACCGCGGCCGGGCTGCTCCTGCCCAGTGCGCTCGCGGCCGCGGTGGACGCCGTGGTCGCGGGCCGCCCCAGCTGGCGTGAGGTCTCCTGGCTGCTGCTCGTCGGCGGCGCGGAGATCGCCGCCGACGTCGTCGGCGGGATCCTGACCACCCGCGTGACCGCGACCGCCTCCGCGTGGCTGCGCCGCACGCTCTCGGACAAGCTCTTCACGCTCGGCATCCGGTCGAAGTTCGCCGAGGGCGACGCGATCAGCAGGCTCACCGGCGACTGCGTCGGCGCGGGCGGCATCGTCACGATCGTCGTCCAGTGCGGCTCGATGCTGGTCATCTCCTCCGGCGCCATGGTCCTGCTCGCTCTGCTGGACTGGCGGCTAGCGCTCGTGTTCCTCGGCAGCATCCCGTTCGCCTTGCTGCTCGCCCGCAGCCATCTCAAGCACACCGCCGATGATGTCCTTGCCTACCAACAGGTTTCCGGTGAGCTCGCGGCCCGGATGGTCGACGCGGTCGCCGGCCTCCGCACGATCGCCGCGTCCGGCACCGCCGACCGCGAAGCCGAACGCGTGCTGCGCCCGCTGCCGAAGCTGACCCTGGCCGGGATGGGCATCTGGCGCACGCAGGCCCGCATGGTCTGGCGCGCGGGCCTGCTCACCCCGGCGGTCGAGCTGGCCGTGCTGGCCGCGGCCGGCTTCGGCGTGCTCGCCGGCCGGCTCAGCGTCGGCGACGTCGTCGCGACGCTCGGCTACGTCGCCCTCGCACTCGGCCTCCCCCCCCCGCTCCCGCTGCTCACCGTGCTGTCGCGGGCGCGCGGCTGCGCCGAACGGCTCGCCGAGGTCCTCGACGAGCCCGAACCCGCGCCCGGCAAGCTCCCGCTCCTGCCCGGTGACGGCACCTTCGACCTGCGGCACGTCAGTGTCACGGGCGCGCTGGCCGAGGTCGATCTGACCGTCGCCGGTGGCACGTGTCTCGCGGTCGTCGGCCGTTCGGGCGCGGGGAAGTCCGTGCTCGCCGGCGTGCTCGGCGGGCTGGTCATGCCCGACGAGGGGCAGGTTCTGCTCGACGGACGTTCGCTCTCGCGGATCCGCCGTGAGGAGCTGCGCGCGGTGGTCGGCTACGCGTTCGAACGCCCCGCGCTGCTCGGCGCGACGGTCGCCGACGCCGTCGGTTACGGCACGTGGGCCGGCGAGTCCGCGATCCGCGGCGCCTGCCGGACCGCGCAGGTCGACGAAGTCGTCGTCCGCCTGCCCGACGGCTACCGCACCCCGCTGGCCCAGACGCCGTTGTCGGGCGGCGAAGCCCAGCGCCTCGGGCTGGCCCGGGCCATCGTGCACCACCCGCGCGTGCTGATCTTCGACGACGCGACGGCCAGCCTCGACACGGTCACCGAGGCCGCGGTCGAGCGGGACCTGGCCGCCGCGCTGCCCGGCCGGACGCGCGTCGTCGTGACCCACCGGGCCGGCACCGCCGCCCGCGCGGACCTCGTGGTCTGGCTGGAGGAGGGCCGGATCCGCGCGGTCGCCCCGCACGCGGCCCTCTGGCAGGAGCCGGGGTACCGCGGGGTCTTCACGGAGGACGACGAGTGAGCCTGCGCCGGTTGTACTGGTCCGCGCTCATCGGGCAGTGGCGTGGTGGCGTCGTGCTGCTCGTGTGTTCGGTGCTCGAAGGGCTCCCTGCTTTCTTCTCGGGACGGCTGGTCGAGCTGTCCGTGGATCGTGGTTTCGCCGTCGGCGACCCGGGAACCGGGCTCGGCTGGCTGGCGCTGTTCGGTCTGGCCGCGGTGCTCGGCGCGTTCGGCTCGCGGATGGTCTGGCACCAGCTCGGCAAGGTCGTGGAACCCCTGCGCGACGCGCTCGTGACGGCCGTCGTGCGGGGCGTGCTGCACGACGAGTCCCCGCCGCGCAACCAGCCCGACTCGAGCGGGGTCGCCCGGATCACCCAGCACGTCGAGGTGGTCCGCGACGCGACCGCCGGGCTGCTGGTGCAGGCCCGCGGCATGCTGGTGACGACGGCCTCGGCGCTTGCCGGGCTCATGACCGTCGCCGGCGCGCTGGTGCTCCCGGTCGCGGTGCCGGTGGTCGCCTCCCTGGTCGTGTTCGGTTGTCTCCTTCCTTCGCTGGCTCGCCGTCAGCGCGCGCTGGCACTGGCCGACGAGCACACGGCCGCGACGGCCGGCGCCTCCCTGGCCGGGATGCGCGACGTCGTGGCCTGCGGCGCCGAGCCGATCGCCGCCTTGGCGATGTACGACGCGATCGACGCCCAAGCCGCGGCCGCGGTGCGGGTGGCGCGGTCGAGTGCCCTTCGGTCGCTGGTGATCTCGCTCGGCGGGTTCGCGCCGCTGCTGCTCGCCTTGTCGCTGGCCCCGGGCCTGGTGGCCAACGGTGAGCTGACCGCGGGCGCGGCGCTGGGCGCGCTCGTCTACCTGGCCACGACGATGCAACCGGCGCTGCGTGGCCTGGCGGCGACGGCGGGCACCGTCGTGCTGCGCCTGCTGGTCGCACTCCGCCGGCTCGCGGAGACGGCCGAGCTGCCGGAACAGCCGGACGGCACAGCGACCCCGCGCGGCACCGACGTCCGGGTCCGCGCCCTGACGTTCGGCTGGGGCGCGACGGCCGAACCCGTGGTCCGTGGTCTGGACTTGGGGCTGCGGCCGGGGGAGCACCTCGCCGTGGTCGGCCCGAGCGGGATCGGCAAGTCGACACTGGCCGGGTTGCTGACCGGCATGCTCACGCCGCAGGGAGGCCGCGTGCTGCTCGGCGGCGTCCCGGTCCGGGACGTGCCCGCCGTGCTGCGGCACGAACTCGTGGCGCTGATCCCGCAGGAGGCATACGTCTTCGCGGGAACGGTCCGCGACAACGTCAGCCTGTTCGCCCCCTCAGCCTCGGACGACGCGCTCGCCGCCGCCGTCACGGCAGTGGGCGCGGACGCGCTGCTGCACCGGTTGGGCGGTCTCGACGCCGAGATCGGCCACGGTGGCGAAGGCATCTCCGCGGGCGAAGCGCAGTTGCTCGCGCTGTCCAGGGTGTACGCCGGTTCGGCGCGGTTCGTGATCCTCGATGAAGCCACCTCCCATCTCGACCCGGTGTCGGAAGCCCGCGCGGAGCGGGCCTTCGCCGCGCGGGGTGGTGTGCTGGTGGTGATCGCGCACCGGTTGTCGTCCGCGTTGCGCGCGGACCGTGTCCTGGTCATGGACGGCCGTGAGACCGCGGTGGGCAGTCACACCGATCTGCTGGCGAGCTCGGCGCGCTACGCGGAACTGATGCAGGCCTGGGCGACGCCGGTGGCGGGGGAAGCAGCCACCGAAGACGCCGGACTCGCAGCGATGACCAGGGCAGCCGGCACGGACTCCGCGGCCGCAGCAGCGGGTGGCCCCGCTGAAACAGCTGCCGGTGCTCAAACGCCGAAGCGGCCTTCGCCGGTTCCGCGTACCGCCCGGGCCAGCTGACCACCCGATCGCTTGTCCACTGTGGACGTATTCAATGCTGTCCACGTTACCGCCGCCGAGGCGCCGCGGAACCCCTCGTCGCGAATCTGTGGACAACTCGCCCTTCTCGTCACCACATGTGGATAACTCGCACCGATCGCCGATTTCTGTCGGTGCCGTCGTGCATGATCGGAAGCAAGGAAGAACCACGAACCGGACAACCGCATCGCCAGAAGGGAGGTGATCAGCCGGCGGCGCACGTCATCCGGGTCGCAGTGCTTCCAATGCCTCACGAAGCTTGCCGGACACCGGAACCGGCCGGCGCGACTCGCGGTCCACGAACACGTGCACGAAGTGGCCCTCCGCGACTAGCGACTCGTCGGCGGCGTACATCCCGATTTCGTAGCGCACGCTTGACTTCCCCAAGTGTGCGACCCGCAGACCCACCCGCAACGCTCCAGGAAAGGAAACCGATGAGTGATACCCGCAGTGCGACTCCACGCACAGCCCGATCACCGCCCCGGCGTCGACGTCGAGGCCGCCCTGCTCGATCAGCCACGTGTTGATCACCGTGTCCATCAGCGAGTAGTGCACCACGTTGTTGACGTGCCCGTAGACGTCGTTGTCCTTCCAGCGCAACGGAACCGTCTGCCAGTGCGGGTAGCCGTTCACCACAGGGACACCGAGTCGCGCAGCACGCCGGCGAGGTCCTCCTCGGACGCCTCGCGCGGTGCGGTGGCCAGCAGCCGTTGCTGCTTCAGGGTTCCCTCGACGAGTGAGTCCACATCAGACTCCGTGTAACCGACGGCACCGATGCCGTCCGGGATGCCGATCTGCCGCATCAGGTCGATCAGCACCGCGGGCAGGTGGTCGGCGAAGTCGCCGGGCCACTCGAAGTCGGGCGCCAGCAGGCGGGCGACGCGCAGGTGGCGGTCCGGTGCCGCGTCGAAGGTGAAGCGGAACGCGGCGGGCGCGGTCAGCGAGACGGCCATCCCGTGCGGCACCATGGGTTCGTCACCCGGGTAGCCGTCCGGGTGGAAATCCCTGACCTGCCCGGCGATCGGGTACGCGTTCGCGTGCGGGATGTGCACGCCGGCGTTGCCGAACCCGAGGCCCGCGAACGTCGCGGCCAGAGCCATGGCCTCGCGTGCCTTGAGGTCCGAGCCGTCGCGCACCGCGGCGGGCAGGGCCCACGACAGCAGCCGCAGCGACTGCTCGGCGAACATGTCGGCCAGCGGGTTCGCGCCGCAGTACGGCACGCGTTGCTCCGGGCGCTTGCGGTCGAACCGGGTGTACGGCTTGGCGGTGTAGCTCTCCGCGGCGTGGCACAGGATGTCCATGCCACTCGCGGCGGTCACGCCGGCGGGCTGGCTGACGGTGAGCCGCGGGTCGACGACGGCGAGGGTGGGGCGCAGCCGCAGGTGGCTGATCCCGCTCTTGACGCGCAGGGACAGCACGTCCAGGACGCAGACGGTGGTGCTCTCCGAACCGGTGCCGGTGGTGGTGGGCACCGCGACGAGCGGCTTCAGCTGGCGGTCCGGTGCGCGGCCGCCGCCGACCGGTGCGTTGACGTAGTCCATGAGGTCGCCGTCGTTGCTGGTCAGCAGGTTCGCGGCTTTCGCGGTGTCGATCGAGGACCCGCCGCCGACGGCCACAAAGGCGTCGTACGGGCCGGTTCCGCGGGCGAAGTCAACCGCCTTCTGCATGCTGACATCGGTCGGTTCGACGTGTACGCCGTCGAAGATCTCGGTCTCGATGCCGTAGCCCGTGATGCCGTCGGCGATGCGGCGCGGCCAGCCGGTCGCGGCGACCTGCGGGTCCGTCACGACGAGCACCCGGTGCGCGCCGTACTGCGTCAGGTCGTAGCCGATCTCGTCGCTGGCGCCGGTGCCGTACTTCAACGCCGGTGCGCCGTAAGTAAAAACGGTTTCATGTTCGGTCGCGGCCAAGACTTCGGTCCTCGCTCCCTTGATCGGATCCAGTCAGGCAAAGCGGACATTCAGCCCATCCTTGCCGGGTTTCGGTCAAGATCACTTGACTGCACTGAACGGTGCCCGCATAAGCTCTCCTCATTAGATACCAACTGGGAGCGACCGTCGCCCAGACGGCCGTACGGATCCTGACCGAGGCGCGCGTCCGCCGTGTGTACGCGGTGGTCGGTGAGTCCTTCCTGGAACTGCTCGACGCGCTTCAGCGCGAGCGCGAGATCACGCTGGTCTCGGCGCGGCACGACGCGGGCGCGGCGTTCATGGCCGAGGCGGAGGGCAAGCTCACCGAGCGCCCCGCCGTACTGCTCGCCAGCCGCGGCCCGAGTGCGGCGAGCCTGGCGATCGGCGTCCAGACCGCGTACCAGGACGAGACGCCGATGCTGGTCCTGCTGGAGACGCCGGCGGCCGAGCCGACGACGTGGGCCGCCGGTGAGCTGCCGACGTCGGACCTGACGGCCATGTTCGAGTCGATCGCCAAGTCGACACTGCGGGTGACCGACCCGGACAGCCTGCCGAGCCTGCTGGCGCACGCGCTGACGACGTCGCAGGAAGGGCGGCCGGGGCCGGTCGTGCTCGGCGTGCCCTGCGACATCTGGGGCATGCCCTACGACGCGGCGAAGCCGATGGCGCGGGTGCGGCCGCCGGCGTCCGGGACACTGGGCCGTTCGGCGGATGCCGTGGCGCAGCTGGTGGACGAGGCCAAGTACCCGGTCGTCATCGTCGGTGGGCGGGCGCGGGCGGCCCGTGACGAGCTGATCCTGGTCGCCGACGAGCTCGCGCTGCCCGTCTACAACGCCTTCCGGCGCCAGGACGCCTTCCCGGAGAACCACGCGCGCTACGCCGGTCACCTCGGGCTCGGCATCCCGGCCCGGCAGCTGGACGCCTTGGAACGTGCTGACCTCGTGCTCGCGCTCGGCACCCAGCTCGACGAGGTGACGACGCAGAACTACCGCTACCCGACGGCCCAGCAGACGCTGGTCATGGTGGGGCTGGGCATCGAGGTCAGCGCCCGGCGGCGGGGGCTGACGTTCCGGGTGGATTCCGAGGTCGAGCCGTTCCTGCGGGAGCTGCGCGCGGTGGCGTCACCCAGGACGCGGCGGGCGTCGGCGGCGAACGCCGCGGTGCACACCTTCATGACCCCGCCCGACACCAGCGGGAACACCCGCGTCCACCCAGCGGACGTCGTCCGGGCGTTGCGCAAGCTGGCGCCCGAGGACACCATCGTGACCAGCGACGCCGGCAACTTCGCCCAGTTCATGCACCGCTACTGGTGCTTCACGGCGCCGCGCAGCCAGCTCGGCCCGAGCAACGCCGCGATGGGCTACGCCGTGCCGGCCGCGGTCGCGGCGAAACTGGCCGAACCGCGGCGGACCGTGGTAGCCATGGTGGGGGACGCCGGGACCCTGATGACCGGCCAGGAGATCGAGACGGCCGTCCGGTACCGGGCGCCGGTGATAGTGGTGGTGTTCCAGAACGGCCTGCACGGCGCCCTCGCCATGCACCAGGCCCGCACGCACGGCAGGCTCTCCGGGGTGTCCATCCCGTTGACCGACTTCGCTTCGTGGGCGCGTGGGCTGGGGGCCGCCGGGTACACGGTGGACGATCGCGAGGAGCTCGAGCCGATCATCGCCAGCGCGCTGGTGCGGCAGCGTCCGTGCGTCATCGACGTGCGCACGGATCCCGATGTGGTGACGCCGGACGTGCGGTTGTCGGCCCTGCTGGGCCAGGCGCGCCCGCAACCTCCCGCCCAGTAACGGTTTTGGTGTGTTTCGATCCGGGAAACGCCGGGAATGTTCAGTGGTAGCACGGCGTCGAGTCAGGTAATCTGGCGGTGTTCCGGTGGTGGTTCGCCGCTGAACCTTCCCGGCCGGGTCCCGGCGGGAGAGAACCGGGTTTCTGTCGGTGCCGCATGGCACCATCGCGGTCATGACCCGCATCGCAGCGGGCAGGGAACGAGGGGAGTTCGACGTGGCCGATCACCAGCACGCATCAGAAGCAGCGCGGAAGTCCGGCGTCGTACCGGTGCTGTTCAGCGCCAGCTCGGAGGCTCACGACGACGCCGTCGTCGTCGCCGAGCACGAGACGACCTGGCGTTCGCCGTTCTCGGCCGAGGGGCTGCGCCCGGCGAGTGGCGAATAGCTCACCTCTCCCGGGTGAAGACGGCTTGTCGGCGCAGGTCAACCTGTGCTTTACTTCAGATGGTCTCGATTTTTGTGTTCGTGTTGAATCACGCTCGCAGAATTCCGCGGGCGTAGTGTCTCCTCGCCGAGGAAGCAAACCGTCCCCGTGCCGACCCGGGGCGCCGAAGTGGCTTCCTGTTTTTTTGGTGTTACACATGGAGATTTTTGATGACTCAGGGCACTGTGAAGTGGTTCAACTCCGAGAAGGGGTTCGGCTTCATCACCCCCGACAACGGTGGCGGCGACGTCTTCGTTCACTACAGCGAGATCCAGGGTAACGGCTTCAAGAGCCTCGAGGAGAACGCTCGCGTCGAGTTCGAGATCGGCCAGGGCCAGAAGGGCCCGCAGGCCACGTCGGTCACCGTGATCTGACTTTGATCTTGCGAAAGGGCCGTCATCCGTTCGGGGTGGCGGCCCTTTTCGTATGCTCCGCACCATGATCGAGCACGGGTACACCGTCTCCGGGATGAGCTGTGGGCATTGCGCGCAGTCGGTCACCGAGGAAATCACCGCGCTGCCCGGAGTGACCGAAGTGGACGTCGACGTTCCGGCGGGCCGGGTCGTGGTGCGCGCCGACGCCGACCTGGCGGAAGACGCCGTTCGCGGCGCGGTGGAAGAGGCGGGTTTCACCTACGTCGGTACGGCCAGCTTGGTGCCGTAAGCCGGTTGCTTCTTCCCCGGGTGGCTCGACTCCCGGTTGGACAGTCCACACTGCTCACTCCGGGGTGACGATACGTGGCTGAGCCGATCGGGACAGCCGGCTGGGCCATCCCGCCGGACGCCGATGCGGCAGCCAGCTGGCGCGCCGCCCCGCCGAACACCGCCGCCCGCTGAACACCGCCGACGACCGCGGACCGGCGGTCGTACGCCGTCGCCACGCCCGGGCCCCGACCCACCTTTGTGATCTTCGCCGCGCCTGTTACACGCAGCCCGCAATATGCAACGGCCTGCAACCCTTCCCTCCACCACGGCTCACGGAGTCTCCTGGTACCCGAAGCGGAATCGGGAGGTCAGGTGGGCGAAACGGTGGCGGGGATCGTCGCGAATCCGGCGTCGGGGCGGGACATCCGCCGGCTGGTCGCGCAGGCTTCCGTGTTCCCCACCGCGGAGAAGGCGAACATGGTCCAGCGGCTGCTGGCCGCCTTCGCCGTGACCGGGGTCGACCGCGTCCTCGTGTCCACCGATCTCGGCGGGATCTCCGCCGCCGTGCTGCGGGCGCTCGGCCGCGGGGGCACCTGGCCGACCGTCGACTTCCTCGGGGAAGACCCGCTCAGCGGCACCGCGAAGGACACCACCAACGCCGTCCGCCGGATGGTCGAAGCCGGGGCCGGGGTCATCGTCGTGCTCGGGGGTGACGGGACCGCGCGCGTCGCCGCGGCGGCCTGCGACGACGTCCCCCTGCTCGCCCTCTCCACCGGGACCAACAACGCGTTCCCGCAGATGCGGGAGGCGACCGTCGCCGGGCTGGCGGCCGGGCTGATCGCCACCGGGCAGATCGATCCCGACCTCGTCACGCACCGGGTCAGCGTGCTCGAAGTCGTCACCAAGGCGCGCCGCGAGATCGCGCTCGTCGACGTCTGCGTGTCCCTGAGCAGGCACATCGGGGCGCGGGCGCTGTGGGATCCGGCGTCGCTCACCGAGCTGTACTGCACTTTCGCCGAACCCGACGGCATCGGCCTCTCCAGCGTGGCCGGCCAGCTCTGCCCGAGCCCGCGGTCGAGCCCGGACGGCGTCGCGCTGCAGCTCGGGCCGGTCGGCGAGACGCCGTACGTCGTGCAGGCGCCGATCGCGCCCGGGCTGGTGCGGCCGGTCGGGGTGCGGGCCTGGGGCGTGCTCCAGCCGGGCGTGCGGGTCGAGCTCGCCGCGGCGGGTGGCGTGATCGCGCTCGACGGGGAGCGGGAACTCGAACTGAAGCTCGGCGAGAGCGCGTTCGTCGAGCTCAAGCCGGACGGGCCGTGGTGTGTGGACGTCCGGGCGGCCATGGCGGAGGCGGCACGAAAGGGCTTGTTGCG
>Ga0307515_10015836_pt1 | contig 13862 bp, 6 predicted proteins | sample 17_EM_MG_FD_194513 | JGI IMG/M metagenome (GOLD analysis project Ga0307515, IMG submission 194513) | Populus trichocarpa ectomycorrhiza microbial communities from riparian zone in the Pacific Northwest, United States - 17_EM | ecosystem: Host-associated > Plants > Roots > Unclassified | place... | reverse complement strand
TTCTACGTTATAGATAATTTAATTAGGGGGTCCTAGGTAGATATTAATCTAGTATAACTAAAGGGTATCCTATACGTTCCTAGCTAATATATCCTTTAAGAATTATACGGCTTAGAAGGAGGTTAAGAAGTTAACAACTTAGAGTACTAGCTTGCCGCTAAAATATATAACGTTAACAATAATATAGAAGTTAAAGTCGTAGTTATCTTTAAGGGTGAACTTAAATCGGCTAGGGGACCTCTAGTTTATTTAGTAGTAGTAGTAGTATTTTATAAAATGCTTAATTACCTTAACCTTAACTTTATAGCCTGCTCGCTAAAGAACCCTAAGCAATTAATAAACGGATAGGTAGCCAAAATAATAGTGTAGTTAGCGTAATTCTAACTTAGTTAAGTAGCTTTAAGTAACACTCTTTTCTAGTTAATAAAGGAGTAACTAGGGGTAACCCTACTTGCGTATAACGGGCACCCGATTATCTCCCTAAATAAGTATATTCTTAAGGTTATTAAGCCTAACGCCTAATTTATCTATATCTTTAATGTAAAATAGAAATAGAGTGTTTATAGGAATAATATAAAAAGTAATATACCCTAAGGGGGTTTAAACCCTAATTGTGCTTAAAGAGATTATAGTACCTTTACTAAAACGAATCGTATATTAGCCTGCCGTTAAATAATTAATCTAAATAGAGCTATTAAGCTACTAAAGGGCTCGAACTTAAGGTTCTCCTACTATAGATACTCCTGCGGCTTTAGTATCCGGCATAATACTATAGAAGACGTTTGCCGAGTATTTATTATTAAAGAAAAACGCGGAGCTCTCTTTTAGCTTATTAAAGATATCTAACTTTATAATAAAATGGAGCGTAGATTAGTTATTAAGAATAGCGACGGTTTATATGCTATTTACCTTACTATACTTAGTAAAGTATTAGTTAGGTAAGTAGTCCTTAATTTCTATATTTATAAGGAGCTGTTTAGTCTTATTAACCTCACCCTTAAGGTCTTTTACGCCTTTATATTAAACTAGGAAGCTTTAAAAGTAGGCCGTAGTAATCTTATAATTTCTAATATTTCTTATACTTTAACGGAACTTGTTATATGCCTTTTTTCGCTTATTAAGGGAGTGTCTAGTTAACTAGTAATTTAGCTTCTTATAAACATAGTACTTCTTTTAGCGATTACTTTAAAATGAACCTCTACTGGGACCTCTACGGTTGCCTTATAGTTGACGTTAATTATACCCTCTTTTATATTCCCTACTACGGCTACTATATATTTAATTAGTTTAGTTATAATTATATTAGTTAGGAATACTTAGTTAGGTAGGGTTTTCGGTATAGAACTATTAAGATTCTTATATTTATATCGCAGTACCTATAGCGGAGCATAGCTTAGTATATACTCCTTTAAATATATCCGTAGGTTTATATAACGCTAAGTTATACTTAGGAACGCTATAGCATGCTAAAATAACCTAATCCCTTAGGCTGTTCTTATTTTAGTAAGTTTTAGTAAGGCCATATTAGATTTTCTAGAGTTTATTAAAGAGTAGTTAAAGGCACTCTAAATAAGTCTTTATTGGGTTAGAAGCGATAACTCTTTAAAATATAGTTTTCCGCTATTTAGATATATAAAGCTAGCAATTCTTATTAGTTTTAAAGTAGGCTTTAGTAAGCTAAAGCATTATATTAAAGCTATAGTTTTTACCCGTAATATAGTTATAATAAAATATTACTGCCCGTTCCTTTAATATAATAGAGAAAGCGTAGTAGTACTAGTAGCGTTAAATTTTAACCTTATTGCAATAGTTATAGAAGACCTATAGTTTTGCTCTAAGTATATTATATAATTCTCCTCTAAACTTTTTTTTTTCGTCCGAATATACCTTTATTAGATTCGTGACTTCTTATAATAAAGGCTTACCGGTTAGCTAAAGTAGAGGAGGTAGAGGCAGAGTAACTCTAAGTAGGAGGGCACCTCTAGGTAGGAGAGTAGCTCTAGGTAGGGGGTTAGTATTCTAGGGGTTTTAATATAAATTAAAGTTGCCTTCTAAAGAATATAGGTTGTTTTTAAGTTTCTATAGTTAACGTATAATCTTAGCTTCTGTCTATATTAGTTCTTTTATACTAGTAATAACAGCCTAAATATTACTAGTAATTGGGTTACCGTTCTTAGTAATATATACCCTATTCCTATAGAGGAAGTCTTAAAAATCCTAAACAATATTAACGTTGCTAAGTGCCTAGGTATTAGCAGTCCATTCCATAAAATCCTCCCTAAAATACTCCTATAGTTATAAATTGGCGTAGTATCTATTTTAGTAGAATATAATATAGTATAGGAGAAAGCTGTTAACTTATTTTGCGGTATAAGTTATTATATTAAAGGTGAATTTGTCCTAATCTTTATTAATAAGTTTCGCGTGCTTAGCTACCCCTAGTAGTAAGGAGTCTTTCCAGTTATTTAAAGTAGGCGTAGCCATATTTTTGGAGGGAGGGAAGTGTTATTAGTGTAGGGATTGTCGTTTAGTACGCGTTTAGACGTGTATTTATAATTATAGGGCTTAGGACCAGTTTTAGCCTTAAATCACAAAGACTTATAAAGCGTATTATTCTATATAATAGACGCAAGAATCCGTAATCTTAGAAAGGCTTAGGACCAGTTCTGGCCTTTTAGATCCTTAGATTTATAGAAGAGTTCTATTTAAGGTTTAGGACCAGTTCTAACCTTAAAAGACAGCTTCCTCTAGCACGAGTAGCACTAGTATAGTGGCTCGTCTCTTCTTAATGGAATACCTAGCTGCTCTATGGTATAACAGTGAAGTTAACTACTAATTAGTGTTGGTTATATAAGGGGGATATCACGTAGCTACGGTTCGTAGATAGTATGATAATTATTCTATATTCTTCTTAAAGAAAGGGGTAAGGAACTTAAGGTTCCTTACTACGCTAGTGCCGCGGCGGCACGTGATGGCAACTTGCCGCACGTAACGGCAACTTGCCACACGTGACGGCAATATGCCTTATATGGTAACTATTTGCCTTTATTCCCAACAATTATATAATAAGTTAATATCTTTTAAAGAAAGAGGACGTTAGATAGAATCCTACGTACTAATAGGTCCATTATCTAGGTTATATTATTAATCTTACTATTTAGGCTTTTCTCTTTTATAGTGTAATTAATATTTAGTAAATTAAGTTATATAAAGATTAAGAAGAAAATAGAAAAGAGCTAAGTAAAAAGGAGAAGAAGAAGAAGAAGGAGCTGTTTTAGGGAATAGGCGTCCTTGGGAAGCTTTATAATATAGTTATATATACCCACTCCTTAGCTAGTTATATAAAGTAGTTCGTAAATCTTATAGGACAAAGGATTCTACTTAATAATTATATAAGATGGAATAGCTGGTATTAGATATTAACTATTGCGATTAATAAGAAGACGGAGGTTAATGCGTATATAGACGTAAACTTAAATACACTTAAAAAGGACTCTCTTACTCTATAAGACTGGCAACTCCTTTATACAATAAAGAATTTTCTCTACCTTTTTTACTAGGTAACTTTAGAAACGTAAGGAGATAAAGTAATACTTAACCGCGTGCTTTATATAATAGATATACTAATTAAGTATATAAATTTATCTCTTATACGTTGTCTTCTTCCCTTTTTTTTTTTAATTAAAACTAATACTGTATAATAGCAGCAGTATAGGTTAGGTAATAAAGTTTTTAAAACTTAAATTTAGCATTACTGGGCTAAGTTTAACGAGTATTATCAGTAAACTAATAATTTACCTTTATATGCTGCAGCACTTATTCTCCACCTATTTCGCCGTATGGTATATACTAGAAAAGTTTAGAAGAAGAAGTGGTAAAAAGCTGCACTGTTAAGGGTAAAGGAGCTCTAGACGAGGTACTAAGATAAGAACTTTTCTATTCCTTTATTATATAAGTAAGAGTCTATAACTAAGTCTAAGGAAAATCTTAATAAGTTTAATAAGAAGATTACTTAACTAGCAAGCCAGGATAAGTATAAGAGTTACTATGCTAAAGCACCGTACGATATAGGAGTTTCTCTACTTAAATGGTAGATGTAGGTATAGCAATAAAAGCGCTAACCGCGGCTTTTAAAGTTTGCAATTAAAATTCTATTAATTCTAGTAATAAGCGATAAACCAGAAAAAGTCTTTTTAGGAAGGCGTTATATAATATTATAGGAGAGAATAAATCTTAGAATAAAAAGCGTTAAGTAAACGGAATGCTTAAAGAGCTAGAATAAGACTAGGGTCTTAAAGGAAGAGGTTTCTAAAGAGGAATAGGAAAGGTTTAGGGGTGTAATTCTATTGGGGGGTTTTTTTCCGATCCGGGAGGCTCTATTTATTGGAACTAATAAATAAAATAAAATCAGATAAGATAACGCATTATTTATTTGTTCCTTATTCGCTTATTTTTTACCACCCTGCCCCCTAGGTTACGTAGGCCTTCTGGCTGTACTATATATATTAGCTCTAGGGTATAATATGCCGTAGAGTTAGCTAAGGGTGATGCCTTAATGAGGTTGGATGGGCCAAGAGCAATTGCAGAAGTCACTTGTCCATAACTGTAAACTTTGCAGTGTATGGGAATTAAACGAGCAACTTAATTGTAAATATAGCTCTAAAGTCTATATATACACGAGGTAGGCAGTAAGAAGATGACGACGATGATCCATAATTGCCACTGTAGACAACGTCACTCAGTCGGTAATAGGTAATGGAAATAGGTAATGGAAATAAGTAGTGAGACATATGATGTCAAGAAATAGGGTGGTGAGTCATAAGGTGGTGCACGCTTTGGTACCGGTAGTCGGTTACAATAGCTAATATGCCCAAATTGCCTTACGGTCTTTTTTCCAAGGGGGATCAGAGCTCATTGGGGACCTGAGTTTACTGAGGTTCGATTATGGTCTAAATGATGTGTTATAGGTTCCTACAATTCCTTCTTCAGAGATAGTGACCCAGTCTTCTGGACTAACTGTGTTTTGGCATAATATAATGAAATCACTGTCAGAAAGTCATGTTTGATTACTAACTCTTCTGTTAAACAAGAGAAAATGCCTGCTTGCACTTCACTGACATTGAGTTTCACGCACATAATACTTAGAAGCCCAAAACTCCGAAAGAACTGCGCCCCAACTGCGCCTAAGTGTCAAAAGCTTCCCCCATGAGCTGATAAAATGCTAGATTACCGCGACCAGATCGTAGTCAATCTAAGGCTAAAAGTCTAAATATGAAGACCGCTCAGTCTCAATAAACTTCACGTGGGTGCTATTCTTGAGAGCATCTACCCGCTAGGTTGGTGAAGAAAGCTCCTTCTTCCCTTACGATCTAGGCGATGGCAACTTAGTCGATTTCCATTGCATCCTGATCTCTATCCTTAGGTAGAATGCTAGAATCTTCCGTAGCAGTGATGTGGCCATGTTGGTTGTAGCTTAGGCTCTCATCTTCGACGATGGATTCGTTTCGCACAATGTTAACATCAACCCCGGCTTTTGTATCATCAATCCTTTCGATCGTGGTAGTTCGACCATCACCTTCCCTTTGATTCCCTTCGTCGCCCTGCTCCACTTCAACTCTACTACTTCCTTGCTCTTTGTCGTCATCTCCATCTCCGCCGTCTTCCCGATCCTCCTCTCGGCCCTCTCTCTCGTCGTCTTCTTCTTCATCGTCTTCGTCATCCTCCCCATCATCTTCTCCATCCTCTTCACTTCCTTCGTCATCTGTTGGTGGTGACCACCCAGTCTCAGCATCCTGAATTTGTTGCAGAATCCTCGCCATCTCCCTATCGTCATCGTTCATTCTTGGCATCCCTTCCCTATCAAGGCGCTCAGCATCATACCCTTGCCTGTCATACCCATCTTCACCAAACCCCTGCCGATCGTAACCTTCTTCATTCCGACCGTCCTGATCGAATCCATCCCTGTCGAATCCTTCATCATCGAAACCGTCCTCGTCGAACCGACCGTTCCCTTCGCGATTTAGCCCCGTCTCGCGATGGAACCCATCTTGGTTATACCCGTCCTTGTCATAGACCGGCTGACAGTAATACGGACACCCATGGGGACCTTCCCATTCTCTGCCGCAGATGTAACAGAATTCGGTGCCGCAGTCACAGCTGTTTCATGAGTCAGCAGGCCGTCAGGGCGAATTCCTCCCTCTCATGCCTCTAAATTAGGTGGCGTCTACAGAAATATGGAAAGCCTTCGTACCTGATATGGTTACAAGCCTCGGAAAGCTCGACGGTGGCTCCGCAATTAAAGCAGCGTTGGTAGTTCTTCTCACGGACGACAAGCTCGAATTTAATATCTGCTTCTGGTACTATGCATTCATGTGCGGCGGCATCGGAGTCAATGAGCGCCTTGCAGCTCACACATGTCAAGGAGGCGCAGGAGTCACAGGGAGCCGTGATCGGCGGGCCACTTTGGTAGTTGTTTGGGTGGATGAAGCTGGCGCATGAGGGATTGCCGCAGTAGATGCGGAACCTATAGAGCATTTGGATCAGCAATCATCGTCTCTTAATATGCTCGTCAATGGCCGAGGTACAGTGCATGTACTAACTTGTTATGGGTGCTGTATTCCATTTCCTTTATCTGATAATCCCAAACCAAACTACCAGGCAGGTATTCCATGTAATCATCCACCAAAAGTATGGCGGTCTCATCGCCGCAGCATCGAGGGGGGTAATGCGACTCATCGCGCAAGGCAAGAGAAAATGTCTGCTCGAGACAGGAATCACACATATAGTGGTCTCTACAAGCTGTTTGTCGTAATGGAGCATTCTCCTTCTCATCATCGCCGCAGATCACACAGGTTGTCATCTTAGCGGAAGAATATCGAAAGCTACTGGAAAGAAGGTGTAAAGAGGATGTCACCAGTGAAAGCAGGGTGGAAGTGGATGGTAGGCAGAATATGCAGTGGGGCTGGATTTAAGTCAGCTACCATTTACAAGGAATATTCGCAGTGAATGTGGTCATGGGGATGAAGTATAAATTAAGGTTAACCTTTTTTTTTTCCACCCTAAACTTACGTTATTACCGCCCGCTTTTGCCCGCCCGGACCCCTCGATGTTCTACCAAATGAATAAACGGAAGACGACGTATGCTTAGATGTCTGGATATGAGACAGTTTCTTGAGTCGAACCGGGGCGGTTGAAGGCACTCGGCATCGTAGTAGCAGAAGAGAAATGAAAGAAACACGAAATAGCAACGACTGCGCCAAAAAATACAGGAGTGAATGTTCTTAGATTCATACGAAGTCTGCAGGCAGAACTGGTGAAACAGGCAGCACCGCCTTTCGAAGGTCATTGCGCCGGGGCTAAGACTTGCGGTGGCCTTAGGAATGGCATTCTCGACCGTATGCAGCAGCGGGTCCGAGTGTAGGTGGGTTCCAAGTGTGTACCTCAAGGTGGGGCTACCCCGCCGCGTGCCTGGGAGGTGTGCTGCAGGTCCCAGGCCTGCACTGTGAGATGGGTCCGAGCTTCATTACAGTAACAAAAAGCTTACACCACCCTGGCGCATCTGGTTGAAAGCGCGTGTGATCACGCTAATCAAAATGCGTAGATTATACTTTAAAAAAAGGTAAAAATATGTTTAAATGGCCGTGCGCATTACTTTAAAGGTATAAACTCTGCCGTTTGATCACCAAGATCAACACGCGCTTTCAACCGGATGCGCCAAGGTGGTGTACACCCTCTTATCAATTCCGGTGGTTAGCGCAGCCACGTCTGCACGGCCTTTTTGTAGGGGAAGTTTTGGTATTTTTGCTGTTTAAGGGAAAGTTAAATAAAACACGTTAACCACCGGAGTTGACGAGAGGGTGTACAGTACATTGCACATTGAGATGGGCAGGGTGTGGCAGGCGCGCAGAATGGCCGCTCCACGGTCATAGATTTTATGACTTCATTACCCTTCCCTAATAAATGCTCCACCACCACAGGCTGAAATCATGTTCCCTTGCGCACCCGCCGCTTCCTCCCATCCCAGCTTTCTCCAACGACATGTCCTATTCCAGAGTCAGCGTTGTTGCCGGGGCAAATAAACGCATTGGCTTGGCCATAGGTACCTCTTGTCCACTCACCATGAGATTCATCGCATTCTCCCTAACATCTCTAATCTCTAATCTCTCACAGTGCGGGGTCTCGCTCTTCAGTACCCAAAGTCACCACCCAATGACGGCTGTCCGTTGATATACCTTACCGCTCGCGACAGAGGCAGGGGCGAAGCAGCATTGCAAAACCTAGAAAAAGATGTTCAGCTCCAGAAGGCCAAGGCCCTTGTCCATCATGGTGGATTGGCCGGGATCAGGTTCTATGAGCAGAGTTGCTGATAAGCAAGCAATCAATCTTAAGGTCTTGAAATTGATTAATTATATAAATCAATACTCACGACTTAATTAAGGATTAATTGGTTAGCTTTTTTAGAGGCTTAATTAAAGATTGATTAATTAATATATAGACTTATCAAATTTTTGGCAGCGCTTCGCCGCAGCGTTAAAATTTGCCTTCCAACAGCCTCGAATTCGCCCAAAATCCTCCACTCCTTCACTGTTTATCCATTATATCCTTCAACGTAATGCTAACCGTCCTCCTAACCGTCCGTTTTACCCGGAAGATTATAGTGTTACCGGTATAATTCGTGATAATCCTCGCAATAAGGCTTATAAGGAGTTTTATAATACAGCTTAAAAGCTATAAGAGGAAGCCTGCGATACAGCTCGCGATAAAGCACGAGCTTATAATATAGTACGAGCTCATAAGGCGCAAGTAGCCTATAAAGCGGCTTTTATAGTTACCTATACGCTAGCTTATATATTAGCAGTAGCCTATAGAGCTTATATATTCGGATCTTGGCGTAATATTAAGCCTCCAGGTATAGTAGGAACAGCTACAGCCTTCTTAAAGCCTATCTTCTTCCAAGATCAATTGCACGAAAGAGCAGCAATCATTGCAGGCAGTAACCTAGATCAACGCTTTTCTAATAAATCGCCACACTCACTAAATCCTCGCTCGCAGTCAGTGCTTGCCGCTAGAATAGTCAGTATATCAAAAGCCATGCGGCTAAGTCGTAGATACTCAGTTCAAAGCTGCCACCAATACTTAATGGGATCCTACGCTAGAGGGTAGTCTTTATCAAGTGGCTTAATCTTCTTCTAAGTCTTATATTCATCATCGTCGCTAGCTCGGCCCTCTGCTACACTAGTGTTAGCTTTAACGTATAAGTCACGGGCTATATAGAGACGTGGCCTCTTTGTGGCGGCTTAACAGCTAATAACGTAGGCTTATCTAAAGCTTCGCCTAAAGCCTTATTTAAAAGAGCTTTGTATTCTACCCACAGAGCTTAAAAATTAGCGTCGTTCGTTTTAAGCCAATTTAGCCTATCCTTTTAAGCGTTCTCGTAGAAGAGCTTAGTATAAGGATGTAGAATTACTACCGCGTAGTAGATAGGCGTCTTGTCAAGCTTTTTAAAATACTTATTCAACTTTAACCAGGCCGCGTTAATGTTAATCTTAATATGATCTTCTATAGCCTCCTAATCGGGGTAGTCCTCCTCTATAGCTTTAGCAACTCAATCCTTCTATTCTTTAAGAACTATAAGTAGCCAATTAAATGTAGAAATAACCTCCCAGATAGCACCATTTAAGCCTACCTTCCCTCTACCCTTAAGCATACTTATAGCCTTATAAAAAGGGCGAAGAATATTAAGGTAGTTATTTACGACTTGCTAATTATATATAGTAATTCCGCCAACTTTAATATAGAGGCGTGCCTTCATTTCCGGTAGCTCTTAACCTCGGCTTCTTATAAAGGATTAAAACGCTACCTTCTTCTTCTTAAACTTATTAATCTTAAAGGTTTAATATATATTAAGGGCAGGCTATAGTTCTATAGCTCTCTTAAAGGCGTTAAAGTAATTATTCTAGCGCGTCTTAACGGGCTTAACTAGCTACTTAACCTTAAAGTTTAAATTAGGAGGAATATTTTGTGTAATTTAAAAGGACTTAAAAAGCTTAATCTATTAAGCTATATTAATGAAAATAATAAGATTATAAAGGGCTCCAAGAGCACCTTCCTTTCGCCACTCTATAAGAAACTTCTCTTCTTCCTAGCCTAAATTAGTAGTAGTAAAAGAATAGGCTAAGGCTACTTATAGGAATATTCTTATTATTCTTAAATAAGTCCTTATCCTTTAACCACATAATTTACTAGGCTATAAGATTAAGTATATAATAGGCGCACCGGCCGTAACAGTAAGCCGTAATAAAGTTAAACTTAATAGCCAAGCCTTCTACTGCGGTATTATTCTTAGATTTATTATCCATAACAAAATAGCCTAGCTGCCCTTTTGTAATATTAAATATATTAAAAACGCTTCTAATAACCTCCATATAATTCTCTCCAAAGTAACGGCCAAGTTAGGCTAGTAGGGCTATTATATAGTCGCGAATCTTGCCTTTATAGTTAAAGTAATAAACCTATATACCCGTAAGAGCGTATCTACTATTTAGTATTGACCAGCCATTAAAAGATACGTGGATTTGTGACTATATAGTAGAGAGGAACTCCTTTACGGATGGAATATAGGCTTTAAACTCTATTATAACGAAATCTATAACGGCTTAATAGTTCTTCCATAGAACCCACTCAGCCTTAAGATTCGCGAGTTATAACATCTTACGGAAGGCAGGCGTCTTAAATTCGCGTAAAGGGTAATTATTCTCTATAATCCAATTAACAGCCAACTATTTAAAAGCTTCTATATTAAAGCCACCAATTAGAGCGTTAGTAACTACTTAAAAGATATAATAGCCACTCCTTATAACTTACTCTAAAAGAGTACTCTACCCAGCCTCTATAGCCAGTATAATCTTACCATACTTATTAACTCTATAGCCCTTCTTATTCTGCCTAAGATAGGTAGTAGCAGTATTAGTTACTTATATAATATTATACCGGCCTTAACCCCCGTAGTTAATAATCTTATAAATATAGCAGTACTTATAAATAAAGATAATTTACTTGTTATTAACTGTAACGGCGCTATCGTACGTTACCTGCTAAATTCTGCTATATTCTGCTAACCTGCAATTAGCCCGCCCAAAGCTAGCGCCTTAGCGGCTTACCTTATATATTTGTTTATATCGGTCCTAGTAATCCCTTTTCCTTCTCTTTAGCTTAGTATCTTTGTAAGATAGTATTCTATAAGCTTTAGTTTAGAAGTATTTATATAAGCCATTATATTATACTAAGCTCTCCCTACATTGCCTAGGAAGGCCTTAATAATATCCTACCCTAAAGTAACTTTGTCTGCAACAACGCATTAACGCGCTATACTTAGATATTAAACAACTTTATATTACCTAGGAAGGCCTAGATAATATCCTACCTTATAAGCTAAATAGGACTAGACCTATACCCCTAGAATTAAAACTAAAGCGTATAATACTAATAAACTTTAGGAAGCTAACGATGGCACCTAAAGTAAGCTTATTTAAGAGAGCTGCCTCTACCTAAGAGGAACCTAAGATCCAATTAGGATTAGAAATTAAAGATAATAATAATGTTATAGATATACGCGAGCAGATTCGCGCCCTTGTAGCCAGCTAGAAAGCTAATTATCTTAAAGTAAGAAATATATAAGAGACCCTATAAGAGATCCTAGAAAGCCTTACGGCCCTATAAAATAGCTTAGCTTCCCCTTCTTAAAGCCCTAGCCGACCTATTTACTCTACTAAATGCGATATACTAGGGAGTACGGGTATAATAATAAAGCAATTAAAGTCTGTTAAGCTCCTTAACCCCCTACTACTATCTAATAGGATAGACCCTACTTTTAAGAATTAGAGGATTTAAGTATAAGAAAAGCTCTGCGTTAACTATAACTATTTTCTTTCTAAAGAAGCTAAAATACTCTACCTCTTTGGTTGAACCGATAGGGACGCCTAACAGCACCTTTAAGCTAAGTTTAAGGACAACTTCCCTATTTAATTTATATCTATTAATAAGATAATACAGCACCTAGCGGCTATTTATATTAACCTAAATAAAGTACAGAATACCTATTATAACTATAATTGCCTAATAATAAAACCAAACTAACCCTTTACTAAATTTTAGACTTAATTCCTATACCTTATAGAAGAAGGCTAGGTTCCCCTTAAGAACTACTAATTAGACCTATATAATAAGCTAACAATCTAGCTATAAGAAAAGATTGCTATAACCTTAGATAACCTACTAACCTATAAAAAACTCGCAGCTTATTGCCTATTATTAGACTTAAAACTAAAGCGGATTAACGCCCGCCCTAATTAGCAGAAGTAACTTTATAATAATTAAAACTTACTAGCTACGCCTATAGAAGCTAGAGTAGGAAGATAAGTTATAACTGCTCTTATACTAAAGGCGGTTATAACTACGCACTAGTAAGCCTCGCCTAATTAGTTATATACCACGCTATTAACTAGTATTCGCTATAATACTCTAATTAACCCTGCCTTGGCTACGTGCTTTAACTATAATAAGTAGGGTTACTTTACCTTATCCTGCCCGGAGCTAAAGGATATAGGCAATATTAAGGAAATAGAGGAAGGAGAAACGTCTAATAAGTTAGAAAAAGAAAAACCCTAGGGAAAGACTCCCCCCTAGAGTACCCTATTAATCTTAAAGAGATTAATCTTAGTTAGTTAATAGGTAGAAAGTATTTTATATTTCTATATATAGTATCTTAAAATAGATATAGAGTTAATATAACCGCCCTTATTAATACTAGAGTAAATAGCTTTGCCTTTATAAATACTGCCTATATAAATAATGTTGCTAAGTTTTTAAATGCAGAAGCTATCTAACTAAAGAAGCCTATTTAGGTAAAAGGCTATAATAGCTAAGCCGGTTAGCCTATTACCTACGTCTTAAAGTTATATATTGCTCTTAACGGACGACGCTAATATAGTATTCTCTTTTATATCCTAGACCTAGGGTTCTATAATATAACCCTTAGGCAAAAATAGATATCCTATTTTAATATTTAGCTAAATATATAATAAAGACGGTTTGTCTAGCCGGAGGATAAACTAAGGTTGCCCTTCTTTATTAGGGAGATCCGAACTAACTATAAGATACTAGCCGTAAGGGCTAACCCTACCTACTAGTAGGATGTCCGGGCCCGTAACCTAGCCTTTACCTAAGAAAACGCCCGCCGTAAAGCTAGAAAGAACTCTATACTAATAAAGATACTCTTTTAAAGCGCTATATTTAAAGAGGACTCTACGTACAGAAGCAGAATAGATAATAGTGTAGATAATATCCAAATCGCATAGATCTAATTGGTATAGAAAAGAACATATTAATAGAATATAAGGGATAACCTCTAAAAGATATAACAGAAGCTAAAAGGAGTAATAATAACGCTAGTACCTTAGAAGTCCCTAAAGTTATATACGCCCCTATTATTAGGCAACCCCCCTACTATAAATATCGCTATAATTAGCGCTGTAGCGTTTTACTTTAATATATACCAAAAGGACAATAAGGTCTTTATAATAAGCCTATATAAGATTAACCAAATTATTAATAATAAAGAGGAAAGGCTAACTAAGGAAACCGATAAGGAACTAGTTAAACGCCTTCTTTTTACTATTTATATAGACTATAAGGATGCATTCTTAAAGGCGGCCTTAGATAAGTTACCCCCCTACTAGATATACGATTATAAGATTTAATTAGAAGCCAATAACTCGCTAGGCTATAGCCCCCTCTACTATTAATTAATAGATAAGCTAAAAGTAATAAAGCAGTACTTAATTAATAACCTAGATAAAGGGTTT
>Ga0307515_10015835_pt1 | contig 13862 bp, 11 predicted proteins | sample 17_EM_MG_FD_194513 | JGI IMG/M metagenome (GOLD analysis project Ga0307515, IMG submission 194513) | Populus trichocarpa ectomycorrhiza microbial communities from riparian zone in the Pacific Northwest, United States - 17_EM | ecosystem: Host-associated > Plants > Roots > Unclassified | place... | reverse complement strand
CTCTCCCATCTTTACTCTCGTTCTGGCACCGATTGGATACATTGGTCCTGTGCGTTTGTGCTTATGTGGTCCCTCGGTGATGCTTATTGCAATCGTTGAGTGTATACATTAGTTTTAGATGACGTGCATGTCTGTTGATACATGGCGTGAGTTAAGAGGGGCTGTGAGTGACACTACGTTATGCAAGGGGAAATTCTGTCCTAAGAACAGAGGGCAGGAAGCGAGAGGTGGTGTCGAGAGACTGTCATTGGATAACGCGGACGATGCTACGCAGCATGACCGTACGTGGAGGTTTACAGAAAGGCGTCAATGAAAGGGTCCCAGATCACCCAAGGAAGACCAATGCGGGAAGGATAGTTGCCACGAAAAGGGCTGAAAACGCTATGTAGATGGCTGGTTGACGCTGCCCGGTTGACGCTGTCGAACCACTCGTATTTACCGATGTCGATAATGTAGCTGTACGTGTTGCTGTTGAAGCTGGACTTGGCACAGATGTCGAGAGGCTGGTCGCGGTGAAGGAAATCGAAATCGAAGAGACTGCACAGAAACTCTGAACAAGGAGATCCAGTCGTTCAACAAGACAAACACCAAATACAACTAGTTACGGACCTTTGCAAGTTCGATGGTCTGTGATAGCTGATCTGGACAGCGTGATGAGACGCATTCAATCACGAATGTTTGGTACACTTGGCTAAACGGAGCCATTAGATACATTGCACGAAATAACGGCATGAATCGCTACTTACTTTTGGCAGTAGCAGCCTACATCCACAATGCTAGTGCAGTTTGATTGAGCGAATGCGAGATTGTTGCAGGTGAAGACTAGAAGCCATCGTGAGCGCCATTCAAATTATAAATATACAGCCAAGACGGAAAATGGAGTATTGGTACGATACACGTATTCCACTTCTAATATGGAAACACTCACTGCAATCGCTGACGTTGGAAAGACTGGGCCATTGCGCAGTTATTGTTGAGGATGGACTTGTAGTTGTAGAAGAGAGGCCCGAAGAACTACTTCCAGAAAACGATGTAACGGTTGAGCTAGTGTTTGAGCTAGTCGAGGCGATGTCTCCTGAAGTGGCTACCTCATTCGGGGATGTGGGGGTCTGACCTCGCACCAAAATAACAAGCAGAAAAGTTAACCCGAGGGCCTGGATTTTAATCATAGGTGTACCGTTGGCGGGTAAGGGCTCAAGGGAGAAGCCAAGATGCGCGGTGCTTTGACCACTTGGCACCAAATTCGCACCACATATTTGATCACAATGGAGCCCGAAGTACCGTATACGACGACATCCACTTCTTCAGACGCTGAGCCTGGCTCGGGGGCTAGCCGTATTCACCTCATTTGTTTGCACGGCTTAGGGGTCTCAATTCCCTTATGATCCATTAATTTACTCGAAACATTGAAGGAGACTTGGGTGGTGCCACCCTGAAATGAGGAAGACCAAAGTGTTGAGAGGACATGATCGACGTGCTTCATATCCAGTTCCATATTGAATTCTCTAACTCGTATACAAAGCGGTTGGGACGCCCAAATAGGGATCACGAAGGTATGACAAGAGGGTTTTATCGCCGTACCTGGTGAAGGAGCGACGAAACCTAGGTATTTAAGAGTCCAATGGAGAAGAATTGAGACGCGTCACCAGTCTGAATCGGCCTTTTTGCTAACGGAAGATTCAACAAATGTAACCAGAGACGATTGGACTGGCTGTGGTAGTGGCGAGCGTTGGGGATTTGTGTTCCATGACTTGTAGCTCTTTCCAGTCGCCACCAGTTTCATGCTCTCATGCGTGATAATTCCCTCGTGCTGCTTTAGGATCATTCCACGGAGGTTCAAGATGATACGAGAACCCAAGAGGGAAAGCATCACCCGATAGAAACTGGGGGCCTATTTAAATATCCACGAATTTTTTCTGGGAAACTATTCACGTACGTGAAGAGCGTGATCTTGAGTGCTGGAGGTGCGAGCTCTAACATGATCACGTTACCAATAGAAATCACTGACAGGGGGTATTTAGACTAAGGGGGGCAAAAAGGTGACCAAGGCTCACAGAAGAGTACGATGAAGTATAGAACACCTAGACACGCAAATTAGGTATCGCGGCGAGGAGAAGAATCCATGCGTGCTCACCGTCCTTGATTAGTAAATCGACCATTCGGGCTCCGATGACGTTTGAGCGTGCTTAAGCAGGGGTCAGGGCATATAGGTACCCACTATCAGGTTGTAAAGTACTCACATAAAGGTATAATCTTCACGAGGCTGAGAACCGTGATCGCTGAGGTAACGTTAATCATCACGGAGGCCAGGATGATGAGAGAACATAGATACTGGTATCCCATATAATGCTGCTAACCCAAATCGCATATAGCACGTCCGTATTGTCGAATCCAGTTGCACATGGCCGAACGTTACCAGGCACAGGGAAACCTGGACAGAGTCAGCGCGGCAGAACCTGCTCCTGGGTGTTGCTTACTCTCTACCACGACGTCAGCATAAATAGCCGAGCCAGCCGTTGCCATCATGCAGAGCTATCGAAAATTAAGCTGCGGCATCTCTGGATATGGACATCGCATACCGCTAGGAGAATAGACAGAGACACCAGGATGACCTTGGATTTCCGCCAGATAGCATAGGTACGAAATAGCAACAATAGGTTGACGATAAAAATACTACCATATCGGGAAGGAGTTAGATGCCACGGTTCGGGTGTCCAATCGTAGATCACTAACCTACAGAACCCCAGCCAACTGTCGATGTGGAAAAATGGGGAACAGCTGAGGAAGTGGTGAATTTTGTTGGGCGGTGCGTGAATCTGATGCTGCTCACAACTGAGGGCTGTCAGTATTTTCGCAACCAGACATGAGCAGGTATCAACGCACTTTCTTCCCATCTGGGTCATGAATATCGCGGTTCACATAGGCTAGGGCCGCTGGTGAGCTTGAAATAGATGTGCACGAAGCCAGCGCTCACAGTTCAACAAGCCTAAGAGATTGAATATTGTGACATAACGGTTCTGTTGATAACATCAAATCATTAGCAACATGTCATCAGGGTGTTGGTTTTGAAGTGATGTGGAAGCGAGCGCCCACATGCGGGGTGCGGGGATGATCGACATACTAAGAAGAACAGAATTTTGCCCTAAAGAACATGCAGGAAATTAAGCCTGAAGCACAACACTCCGCCAGGGTTAATACAAGGGAGCTCACCTTGTTGAACTTCTCCCCCCATATGTATTCAACCTGAAAATGAGGATATTGGTTGGACAATTTCGTATATGCCTATGGTCGATGCGTTGCGTCGACTTACCTCTCGGCCGATGGTTAGGCAATAATCATACAACAATAATGTTACGAAAGCCACTATGTCAGGACCTGAGCAGGTGGTCTCGACAATCAAAAACGATGGGGCAGTACCTGTGCAATACTAGAAAGGTAGACATTGAGAAAGCAAACAGGATGACGCACAAGATCACTTACATTACTGGTGAGCAACCCACTAATAAGTGATAGCACAGCAGCGGATTCCGCGTCAGACATGGTCTGGTTGTGGGTGGAGAGGGGGCAAAAGTGTGTGGACTGGAGATGTCAGAACACACTATAAGAGGTCGTCTCCCATTCTCCCGCTCCGTGTGAGATAGATCTGTCAACCATAGGCTGACGCGCATATATGTCCCAATCGACGGCAATCGTATTGCGAAATGCTCCAGCCCTCCTCGGTTCTCTGTGGCCCTTCTCTGCGGCCCTTCTTGCAAGTATTATCGGTTCTCGCGGGCCACTTACGCGAAGCCCCCGACTAAAATTGAATAATTCCACGGTGTTCAACGGGCGAGTATTCGGCCGTATACAACGTCACACCGATTGCTTCAGGGCGTCCGCGGCCATCGTCATTGCAAGACATCCTGTGAATGAAACTACGGTGGTGCTCTCGCCCTACTATTGAAAGGTTGACGTATGTCCTCGGTGTTTTCAGTTGGACGTCGAACGCCTGGCCAGGAGACGCACCCCTCCGTACCATACTCGATACTTATGGATTATGGTTATGGGGTCTACAGCCTTGTGCCATTGGCCACTGACCACTAACGGCCCATATTATATCCTACAATGCATCGCCTGGCTCTTCTCCGCTCCGGGCATCGCCAAGGCGTGAGACCCCGTCATAGCTGGGACTACCGAGACTACCACCTTCACACAAGGACCATCAGATTCGAGGCACTGACCTAACAACCCATGGCCAGTTGTTTTAAACTGTCAACAATTCTCCCGCCTTGGACAGCGGTCAGACAATGAATGTGCAAACATGCGTCAGGAAACGAGGCCAACGAATAAGACTGGACAATCATATCGCTATTCCTGATCAATTTTAGACCTTGAGCTGGTCGTACAGGAAATAGGCTGCGTCACCAGTACTTCGGCGCTGGAGACCCTGCCAACCTAATTATCCGAGAATACGCTCCGAACAACCGGTAGCCCACAGCAGATCCTTCAACTGATGCATTCGACAGCCGTCTCACTGGCTCCTTTCATAACTCTGAACAGGGCTTATTGTTCTCCTCTTTTTGCCTCGCTTCCCCATTGGCAGGCGAAACTTGAAGCTCCTTCTACTCACTGGAAATTCTTTGGACAAGATAACGATCTGATTTTTTAGCCCATGCATGATGCGTCGTCTGCCGAGCATTGAACGAGATATTCAAACCAATGAATCCCCGACTTGTCACTCTCCTCGTACAATAATAGACTGAGACTCCAGGTCCTCTCATGCGACTGCTCGATAGGCGCCTGCCCGGACATGCTACAATATTTTCTGGCATCCACTCTGCAGTCTTCTCTTGGACACTCTCATCCCTTTTGCACTCCTCACTAGGTCGTCTCGCGGAATATTTGACAGGAGTTGGTACGTGCCTACCCGAAGCAGTTCCCAACGGGCGATAAAGAGCGACATTCAGTCGTGGAGACGAACATTGTACGTGAATTTAGCGAAATGGGCACGCGCCTTCACATGAGGTGTGCGAGTATCTTATCATCGCATTTACGATTCTCACTCACCATCACTCACCAATAGCATCCGCAGTCGCGCCTTCTCGTGGCCGAAGCAGCAAATCTCGGGGTTAAGACCCCGCGTCTTCATGAATTCTGACACCGGTTTCGCCGACTCGGGGATCAGAAGGGTGTAATCCAGAAGCTCTTCTCACTTTTACACCGCTACGGCCAATCAGCAGAAAGCTTGTCACACTCCAAATTTTATTCTCATGAACATGGGGGTTCCACTTTCCCTCACGACTGGCAGCCTAGGATCGTATGGTCAGGAAACGGTCGAGTCGCCGTATTACTCGTCCCTGGTGAATTCACCACTATGTTGGGCCGTCGAATGAGGTAAAGGCGACCCTGTGATATACCGAGGATACCTCTCACTAGCTTTTCAGCGTTTCCATCCTGTTCAGTCCCGCGCTATCGGCCATGATGCTACCGTCTTGACTGTAAGCCTCGACAGTGCCTACCGTCGCTACATTACCAGTACACGATGCAGCAGTCTGAGGTTGTTCGATGATTTATGGCCCATTCACATTGAGGGCGTGTACAAACATTTACACGAACTTTCTGCACTACCTCTCTGAGTCGTCAACGGACCCTGTTCCGCCGTCCGCCCAAGCACCTCCTGACCTTATGAAAATTGCGCCCTCGCTGAGGACGGGCGTGGTTTTGGACGATCTTCCCATCGGGTCAAGCATTGCATAGGTCCTCGCGCGTCCAAACGCTTCGAATTCTCGTGGATCGCAAGTCAGAGTCAAGTTCCCAGGTGCCAATCCCAGGTGAGTACCATCTTGGTGGCGGCAGATCTAGAACTCATGAAATTCACAGAACGACTTCTGTTTCGAGGCACTTTTCTCAGTATTGACTACCACCCTACCCCGATATATACCCATGTACTAGGCACCACTGGTTGGAGATTGACGGCGTAGCGCCCCTTCTTTCTGTTAACACTTGTACGACCACTCACGCCCACAACAACTCCTGGGTTTCAGTACTGAGGTGACCATTACATGGGTCCTTGAATCCAACGCAACGACGGGGACACGCCGGACCATGTACTATGGGACAGAAGAGTGGCTTGGCCGGCCAGATTTTTCCCTACACGGGTACCTCCAATCCCTTTATAGCCTCGTCATATTGCGACGCTCAGCACGTACGCACGCGCCTCCCTATAACTATTTCCCTAGGTATCTATCGTCGCTGATTCCTGTCATAACCTTGGGCAGTGACCCCTTGTTCGTGTATGTTAAACGTTCCCTCACAAAACGACGTCATTCGGGAATCGTATTCTATATGAAATCCATAAGCTATAGCGCAACAAGAGGTCCTGGGCTATCAAGATTGGATTAGTACGAAAGCGATAGGTAGGGTGGGACGACGCAGCCTAAGATTGCGTGCACGACGTAGATGGAGACACGCCGTCAAAGCGACGAAAAGAGCGTGGGGGGCACCTGAGCGGTTGAGCATGTGCTACGGAGCTATGTGTTGAATGTTGAGACTCTTGTACATGCCATAACAGCCAGCGAACAACATGATTTAGTGTTTCAGCCGCTAAAATTCGGTAAGAAGTTCTGTCTGGAAAGGATTACTGGTTGCTACAGACAAAGGCTATTACTGAATTACCCATGAGAAGCACTGCGGCCATCCATTTTGAGCCTTGACAACGACAGCGGAGTCCTCGTTGCGGCCTCTGACCCACTTTCACTTCCTTGGAATCCAAAAGGTCCCTTGGCCTTGGTCAGGTGTTTCATTGGAAAGACCCAAGGCGAAAGGGTTCAAACCAGCTGAGTGGTATAGGTGTTGACAATAGCAATAGCCAGTGCCCCCATTCTGGCATCTAGAAATACACTCAGGGTTACCCGTCCCGCGCTGAGTGTCCTAACACTCTGCTGCGATGCTGGCTAAGCCATAGATGTCGACGTTGGACTCAATATCCTTGTCAATCCATAGACTGGACTTGCACTTGAAGGTATATTAACTTGGGGCATCTGGAACAGAGTGGGAGATGAGATAGAAACGGTCATGATGTAACGGGTTGCTGTTACGGAACGAACAAGCATCAGGTGGTTCACAAAGCAAATTATACACCAGTACCGGTCAACTACCGCCAAATCCGGATTAGAACAGCCGGTAGATCCACGGTAGCAACCAGCTTGCTCAGAAATGAAGCGGCTGAGTACGGCTCAAGCGTCATGAACTCACTACCTCGATTTCTCCGCAGGGAACTACCAACCAGCCTTTCGGCAATCAAACAACAAATCGACAATAACACGGAAAAGGAAACCAAAGCATGGTGGAGGCACTCAAAGCGCCATGCACGAAAGGATTAAGTCCATCGATCCTATCCTACCCTCCCCTCCGGAGGCTACATAAAGGCCACTCTAGGCCTCAACCGAAAGCAAACGAGCATGCTAACACAACTACGCACAGATCACATACCACTCAACGGGCACCTTTTCCGTATTAAAAAGGTGGAGTCACCGCACTGCCCACACTGCCCGAACATCACGGAAACTACCAACCACTTCCTATTCCTCTGCCACAAATATGCTACACAAAGATCCTGGCGATCAAACGCAAGGCCTTTTCCAAAAGACATATCCTCTCCGACCCGGCGGCAATACGACACACACTCAATTACATCAACGACGCGGGAAGATTCAAACACATTTACGGTGGTATAAGCGCGAGGATAACAAGCGGAAATAGCGTACCACGCTCTACCAAGAGTAGCTGTCGGTAAATTCACATACACTCGTCACACCAAACACAAACAGCCGCCGGAGCCCCAGCAAGATTTAGGACAGTAATGGCTGTTTACCTGACCCGATCGTAAATCCCCGCATCCAATAGAACGTGTAACATAGATAGACATCTTAGCACGATAAATTGGATTTACAATAATAATAATAACTGCTTGCTCACCACGCCCCTCAACGACCTCCCACGGTGTTTTCATACGCACACTGCACCCGTATTCGATAGCCCCACGAGACGAGCCCCTTCTCTCCTCCTCATGCTCCTGTTTCCCCACGTATGTGCCCGAACAATTTCTGTTCGCGCCGTGCCAGAGCTTTGACTAGTTCTATGCGAGATCATGCCTACGTACCATGATATGCGATATCCTTCATGTACGACCCTCTAAAATCCTGTACGCATTGGTATACGAGTGTATCTCGAACTGGACTCACCTTGTCCGCTTCCATTCCCATTTTGCTTCCCGCAATCAGGGTTCTGCAAACTCTCAACCTCACTCAGTGTGTCCACGATACTTCCAGAAATAGCCCGTCTCTTATAACCATGAGCCAAAAAAAAAATTGCAACTTTTATTTGTTTTGCGTACCGTACTCTGGAATCTCAAAAGTCTCGTGCCTATATTTATTTTGGTTTTGTAGAGGGCGACTAAGGAATTTGCGTGGGTGATCGGAGCTGCAGCAGGCGTGAAGCAGTGGGAGGGGTACCGAACCCCAAACCTTTGATTGACTCTCATTGGAGGAGTTGCAGTAGCTACACACATTCTTTTCGCTGTTCTAAGGTCTTTGCAGAAAGGAAAACGCAACCAGGGACAAGGTCACATGGGTGGACCGAGCTGGGCACGCGGGTATGACTATAAATTAGATGTCGAGAGGAGCATGTTGATGTAAGGCCGATCAATGAAATACGAAAATAAAAATTTGAAGGCTCAGGTCTGCTCTTGTCGTAGCAACCGCCTCTCGGAAAGCAGCCTGATCGGGAAGTGAGGCGAGGGGCAACGGAATGCAGACTTAAGCTAGGTTTCGGAACTCCCCTGGGAAATGAGGCGCGGGTGGCGTGTACATCGCCGGTTATGCAGTTAGTTCCTCGACCAAAAACGGCAAGAAAGCCTATAAACCCCCGAGAAGGAAGTGCCTGTTCGCCTCAGGCTTTGAAAGCCGGCACTTGAGCAGGAACGAGGACGTCAAGTCATACATTGAGTCTCAAAAGTTGCGCCACTTGCATGAAGGGACCCTGACCAAGGGCTCATTTCCAGCCTACACTTTGTTCCCGATATGAACTCCGTAACCAAGGCGCTCACGAACATGTCCGTGTGGCAAAGAAAGGAAAGTAACATTCTTTTGTTAACCCTTCCTTTTACGGCGGCTCTTTGTGCCGCAGCGGTTCTTGCTTTCTTAGAGCCTGACTAGGGATGACGCCACAAATACAGATCCGAGCTTAGATAAGGAGACGCCACGAGGCCGTCACCGGAACAGACAACCACTTTTGAGTAAGGTCGTGTAAATTGGATTCTAATACGGATACATCACTTGAAACACGTGGGACCGATCGCCGGAACATAGAAAAATAAAAATGTACGACCATACAATCATTAAGGAAATAGTGGGGGACAAGCAGAAAGCTTGAAGTGACGAGACTAATCGTGACAGACGATGTTCGAGGCTGATAATAGGAACAAGGTAAAGACCGGATCACCACACCGCATTGCGGCAGTGCGCCATGGCGAGGAGAAGTTGAGCAGTGGTTTCAATTGACTGGTCGTTAATTGAGGCGAGGAGAGTGTTCATGCAGGACATATCAATGTCAGCGGCGAAGGACTTGGCGATGCAAGTGGCAAATAAGTATTGTTGAGGAGGGACGTTTGGAAGGAAGGAGATCGCGTTGACCTGCGTTTGCACTTCCTTGACACCTTCAGCTAATACGGGTGAAGAAGAGCCCAGCCCTGTGCAGATTCCGTCTAGGAGGAGAATGCAGGCGGTGCGGTTGATCTCAAATAGAGAACTCGATATGTCAGCATAGCCGTGTCCATGAACGTCGAACGGCACAGCAGGGATGCTATTCTGGATCTGGTCGGAGATCACCTGCACCCGTTGCTGAAATTCGGTGGCGTCGAGGGCGGCGGCCGACATTTGGTTAGCCTTCCAGTGAGCAAGATCGGCCAGTTGTCGAAGACTGTCGAGAAGGGGTGAGGATACCCCCGTCGAAGTGGCGAGCTCGCATGCGACAGCCGCAAAATACTGAGTCTGCTGGGCGTCGAGGACAACGGCGCCGATATCGAAGTCGGGAAGCGGAATGGGGACAAGGTCATTAGGCGAGGGAGAGAAAGATAAGTTAGGAGCTATCTGGATGTCAGTAGGGTATCTTCAAATAGAGATTGGGGAGCTGACAATGGTCGCTGTCGACTGCTGTCCAGTGGCAATCAGCCCGAGACCTTCAATAACAACGAAATTGTACCCACCGTTGCTACTGCCGCTGGATATATCGCAAAGGAAATCCTCCGAGCACTGATCATTGTACATATCGAGCCCGCCACGCCTCATGGCGATTTTGCGCTTGATACTTTCCTTGAAGGCGTGGAGTTGCCCCTCATTCTGTGGGAAACATCAATCTCATATTAGAGGGGTACTAGGGTGGGAGAAAACGCACGGAGCACCAAGCTGGGCGGGAAGGACCCCAGCCCAAGCACTCAATGTTTAACCTCAAGCAGGTATCGCAGGAACCGCCCTTGGAGGGGTCCTTCCGCTCGTCGCACTTCTTTCTTCGTATCCTGCACGTATGGCACCCAAGCCGGTTGCGGCTGCTATTCGTGCGAGTTGTTTGCTGCGAGTCGGCCTGTGGGCTTGCCTGCGACTGCAAACGAAGGGAAGTTCTGCGGGGCATGGAGGGTCGAGAAGATGTGTTCGTGAGAAGTCTTGGGAGTCGTGAGAGGAGCTGCGATTGTGGACAAGGAAGGGAGGGAAGAACGAGTGGGCGAGAGGATGCGCTGGGCTGAGATGACAGACAGGGCTTTATGCTAAAGTGATTGCCAGTCTCGAGAATATAACCGGGCAAAGGTACGTGTGGAGACGGGAATCGAGCAAAGTCCCTAATTGTCAGCAGTTTCGCCTTTCGCCCATCGGTTGATGTATCCATGGCCTTTGTTCCCTTTTTTGGTCAAAGAAGCGCGCATCGCATTCAGGCTCCCAGTAAACTTGCTCGCTGCTGTCGATGATCGTAATACCTCAAGGTGCTTGTGCCATCTCTACCCCAATCGGGTCAAAGGCGACGTCCCGAGCAAGCTTGCCTGCATTGCATATTAAGCGACATTCCATGGAGGGCCGGACTCAGATGGAGGCTGATGTATCATTAAGACGAGTGGGAGATTGCTTATCAAATTGGCCGTCCACGAGGCCATGGGGCCTCTCGTAGCCAATGTGAGGTAGGCCGTCAGTAGGAGCCAGGCAGCAGGGAACGCCAACGCTGGCACGCCCTTGTCCGGTTCGTCTTCGTTGCCAGCACCTAAGCGCCGCTGACGAAATCCGATCAATTACTCGGTGTCCAGGTAATTTAGCCCATCTAGTATCCCAAAGAACCAGGGCGTAGCTGCGTGGCCGCATACGCCCATACCCATATTCTGATCAGGCTACTTTAGGGTAAACCATTGACGCCACCAGCACTAGCACCAGCACCGCCCCGCCGCCGTTTCTTTTGAGCCTCTCGATATCGCTGTTTCCAATCTCGTGTCAGTTCGACTTTGCTATTCAACCATGCTGCCTTGACTTCATCCCTAGAAAAGAAGTGAGATAAGCAAGGGGGCGAAGCCGGGACACAATAAGAGACAGGAAAAGGAGGCGGACGCACGACGTAGGGGGCTGCTTCCAGAAGTCATTCCAACCACGGCTATCTGCAATAGCGAATATATCTCTGGTGGCACCCGCCATTCCTCGGGGTTTATCATTCGATTCGAGTGGGAAGAAGTACGGGATCTGTGCCGAAAAGTCAAGCCCGTCAAGGAGCGCAAATCGTTTCTGCTCCCGCGAACTTCTAGAGGCTTGACTCGATATTATCTGACCAACAGGTTGGATTGCGGGTAGTTGAGGTGGATAGGTACCCTGAGGCGGGCCAAAATCGAATTCGTCGTCCAAGTCGAGTTCGAGTCCGGCGAGGAGTGAGAAGGGGGCTGAAAGCGTGTCAGTATTCGTAAAAGTACAGTATGTCTACGTACCAGGTTCTACAGCGGGTGCAAAGAGGTCCTTCAACTGTTTGACTTCTGTTTGCTGCTCCAGAACAGGTGCGGACTCTTCTGGCCGGTCACCTGGGCTAATCAATGGGGAGCATGGTAGAGGAGTAGCCTCTGCAATATTTACAGGTATGGGAGGCTCTACCGGCATGGTCCCCCGTCCCTGGCGAGGAGCGATATCATCATCTTCCTCGTATTCGCCAGATTCATTAGATTCACCCTCTACCCCGTCACTATCTTCACGACCTTCCCAGATGTCTTGGTCGCTAAAAAGTCCAGGGAGAAGAGCAAGATGACGGGCTCGCTCCGCAGCGAACACCTTGACCTCTTTACTCTTTGCAACTTTCGGAGTGGCAATGACTTCCACCTCCATGTCGTTCTCTGTAATTTCATTCGGTTTGTCATCCGCTTTCTGGATCGGTCCGAGGCCCGACGTTTGAGGCATTTGCACAGTTTTGGATGGCCATGAAGACGAAGGAACAACAATGGTGGGTGTGTCCAACAGCACTCCTGACATGTGCACTGGGCCATACTTGGTTGGGTCTATGCGCTGGCGTCGCGCACGAACGAGAGGGGCTCGTGTCTGGCGTTTCTTCTTTTGTGTTCGGTCGGGACCAATCGAGGAGAACAAAGACGGCAGGGGATGGAGAGGACGCATACACATTGGACGGACGAGGTGTCCTAGAGAGGTCTTTTTCCATTGCTGGGATTCAAAAAGTCAGTTGAATTCTGCGACATATCCAATAGGCCGTTCCATGCTGATAGAACAGTAAAAAGGGTCTGTGAAAGAGATATGTAGAGGGAAATGAAATTAATTCCGTTTCTCATCAGAACGCGACGGGAAACGGCGTAAAATGCGACGGGTCATTACTATGTGACCCTCAGTACCACTAGTGCTTCTTTGGGTCAACAAGGACGCGAGATGAACCCAAGTGGAGGCTTGTTAGGTCGTTCATCTTCAACTCAAATGGGTTTCTATCTGCCTCAAGCAGGGACAGAGCCGATACGGAATTCGCCATTGACAACCTGTTCTCACAGTTTCATTCAGCGCAAAATCCATGACCCACCAGGTGACTAGAGTAATTTTCATTTGTAATGAGGGACATGTCGTTTGCCTCGATACCATGGCACCCACGGGAAAGTCTTCTACGCTTGAGAGGCCTGCTGTCGGGGTTGGAGCTTGCTTGACGTTTCTTCTCGAGTGTTAATCTGAAGTGCGCGTTATTGTGTGTAGTCGATTAGGTATCGGGCAAGCTGCGGTGTACCTCTCTGCATAGTCTGGCTTCGCTTCACCGAGACGAAGTTTTGTGCCTTTCCAGATCGTACCGGAAAGAAGGTTGAAGCCTAGAAAATTGTTGGTGGCGGACCAGAAGCACGATATGGAAGATGTATAGGTACATTTTGCGTGCATAGCAGGTGTCGATTCGAGTGTCACAAATGCGTATTTCCTTGGCTGGCCAAGCGCATCTAGTTTGCCAAGGCCATCGACTGCTTTTACGACACCAAATGCACTGAACCTGTTTGTGAGATCTGAGATAGAGATAGTGTGAGTAAGGCCCGACACGATGATTCGTTTCTCTTCCGAGGTCATCGTGGTTGGAATCCAACCATCTTGGCTTCTATCACTCCTTGGCCTCTCGGCGGTGCACGTCTCGACGACGACGACCAGCGAGGAAGACGGGTAGAACGATGCCTCCACGTCGCCGCAACTCGCCCGACGTCGCTTCTGGCGGTGGTCTGCCACCACCGTCCATGGCCAAACAGCAATCACGAACGATGATGCAGCCGTTTCCCAGCTCGCCCTCGACGGCGTCTGTCAAGGCATCAGGACCTCCTTCGGGTCTCTCAAACTTCCTCG
>Ga0307515_10015834_pt1 | contig 13863 bp, 14 predicted proteins | sample 17_EM_MG_FD_194513 | JGI IMG/M metagenome (GOLD analysis project Ga0307515, IMG submission 194513) | Populus trichocarpa ectomycorrhiza microbial communities from riparian zone in the Pacific Northwest, United States - 17_EM | ecosystem: Host-associated > Plants > Roots > Unclassified | place... | reverse complement strand
ACGATCTTTTCCAGGATTTCCGGCTTGATGGCCTTGACCATGTCGGTGCCGATATAGCCGGGGCTGACGGTGTTGACCGTCACGCCCTTGGCCGCCATCTCCTGGGCCAGGGCCATCGTGAAGCCGTGCATGCCGGCCTTGGCGGCCGAGTAGTTGGTCTGGCCGGCCTGGCCCTTCTCGCCGTTGACCGAAGAGATCTGGATGATGCGGCCCCAGCCCTTCTCCACCATGCCCGGCACGACCTGCTTGGTCACGTTGAACATGGAGTTCAGGTTGGTGTCGATGACGGCCTTCCAGTCCTCGGGCGACATCTTCAGGAACATGCGGTCGCGCGTGATGCCGGCGTTGTTGACCAGCACGTCGATGCCGCCATGCTCCTGCACGGCCTTGGTGAAGGCGTCGACCGTCGAGTCCCAGTCGGCCACGTTGCCGACGGAGGCGTGGAAGCTGTAGCCCAGTGCCTTCTGCTCGTCCAGCCACTTCTGCGCGTCGCGGCTGGGGCCGCAACCGGCGATGACCTTGAAGCCGGCCTTGGCGAGCTTCTGGCAGATGGCGGTACCGATACCGCCCATGCCGCCCGTGACGTAGGCAACTTTTTGGCTCATGGTTTGTCTCCTTCAGTGGTAATTTGAAAACTCAATCAGCGTTCGACCGTGAGCGCGACGCCCATGCCGCCGCCGATGCACAGCGAAGCGATGCCCTTCTTGGCGTCGCGCTTGACCATCTCGTGCAGCAGCGTGACGAGCACACGGCAGCCGCTGGCGCCGATGGGGTGGCCCAGCGCGATGGCGCCGCCGTTGACATTGACCTTGCTCATGTCCCAGCCCATCTCGTTGTGCACGGCACAGGCCTGGGCGGCGAAGGCTTCGTTGATCTCCAGCAGGTCCAGGTCGGCCGGCTTCCAGCCGGCGCGCTCCAGCGCCCGCTTGGCGGCGGGCACGGGACCCATGCCCATGTAGGCGGGGTCCAGGCCGGCGCTGGCGTAGGAGGCAATGCGCGCCAGCGGCGTGAGGCCCAGCGACGCAGCCTTGGCGGCCGTCATGACGACCACACCGGCGGCGCCGTCGTTCAGGCCCGAGGCATTGCCGGCGGTGACGCTGCCGGCCTTGTCGAAGGCGGGGCGCAGGCCGGCCAGGGCCTCGGCGGTGGACTTGCGGTTGATGAATTCGTCAGCGGCGAAGACGACGGGGTCGCCCTTCTTCTGCGCGATGCTGAAGGGGACGATCTCGTCCTTGAAGCGGCCGGCGTCCTGGGCGGCGGCGGCCTTCTGCTGCGAGCCGAAGGCCAGCGCGTCCTGCTGCTCGCGGGTGATGCCGTACTTCTTGGCGATGTTCTCGGCGGTGATGCCCATGTGGTACTGGTTGTACACGTCCCACAGGCCGTCGACGATCATCGTGTCGACCAGTTTCCAGTCGCCCATGCGCTGGCCGTCACGCGAGTTCGGCAGCACATGAGCGCTCATGCTCATGCTCTCCTGGCCGCCGGCAATGACGATGTCGCTGTCGCCATCACGGATGGCCTGCGCCGCCAGCATCACGGCCTTCAGGCCCGAGCCGCAGACCTTGTTGATGGTGAACGCCGGCACCCCGTTCGGCAGGCCGGACTTGATGACCGACTGACGAGCCGGGTTCTGGCCCACGCCGGCCGTCAGCACCTGGCCGAGGATGACCTCGTTGATCTGGTCTGCGGCCAGGCCGCTGCGGCGCAGCAGGTCCTGGATGACGGCGGCGCCCAGCTCGCTGGCGGGCGTCTTGGCGAGCGTGCCGCCGAACTTGCCGATGGCGGTGCGCGCGGCGGCGACGATGACGATGTCTTGTTGGCTCATGGTGTGTCTCCTTCGTTAGATCAGGCTTTGACTTTGACGTAGCGACCGGGCGCGGGCTCGATCGCTTTGAACTTGCGGTTGCCCGGCGTCTTGGGCGCGGGCTTGGCCTCGCCGGCATGGGAAGCCAGCCAGGCCGACCAATCCGGCCACCAGCTGCCCGGGTGCTCCGTGGCGCCCTGGAACCAGCCGTCGGCCTCAGCCGGCAAGGTAGCACCCTTGGCAATCCAGTGGCTGCGCTTAGGCGGCTTGCCCGGCTTGGGCGGCGGGTTGATGACGCCGGCGATATGGCCCGAGGCGCCCAGCACGAAGCGCTTCTTGCCCTTCAGGACCTGCGTGCTGGCATAGGCGCTGGTCCACGGCACGATGTGGTCGTCGCGGGAGCCGTAGATGTAGACCGGCGCCTCGATGGCGCCCAGGTCCAGCTTCTCGCCGCAGACGGTCAGCTTGCCCGGCTGCTTCAACTCGTTCTGCAGATAGGTGTGGCGCAGATACCAGCAGTACATGGGGCCGGGCAGGTTGGTCGAGTCCCCGTTCCAGTAGAGCAGGTCGAAGGGCGGCGGCGCCTCGCCCTTCAGGTAGTTGCCGACGACGTAGTTCCACACCAGGTCGTTGGGGCGCAGGAAGCTGAAGGTGGTGGCCAGCTCCTGGCCGTGCAGCAGCTGCGGGCCCTTGGGCGACTGGGCGCTCAGCGTGGTCTCGCGCAGGCGCACGCTGGCTTCGTCGACAAAGATGTCCAGGATGCCGTTGTCGGCAAAGTCCAGCAGCGTGGTCAGCAGCGTGACGCTGGCGGCCGGCTGCTCGCCACGCGCGGCCAGCACGGCCAGCGCGGTGGCGAGGATGGTGCCGCCGACGCAGAAGCCCAGCGTGTTGATCTGCTTCTGGCCCGAGATCTCCTGCGCCACGCGGATGGCTTCGATGGCGCCGGTCTCGATGTAGTCGTCCCAGCCCAGGTGCTTGACGGACTCGTCCGGGTTGCGCCAGCTGACGACGAAGACGCGGTTGCCTTCGGCCACGGCATAACGGATCAGCGAGTTGTCGGGCTGCAGGTCGAGGATGTAGAACTTGTTGATGCAGGGCGGCACCATCAGCAGCGGCCGCGCCTTCACCTCGGCGGTCAGCGGCACGTACTCGATGAGCTGGAAGAGTTCGTTCTCGAACACCACATTGCCGGCCGTGGTGGCCACGTTCTTGCCGACCTCGAAGGCGCTTTCATCGGTCTGCGACACATGGCCGCGCTGCACATCGCCCCACAGCTGCTGCAGGCCGCGGGCCAGCGTTTCACCCTTGCTGTCCAGCGCCAGCTTCTGCGCCTCGGGGTTGAGCGCCAGGAAGTTGCTGGGCGAGGCGGCGTCGACGAACTGCTGTACCGCGAAGCGGATGCGCGCCTTGGTCTTGTCGTCGCCCTCGATGGCCGCCGCCATCTGCTGCATGGTGCGGCCGTTGAGCAGATAGAGCTGGGTCATGAAGCTGGCCACCGGGCTGGCCCGCCACTCGGGCGCCGCGAAGCGCCGGTCGCTGGTGGCCGGCGCCTCGCCCTGGCCCAGCGACGCATTCCACAAGGCCGAGGCCTGCTTCAGGTAGTCGGCCTGCAGATCGGCCAACGCGGCGGGGGAAATCTGGGGCAGATGTGCCATCTGCTGCATCAGGTCGGCAAAGGGTAGCTGCGCCTCTGCTGCGGGCGTTGCATCGGTCTTCTTGCGGGGGGCCATGAATCTCCTACGAACTTTGTCGCGTCAGCGATCTTGTCTTGATCCGTTGCAATAAGCTTGCCACATCCCGCCGACCCGACCTTTTAAACCCAGGCGCTGACGCGCCTATGACACATGTATCTCGTCGCCATCGCCTGGGCCTATGTCGCGCTGATGATGGCCGCAGCAGAAGCCATCAGTCCTCAGGGCACCCTCTTCGGCGCCTTGGTCACGCTCGTCCTTTATGGCGTACTGCCGTTGAGCCTGCTGCTCTACATCCTCGGCACGCCGGGCCGCAAGCGCAGGCGGCGTGCGGCGGAACTAGCGCCCGAGGCTGATGCAGGCGGCCATGCGCCCGCGGGGCCGGCCCAGGGACTCACCCCGGAACGAGAAGAAGCGTGAATCATCGGTCAGCGTGCACCAGTCGCCGCCGCTGATTTGGGTGACATTGACCGACATCAAGCGTTCGCGAGCCAGCAAGGCCAGATCGGCGCGCCAGCGAGGCTCAGGGTTCGGACGATAGAGAAAGCCGGGCTGATCGCGCTGCAGCGGCTCGCGGCCGAAAGCGGCCACGACCTCGGGGCCGACCTCGAAGGCCTCGGGGCCGATGCAGGCGCCCAGCCAGGCCTTCACATCACGCGGCTCGCAGCCGGCGGCTCTGCACAGCTCGGCCACGGTGTTCTCCAGCACGCCGGCCGCCAGGCCCCGCCAGCCCGCATGCGCGCCCGCCACGCCGCCGGGCGCTGAGAAGAGCACGGGCAGGCAGTCGGCCACGAGGATGGCGACGGCCAGCTCGGGGTCGGTGGACACGGCGGCGTCCGCCTTGGGTGCGTTGTCGTCATGCCAGTCGGCACGCAGGCGAGCGACGTCGGCGCCATGCACCTGATGCACAAAGATCGGCCGCGCGCCCAACAGCTCGGCGAGCCCGGCGCGGTTGGCCTGCACCTCCTCGGCGCTGCCCGCCGTGCGGCCGAAGTTGGGGCCGCGCGTGGTCATGAAGGCGGTGACGCCCGGCCAGTCGGGCCGCAGCCAGTGGGGATCAGGCAGCATCGGGGCAGGCGTCCGGGTGGGTGCGGGCAAAGGCAGGCTGTGCCAGGCAGGCGGCGTTGACGCGCAGCACCGTGGGGTAGGCCTCCAGCGGGCATTCAAAGCGCTGGGCGTTGTAGACCTGGGGCACGAGCAGGCAGTCCGCCAGCCCCGGCGTGTCGCCAAAGCTGAACTGCCCCGCCGTCTGGGCCAGCCGCTGCTCGACGATGGCCAAGCCCGTCGCGATCCAGTGGCGGTACCAGGCGTCCACTTCCTCCTGCGAATGGCCCAGGCCGTGCTTCAGGTGGCGCAGCACGCGCAGGTTGTTGATGGGGTGGATGTCGCAACCGATGTCCTGCGCCAGCGCCCTCACCTGCGCGCGGCCGACGGCATCGCGCGGAAGCAATGGCGGCTCGGGGTGGGTCTCGTCCAGGTATTCGAGGATGGCCATGGACTGGCTCAGCCACGTGCCATCGTCCAGCACCAGAGCCGGCACGAGGTGCGAGACCTGCTGCGCTGCGAAGGCACCGGCGAACTGCTCGTTCTTCGCCAGGTGGATGGACTCGTAGCCGTAGTCCAGCCCCTTCAGCGCCAGGCCGATGCGCACGCGCCAGGAGGCCGAGGAACGGAAGTAGTTGTAGAGCTTCATGTCCGTCATTTTGCGACCTCTAAACTCGAAGTCATGCCCTTCCCCAGCCGCTTCAAGCATTGCCCGAACTGCGGCACCGCCGTGGACTACCGCATCCCCGCAGACGACAACCGCGAGCGCGCGGTCTGCCCATCCTGCGAGGCAATCCACTACCAGAACCCGCTGAATGTCGTCGGCACGCTGCCGGTGTGGGAAGCCGACGGCCGCGTGCTGCTGTGCCGCCGCGCCATCGAGCCGCGCCACGGGCTGTGGACGCTGCCGGGTGGCTTCATGGAGCTGGGCGAAACCACGGCTGAAGGCGCGCTACGCGAGACACACGAGGAAGCCGGCGCCGACGTGGAGATGGGGCCGCTGTACACGGTGCTCAACGTCGTGCGAGTGGGCCAGATCCACCTCTTCTACTACGCGCGGCTGCGCTCGCCGGACTTCAACCCCGGCCCTGAATCGCTGGAGGCGCGGCTGTTTGCTGAAGCCGAGATTCCCTGGGACGAGATCGCCTTCAAGACCTCGCGTGAGACGCTGCGCTGCTTCTTCGACGACCGCCGCGCGGGTCGCAGTCTCAGCCTGCATTCCATCGACATTCCCTGAGCCGCAGCGCATCATTCCCACCATGCAGACGCGCCGTCTCTGGTTGGGTTCCGTGGGTGCGCTGGCCTTGGCTGGGCCGGCACGCGCCGCACCACTGCGCGCCGTTGGCGCCCAGTTCGCGCGCATCTTCGAAGGCGCCGAAGGCCAGGCGCCCAAGGGGCTGGCGGTGGATCTGCTGGGCCAGCTCTTCGGTGACGGCCTGCGCTGCGAATTGCTGCCCTGGGCACGCGCCCAGCTGACGCTGGAGCAGGGCGAGGCCGACATCCTCATCGGCCCCTACCGTACGCCGGAGCGCGAAGCACGCATGCTGTTCAGCGTGCGCTCCTTCTACTCGGACGCCATGGTCTGGTATGCGCGGCGTGGCGAGGAGGCGCGCTGGACGGGCGAGTTCGGCGCGCTGACGCAGCTGCCCGTGGCGGCCGTGCGCGGCTGGGCCTATGGCAGCCGGTTCGAGCGCATGAAGACCTCGATGAACCAGCTGACCTTTGTGCAGAACGTCGAGGCCGGCCTGCAGATGCTGGCGAAGCGGCGCGTCGAGCTGTTCGCGGCCAACGACCGCAACTGCCAGCCCGTGCTGCAGCGTCTGAGCCTAGCCGACGCCGTCACGCGTTGCTCGCCGCCGCTGGATGTGCTGCACGGCCACATGGCCTTCGCCCGCAGTGCCGGTGGCGAGTTGCTGGCCCAGCGCTACGACCAGGCCTTCGAGCGCTCGCTGCGCGGCGCGGACGCGGCGGAGCTGTATCGCCGCTGGGGCGTCGAAAAGCCCGTCACGGCCACCTAGCGCCCGCCACCCAGCACGCGCGCCGGCAGCATGACGATGGCGCGCAGCAGGCCGAAGACACCGTCCACCGCGATGCCCAGCAGCCGGAAGGGCAGCGTGATCAGCCAAATCAGCGGCCACAGCAGCAGGGCGAGGATGGCTAACGGCCAGCAGATGATGAACAGGATGCACCAGAGCAGGAAGCCGAGCATCGCAAATCTCCTTGTGAGCGGACGGGCCACACGGTAGCCCGCGCGGGCGCCCGCTTCACCCGGCTCGCGACGAAGCGGCGATAGCCCGGGATAGGCCGTCAGACGCGCTGACGGCCGGCCACGTAGCAAGCGGCCAGGTTGCGCTCGTCCGCCAGCGTCATCCACGCGAAGACGCGCTCGTGCAGCTCGCGGGCCACGGCGTCGCGCGCCTCGGCGACCGGGCCCTTGGCCCAGTCCCACACGCAGATGTCCGCCGTCTGGCCGACGGACAGGCCACCGATCTCGCTGCCCAGCTGCAAGGCCTCCGCCGCGCCGCGCGTACTGGCGTGCAGCGCCGTCCAGGCCGTCAGCCGCTCGCCGCGCAGCGCCTGCACCTTGTAGGCGTCGAGCATGTTGCGCGGCAGGCTGAGCGTGGTGCCACCGCCGACGTCGGAAGCCAGGCTGACGTTGAACGGCGCACCCGGCCAGTCGAACAGGCCGCTGCCCAGGAAAAGATTGCTCGACGGGCAATGCGCCACCTGGGCGCCGCGCTCGGCAATCAGGGCCTTGTCGTGCGCATCCAGCCAGATGCCATGGGCCAGCACCGCGCGTTCGTGCACCAGGCCCACGCGCTCGTAGACGTCCAGGTAGCTGCGCGCCTCGGGGAAGAGCTGGGCCACCCAGGCGACCTCGGCGCGGTTCTCGGCCACATGGGTCTGCATGTAGAGGCTGGCATCAGCGCGGCACAGCGCGCCGGCCATGGCGAGCTGCTCGGGCGTGCTGGTCGGCGCAAAGCGCACGGTGACAGCGTAGGCCAGGCGCTCGCGGCCGTGGAAGCGCTGGATCAGATCGGTGCATTCCCGCTCCGCCTGCACCACATCGTCGCGCAGGCCGTCGGGCGCATGGCGGTCCATCAGCACCTTGCCGGTGATGAGGCGCATGCCGCGCGCGGCGGCGCTGTCGAACAAGGCCTCGGCCGAGACCTTGTGCACGGTGGCGAAGACGACGGCCGAGGTCGTGCCGCTGGCCAGCAGGGCGTCCAGGAACACCTCTGCACCGGCCCGGCTGCGGGCCGGGTCGGCGAAGGCGCATTCGCTGGGGAAGGTGTAGCGCTCCAGCCAGTCCAGCAGCTCGGTGCCGTAGGAGCCGATGACTTCCAGCTGCGGGCAGTGGACGTGGGTGTCGATGAAGCCCGGCAGCACGAGCTGGCCGGCATGGTCCTTGCGCGCCCAGCTGGCATCGGGCTCGGTAGCCTGGCGACCGACGATGCGGCCGTCTTCGATCAGCAGCCAGTGGTCGCGGTCGAAACGCACCACCGGGGTGTCCGTCTCGCCCCAGGCGGGTGCGGCCGTGAAGTCGAGCAGATCGCCGCGCAGCGCCCATCGCCGGGGACTGTCAGCGAATTTTTCCTGGTTAGTAAAACTCATATGGCAATTCTGGGGCAAGGTTCGACAATCGAGGCCAGCATGAATACTCGACCCATCCGTTTTTTCCACCGTGGCCAGATCGCCGAAGTGGCGAGCCTGCCCCCCACCACGACGGTGCTGCAATACCTGCGCGAGCACGCCCACTGCACCGGCACCAAGGAAGGCTGCGCCGAGGGCGACTGCGGCGCCTGCACCGTCATCCAAGGTGAGCTGGACGCGTCGGGCCAGCTGCAGCTACGCAATGTCAATGCCTGCACGCAGTTCCTGCCCACGCTGGACGGCCGCGCGCTGCTGACGGTGGAAGACCTGGGCGGGCCGGAGGTGCTCAACCCCGCCCAGCAGGCCTTGGTGGATTGCCACGGCTCGCAATGCGGCTTCTGCACGCCGGGCTTTGTCATGACGATGACGACTTGCTACGAATCCCACCAGGCCGCCGGCACGCGCCCCGACCGCCAGGAGCTGGCCGACGCGCTGTCCGGCAACCTGTGCCGCTGCACGGGCTACCGGCCCATCCTGGATGCGGGCGAGCGCATGTTCGACGCGCCCCCCCGCCTGCTGGACCGCGAGCCCATTGCTGCCGCGCTGCGCGAGCTGGCCAATGACGAGCCGCTGGACTACACCCAACCCGGCCAGCGCTTCCACGCGCCGCAGACCATTGCCGACCTGGCTCTGCTGCGCGAGACCTATCCGCAGGCGACGCTGCTAGCCGGCTCGACCGACATCGGCCTGTGGGTCAACAAGCAGTTCCGCGAACTGCCGGAGCTGATCTACACGGGCCGCGTCGAAGCGCTGCGCGAGATCCGCGCGCAAGACTTCGACGGCCAGCCTGGCCTGTGGATTGGCGCAGCGGCTTCGCTGGAAGACGCCTGGGCCGCGCTGAGCGAGCTGGCGCCTTCTCTTGCTGAACTGTGGCGCCGCTTTGCCTCGCCGCCGGTGCGCCATGCCGGCACGCTGGGCGGCAACATCGCCAACGGCTCGCCCATCGGCGACGGCGCGCCGGCCCTCATCGCGCTGGGCGCCGACGTCATCCTGCGCCGCGGCACGCAGCAGCGCCGCCTGCCGCTGCAGGACTTCTATCTCGACTACATGAAGAAGGACCTGCAGCCCGGCGAGTTCGTCGAGGCGCTGCATGCGCCGCGGCCGGACACGAGCTGGGCGATCTCGGCGCACAAGGTCTCCAAGCGGCATGACAGCGACATCTCGGCCGTCTGCGCCGTGCTGGCACTGCAGTTGCGCAACGGCAGCGTGCAGCAGGCCCGCTTCGTGTTTGGGGGCATGGCGGGCATCATCAAGCGCGCGGCGGCGGCCGAAGCCGCTGTCGTCGGCCAGCCCTGGGTTGAGGCGACCGCCGAGGCCGCCGCTGTGGCGCTGGTCAACGACTTCAAGCCCATGACCGACGTGCGCGCCTCCGACCGCTACCGGATGAAGGTCGCGCAGAACCTGCTGCGCAAACTCTGGCTGGAAAGCCTGGATAGGCGTACGGTGACGGTCTGGCGGATCGCGAGGTTGGCCGCATGAACAAGCCCGAAATCCTGGTGGTGAACGAGCCCGTTGTGGGCCGCTCGCTGCCGCACGAGTCGGCCCACCTGCACGTCAGCGGCGCCGCACCCTACACCGACGACCTGCCCGAGCCCGCCGGCACGCTGCATGCGGCGCTGGGCCTGTCGCCCATCGCCCACGGCCGGCTGCTGGGCGTCGACCTGGAACGCATCCGCAAGATGCCCGGTGTTGTCGCCGTGCTCACGGCGGCCGACATCACCGGCGAGAACAACTGCGGCCCGCTGCTGCATGACGATCCCATCCTGGCCGACGGCGAACTGCGCCACGTCGGCCAGCCGGTGTTTGCCGTCATCGCCACCGACCGCGAGCTGGCACGGCGCGCGGCCGGGTTGGCGAAGCAAGTCATCCAGGCCGAACCGCTGCCGCCGGTGCTGACGGCACTGGCTGCCCATGCGCTCGGCCAGTATGTTTTGCCGCCCATGCACCTGACGCGCGGCGAGCCGGCCGAGCAGCTCGCCGCCGCGCCGCACCGCCTGCAAGGCACGTGGAGCCTGGGCGGCCAGGAGCAGTTCTACCTTGAAGGCCAGATCAGCCTCGCCGTGCCGCAGGAAGGCGGTGACGGCATCCTCGTGCACTGCTCGACCCAGCACCCGAGCGAGATGCAGCAGCTCGTCTCCCATGCGCTGGGCTGGCCGGCCCACCGCGTCGTCGTGCAATGCCGGCGCATGGGTGGCGGTTTTGGCGGCAAGGAGTCGCAATCGGCCGTGTTCGCCTGCGTGGCGGCCATCGCCGCGCTGAAGCTGAAGCGGCCCGTCAAGCTGCGCGTGGACCGCGACGACGACTTCCTCATCACCGGCCGCCGCCACGGCTTCGACTACCGCTGGGACGTGGGCTTCGACGACCAAGGCCGCATCCTCGCGGCGGAAGTCGACCTGATCTCCAACGCCGGCCACAGCGCCGACCTGTCCGCGCCGGTCATGGCCCGCGCGCTCTGCCATTTCGACAACGCCTACTGGCTGCCGCACATCGCCATGCATGGCTACTGCGCGAAGACGAACATGCAGAGCAACACCGCCTTCCGAGGCTTTGGCGGGCCACAGGGCGCCATCGCTGTCGAGATGATCCTGGACGGCATCGCGCGCCAGCTCGGAGTCGACGCAGCCGAGGTGCGGCAGCGCAACTTCTACGCGCCAGGCCACGATGTGACGCCCTACGGCCAGCAGGTCGAGGAGCTGCACGCCCAAGCGCTGACAACCCAACTGCTGGTCAGCAGCCGCTATGCCGAACGCCGTGCGGAGATTGCCGCCTTCAACGCGTCAAGCCGCGTGCTGAAAAAGGGCCTGGCCTTCACGCCGGTCAAGTTCGGCATCTCCTTCAACGTCGTCCATCTGAATCAGGCCGGCGCGCTGGTGCATGTCTACACCGACGGCTCGGTGCTGGTGAACCACGGCGGCACGGAGATGGGCCAGGGGCTGAACACCAAGGTCGCCCAGGTCGTGGCGCATGAACTGGGCCTGCCGCTGGCGTCGGTGCGCTGCTCGGCCACGGACACCAGCAAGGTCGCCAACACCTCGGCCACGGCGGCGTCCACCGGCAGCGACCTGAACGGCAAGGCGGCGCAGGATGCCGCGCGCAAGATCAAAGCGCGACTTGCGACGTTCGCCGCCGAGCGCTTCGGCTGCGCGCCCGAACTCGTCGCCTTCGAGGGCGGCCAGGTCAGCGGCGGCGGGCAGAGCCTTTCCTTCCCGGAACTTGTCGCCGCCGCCTACATGAAGCGAGTGCAGCTCTGGAGCGACGGCTTCTACGCCACGCCCGGCCTGCACTGGGATCGCACCAAGCTACAAGGCCGCCCCTTCTACTACTTCGCCTGGGGCGGCGCCGTCTGCGAAGCTGTCGTCGACACGCTGACCGGCGAGAGCCGCATCACCCGTGCCGACCTGTTGCACGACGTGGGCACCAGCCTCAACCCGGCGCTGGACATCGGCCAGATCGAAGGCGGGTTCATCCAGGGCATGGGCTGGCTGACGATGGAAGAGCTGGTCTGGCACCCCGTCACCGGCATGCTGACGACCCACGCGCCAAGCACCTACAAGATCCCGACCGCCAACGACTGCCCGCCCGAGCTGAACGTCGAGCTGTTCGGCGTGGCCAACGCCAGTGAAACCATCCACCGCAGCAAGGCCGTCGGCGAGCCGCCCCTGCTGCTGGGCTTTGCGGCGCTGCTGGCGATCAAGGATGCCTGCGCGGCCTGCGGACCGGAGCGCTGTGACCCGCCGCTGCGAGCACCGGCCACGGCCGAGGCGGTGCTGGACGCTATCGACGCCGTGCGCTGACACGACGGCGGGCTCCATGGGCCGGCCACAATCACGGCGAACCTCCAGGGAGAGAGCGCCGCCATGAAACCACTGTTTTGGGTCACCGCGCTGTTGGTGGCCGGCACCAGCAGCGCGTCACCTATCCATCAATCGCGGGAGAGCTTCAACGCGGCCTATGGCCTCAGCGCGGCCTACGGCGTCAGCCCGGTCAAAGAGGACGCGATCGTGTTTTCCAGCTCGCCACCCTATGTGCAGATCACGGTGGTGGACAAACGGACGTCCGAAGCGCGCACGGGCTGCGTCAATGCCTACGCCCTTCTCGGCGCCTTGAGACTTGAGCACGACCTGCTGGTCGGCGCTCACGCGCAAACGCTGGAGCTCGCGCTGACCAACAAGGAGCGACGCTTCGAATTCACCAAGCCGGAGGCATTGGCCAACCTGGCCATCAGCTACCTCGAAGCCGACCTTGAAGTGATGCGGCAACGAATGGCGTCCTACAGCGATGCCGAGCTCACAGCGGGGTTCAGCGCCTACGGAACACTGCGGACCTTGCTCAACGGCTCGCCGGCAGACCGCCCCCGGGCCTACCGCGACGCCGCAGCCTGTGTCCTGATCGACCGTGGTTTTTCGCCACGAATCGGTGACCGGACCGGAGCGCTGGTGATAGCGCGCTAGCTGCGGGCGCCCATCGTCAACGCCCCTTTTGCGTCGCGGCAACCACCGCCTGGGTGCGGGAGCTAACGCCCAGCGCCTTCAGCACCGCAGCGACATGGTCCTTCACCGTGTCGACGCTGACACCGAGTTCGCGGGCGATCAGCTTGTTGGGCAGGCCCTCGACCAGCAGATTCAGCACGGCCTTCTGGCGCGGCGTCAGCGGCAGATGGGCCCAGTCCTGCGGCGGCTGGGCGGCCTCCGGTGCGGGTTTGCCGGGCAGACGCGCCAACGTCGGCACATAGGTGCCGCCGGCCAGCACGAGATGCAGCGCCTGCACCAGCGTGCTCAGGTCGCTGCGCTCGCCCTCATCTTTTTCTCCCCAAGTGAAGTCGATGATAGTCAACGCAAGGCGGCGGCCAGCAGGGGTTTGGCCCAGGCGGGCACGCTGCGCAGCGGCGCATGCAAAACCATGCGGCCAGCCTGCATCTGCAGCAGCAACACCGGCTGAGGCCGCTTGCCGGCGCGCGGGTCGGCCTCGAAGCTGTTGTCGTAGACGCGCAGGCTGGCCAGGTGCGGCATCAGCTTGACGAGGTTGCTGCGGCTGGCGTCGAAGCGCTCACGCACTTTCGTCTCCGGGATGTCATGCCCGCCGGCCGCCACGCGCGCGGCGATGCGGCGCAGATGCAGCTCGGGTGTCGCCAGGCCGGCGAACCAGACGTTCACCTGGGCGCCGTTGCGGGCGCCATCCAGCAACAGCTTGACGATGCTCTTGCCGCCCAGCGTCGTCTCGAAGGCATAGGCACCACCCTCTGCCAACGCCTGCTCCAACCTGCGGCGGCCGACCCTCCAGGCCAGGCCATTGGCTTGCTCTGCGCTCAAGCCGGGTTGCTGCTCGCGTATCTGCGCAGCGGCGGCGTCGGGGTTGAAGAACTCGGCGCCACTGCCCTGGAGGGCGGCGCCGCCCAGCGAACTTTTGCCAGCGCCGTTGACACCGGCCAGCACGAAGATCGCCGCCGGCACTCAGGTCGCCTTGCGACGCGGCTTGGCGGCTTTCACGGCAGCGGCACCGATGGCTTCGGGCGTCATCGCGAAGGCTTGGGTCAACGCCTCGCGCTGTCCTTGCATACGAGCGAACATCGCGTCGAACTCGCCGCCCAGGGCGCCCAGGTCGGGCTCGGCGGCGCGCTGCATCTCGCGATAGCGCTCCACCGACATCAGCACGAAAGCAGGTTGATCGTGC
>Ga0307515_10015833_pt1 | contig 13863 bp, 14 predicted proteins | sample 17_EM_MG_FD_194513 | JGI IMG/M metagenome (GOLD analysis project Ga0307515, IMG submission 194513) | Populus trichocarpa ectomycorrhiza microbial communities from riparian zone in the Pacific Northwest, United States - 17_EM | ecosystem: Host-associated > Plants > Roots > Unclassified | place... | reverse complement strand
GAGCGTGATGCTGCGCTTGTTGCGGTTGTAGGTCTGGTAGTGCGGGCTGTACAGGCCGCCCTTGAACGCGCGGAACGGGTCGCCGGTGACCGGCTGCTCGACCTTGATCACGTCGGCGCCGAGGTCACCGAGCAGCATGCCGGCAGCGGGGCCGGTGATGAACGTGCCCTGCTCGACGACCTTCAGCCCTTGCAGAACCTTGATCATGCGTGCCCGCCGAAACCTGCGGGCAAGTCGCCCTCATAGACCATCTCGCGTGTCGCCTGGTACGACAGCGCAAAGCCGATCGGGTCCTGGATCTCTTCGTACAGGTGCGCGATCAGGCCCGCGGTGCGCGCCAGGATCGGCACGCCCTTCAGCGCCTGCACCGGAAAGCCGGCGCCGAGCAGCACGGCGGGAATGGCGCCCGAGACGTTCAGCTTCAAGTCCTTCTTCAAAACGGCCGGCATCTGCGCCTCGACCGCCTCGGCGATCGCGATGAAGCGCAGGTCGGTGCCGGCCTGGCGCGCCACGTCGAACAGCGCGCCGACGCGCTCGTCGCGCTCCTTGTGCAGCGGGTGGCCGTAGCCGGGGATCGATTTTCCGGCGGCGCGCCATGACTGCATCACGCGCAATGCGGCGGCGTCGAGCGCGGTGCCGGTCTGTACGAGCGCGTCGATTTCGCTGTACATGCGGCCGGCGGTTTCCGACGAACCCAGCACGACCGAGCCGCAGCCGAGGATGCCGGCCGCCACCGCGCCCTGCATCGCATCGGGCGCCGCCGCGAAGGTCATCCGCGCCGCCTGGATGCTCGGCACGAGCCCGTGCTCGGCGATTGCCACCAAGGTCGCGTTCAGCACCGCCGCCTCACCTGCACTCGGCGGCTTGCCGGTGAGCAGCAGAAAGAAGTGGTCGATGAACGAGACCTTGCCGATCAGGTCTTTCGACAAGTCGCGCCCGCGCACGACGATCGTGTGTTCGTCGGAGGTGCAGATGGAGGTCCGCGGGATGGTGGCTTTGCCGATCTTCATGGGGATTTCTCAGGCAGGAGTCGGCGCGAGGCGGAAGTCGTAGCTCGCCGAGTGATACGGCTCGGCTCTCTCGCGCCCGTCAGGCGCTTTGCCGGGCGCGTGGTGGTCGAACTCGACGACCAGGCTGTCGCGCTTGCCGAACACCGCGTCTTCGTCGATGTGCGGGCTGCCGGCGACGAAGATGTGCGTCGTCAGCATCACGTGGCCGGGCGCCGAGACCTGCATGTGCATGTGGCCGGGGCGGTAGATGCTGCGATTGGTCGCGCGCATCATCACGCCGACCGGGCCGTCGTCGGGGATCGGGTAGTAGGCCGGCAGGATCGACCAGAAGAAGTAGCGGCCCTCGGCATCGGTGCGGAATCTGCCGCGTGCCTTCATGACCGGCTCGGGCGCGAGCTGCACGTCGTACTTGCCCTCGCCGTCGCCCGACCACACGTCGAGCAGCGCGCCGGCAAGTGGCTGGCCGTTCAGGTCGGTGACGCGGCCCATGTAGAAGCACGGCTCGCCGGGCACACCTTCGCCGATGTCCGCGCCGAGCGGCAGGTCGGGCGCGCCTGGCCAGTAGAACGGGCCTTCGACGGTGGCCTCGGTCGCCGGCGTCGCCCCTTTCGCTCCACCGCTGGCGCGCGCCTGCTGCAATGCGACGACCATCATCGACAGGCCGAGCGTGTCGGAGAGCAGGATGAATTCGGGCCGCCGCTCGGTCGAGATCTGGCCGGTCGCATCGAGAAACTTCAGCGCGGCCAGCCATTCGGCCGGCGTCAGGTCGACCTCGCGGGCGAACGCGTGCAGGTGCTTGACCAGTGCCATCATCAATGTGCGCAGGCGCGCGTCGGGCGTGCCGGCGAACGCGGCGAGCACGTCTTCGGTCAGCTTTTCCTGGTTGTAGTCGGACATGGGGATCTCCGTTGCCTCGGGCGCCGCGCGGTTTCTGGCGAACCGGTGGACGCGAAGCTTAGGCAGATCGCGCCTCGCACGGAAATGGTGAATTCACATCGATATGATCGATGGCATCGATTCGACGTGGGGGTTTTCATGGAGCTGAGGCATCTCCGCTACTTCGTGGCGCTGGCCGAGTACCTGAGCTTCACGAAGGCGGCCGACCGGGTGCACGTGACCCAGTCGACGCTGTCGCACCAGATCCGCCAGCTCGAAGAAGAGGTGGGCCAGCCGCTGTTCGACCGCATCGGCAAGAAGGTCGTGACGACCGAGGCCGGCGAGCTCTTTCTGGCCTACGCGACGCGTGCGCTGAGAGAGGTCGACCACGGCATCGCGATGCTCCAACCCGGCGCCGGCGGGCTGACCGGGCGCGTGCGCATCGGTGCCACGCACACCTTCAACATCGGGCTGATCCCCGAGTGCGTGGCGCAATTTCTCGCGCGCCACCCGACCGTGCAGGTGCGCATCGAGGAGCTTTCGGCCGACCAGATCGGCGCCAAGCTGCACGCCGGCGAGCTCGACATCGGCATCGCCTACCGCCCGAGCGAGCCGAGCGATCTGTGGTTCGAGCCGCTCTACAACGAGGAGATGGTGCTGGTCGTCTCCGACGCGCACCCGCTCGCGGGCCGCAAGCGCATCCGCATGGTCGAGCTGCACCAGCAGCGGCTGGTGCTGATGCCCGACTACTTCTCGACCCGCACGCTGCTCGAAGAGTGCTTCAAGGCCAGCGGCGCCGAGCCGCTCGTCGTCGCCGAGATGTCGACGATCGCGCCGATGCTCGGGCTGGTGCTGCGCACGCAGATCGGCGCGATCGTCGCGATCAACGCGGTGCCGGCCGCGATGACCGGGCTGCAGATGATCCCGATCGAAAGCCCGACGCCGATCCGCACGCCGGGCATCCTGTGGCGGCTCGACGGCGAGAAAGCCGCGCCGGTGCATTCGTTCGCGGTGATCGTGCGCAAGACGGCGCTGGGCAACAGCCTGCGACAAGAGGGGCCGGGCTGACTCGCGATCTGCGGACAGCAATCGCACCTATCTATTGGATAGTAGCCATCAATTGGAACAGGCTATGCGATTTCCCTAGACTGGCGGGCATCGCAGCAAACCACTCCAGGAGACAGCCATGTCCGACGAATCGAAGTGCCCGGTGACGGGCGGTGCCGGCAAGAAACCCGCGGCGCGCAGCACGACGAATGCGGCCTGGTGGCCCGAGGCGCTGAACCTGAAGGTGCTGCACCAGCAGTCTTCGCTGTCGAACCCGATGGACCCCGACTTCGACTACGCCGCCGAGTTCAAGACCCTCGACCTCGATGCGGTCATCAAGGACCTGCACGCGCTGATGACCGATTCGCAGCCCTGGTGGCCGGCCGACTACGGCCACTACGGCCCGTTCTTCATCCGCATGGCCTGGCATGCCGCCGGCACGTACCGCACGAGCGATGGCCGCGGCGGCAGCGGCAGCGGCGAGCAGCGCTTTGCGCCGCTCAACAGCTGGCCCGACAACGGCAACCTCGACAAGGCGCGCCGGCTGCTCTGGCCGATCAAGGCCAAGTACGGCCGCAGGCTGTCGTGGGCCGATCTGTTCATCCTGACCGGCAACGTCGCGCTCGAGTCGATGGGCTTCAAGACCTTCGGCTTCGGCGGCGGCCGCCCCGACGTGTGGGAGCCCGAGGAAGACATCAACTGGGGCACCGAGACCACCTGGCTCGGCGACGAGCGCTACAGCGGTGACCGTGAGCTCGCGAACCCGCTCGCCGCGGTGCAGATGGGCCTGATCTATGTCAACCCCGAAGGCCCGAACGGCACGCCCGACCCGCTGGGCTCGGCGCGCGACATCCGCGAGACCTTCGCCCGCATGGCGATGAACGACGAAGAGACCGTGGCGCTGGCGGCCGGTGGCCACACCTTCGGCAAGGCCCACGGCGCGGTCGACCCGAAGCACCTCGGCTTTGAACCCGAGCGCGCCGACATCGAGCACATGGGCCTGGGCTGGATCAACAGCTTCGAGACCGGCCACGGCGTGCACACGACCACCAGCGGCATCGAAGGTGCGTGGACGAAGAACCCGACGAAGTGGGACAACGGCTACTTCGAGAACCTGTTCGGCTACGAATGGGAGCTGACGAAGAGCCCGGCCGGCGCGCAGCAGTGGAAGCCGGTGGGCACGACCGGCGACGGCACGGTGCCCGACGCGCACGACCCCACCAAGCGCCACGCCCCGATGATGACGACCGCCGACATGGCGATGCGCATGGACCCGGCCTACGAGAAGATCTCGCGCCGGTTCGCGCAGGACCCGCAGGAGTTCGCCGACGCGTTCGCGCGTGCCTGGTTCAAGCTGACGCACCGCGACATGGGCCCGATCGCGCGCTACCTCGGCCCGCTGGTGCCGAAGGAGGAACTGCTCTGGCAGGACCCGGTGCCGGCGGTCGACCACCCGCTGGTCGACGCGCAGGACGTGGCCGCGCTGAAGGCGAAGTTGCTCGCGTCGGGTCTGACCACCTCACAGTTGGTCACCACGGCGTGGGCATCGGCCTCTACCTTCCGCGGCAGCGACAAGCGCGGCGGCGCCAACGGCGCGCGCATCCGTCTTGCGCCGCAGAAGGATTGGGAGGTGAACCAGCCGGCCGAGCTCGCCAAGGTGCTCGCCAAGCTCGAAGCGATCCAGAAGGACTTCAACGCCGCGCAATCCGGCGGCAAGAAGATCTCGCTGGCTGATCTGATCGTTCTGGGCGGCTGCGCAGCGGTCGAGGCCGCCGCGAAGAAGGCCGGCCACGCCGTGACCGTGCCGTTCGCGCCGGGCCGCACCGATGCCTCGCAGGAACAGACCGACGTGGCCTCGTTCGCGCCGCTGGAGCCGCTGGTGGACGGCTTTCGCAACTACGCTCGCAAGGGGCACGAAGCCGCGGTCGCCGAGCAACTGATCGACAAGGCCAACCTGCTGACCTTGACCGCACCCGAGATGACCGTGCTGATCGGCGGCCTGCGCTCGCTCGGCGCGAACGTCGGCGGCGCGAAGCACGGCGTGTTCACCGAGCGCACCGACGAGCTGACCAACGACTTCTTCGTGAACCTGCTCGACATGAACACGAAGTGGCAGAAGTCCGCCGATGCCGAGTTCGTGCTCGAAGGGCGCAATCGGCAGACGAACGAACTGAAGCTCACCGGCACGGTCGTCGATCTGCTGTTCGGCTCGAACTCGCAGCTGCGCGCGCTCGCCGAGGTGTATGCGAGCAGCGACTCGCAAAAGGTGTTCGTGCGCGACTTCGTTGCCGCCTGGAGCAAGGTGATGAACCTGGACCGCTACGATCTGGCCTGACCCGAACAACCCGCCCCAGGAGCAGAGCAATGGCAAAGAGCAAGACCAAGATGGCCCCCGCCGCGACCCCGCAGGTCGGCATCCACATCGGCATCAGCGAGAAAGACCGCAGCGCGATCAGCGAGGGCCTCGCGCGGCTGCTGGCCGACACCTACACGCTGTACCTGACCACGCACAACTTCCACTGGAACGTGACGGGGCCGATGTTCAACTCGCTGCACGCGATGTTCATGGCGCAGTACACCGAGCTGTGGAACGCGGTCGACCCGATCGCCGAGCGCATCCGCTCGCTCGGTCACGTGGCGCCGGGCTCGTACGCGCAATTCGGCGCGCTGACCTCGCTGAAAGACGCGCCGGCCGTGCCGCCGAACGCGCTCGACATGGTCCGCGTGCTGGTCGAAGGCCACGAGGCGGTGGCGCGCACAGCGCGCAGCATCTTCCCGCTGGCCGACAAGGCCAGCGACGAGCCGACCGCCGACCTGCTCACGCAACGCCTGACCGTGCACGAGCAAGCCGCGTGGATGCTGCGGGCGAACCTCGAAGCCTGATGGTGGATCGTTGGTGTAACGTTCGCGCGTGCGCATCGCGATCCTGACCTTCGACGGCTTCAACGAGCTCGACTCGTTCATCGCGCTCGGGCTGCTGAACCGGCTCGGCGACCAGGGCTGGAAAGCCGAGATCACGAGCCCGAGCACGCACGTGACCTCGATGGGCGGCGTCACGGTGCAGGCGCAGCAGCCACTCGAATTCGCGAACCGGGCCGATGCGGTGATCTTCGGCAGCGGCATTTACACCCGGGCAATCGCGCAAAACAGTGCACTGCTCGACCGCCTGCAGCTCGACCCGATCCGCCAGTTGATCGGCGCGCAATGCTCTGGCGCGCTGCTGCTCGCGCGCCTCGGCCTGCTCGCCGACATGCCCGCCTGCACCGACCTGACGACCAAGCCCTGGTTGCTCGAGGCCGGTGTGCGCGTCGAAAACGCGCCGTTCCATGCGCGCGGGCCGATCGCCACCGCCGGCGGCTGTCTCGCGTCGCAATACCTCGCCGCCTGGTTGATGGTGCGCGGCGCCGGTTTCGACGCGGCGGCGCGGGCTTTGCATTACGCTGCGCCGGTCGGCGAGAAAGAGGCGTATGTTGCGAAGCTGCTGGACGTGGTGCGACCGTTCGTTCCGGCGCAGTAAGCAGCCGCGGCCGCGTCGAGCGATGCGAAAGGAAACCGCCATGAAAATGATCACCACGCCGTTGCGCAGCGCCGGCTACGCGCTGATGCTCGCAGTCGGCAGCGCGGCCTTTGCGGCTCCGGGCGCGCCTGGCGCGCCGGTCTCGACCGACAAGGCCGAGGTCAGCTTCCGCAACCCGGCCGGCTTCACCGAGATGGGCCGCAGCTTCGGCGCGCGCACCGACTGGCTTGACGAACTGAGCAGCTACGTCGCCAAGCGGGCGGCCCGCACCGTGCCCGACGGCGAGCGCCTGCTCGTGACGATCACCGACGTGCAGCGCGCCGGCATGATCGAACCGTGGCGGCATTCCGCGACCGACCTGCGCGTGGTGCGCGAAACGACGCCGCCGCGCATCGACCTGAGCTTCCAGCTCGTCGCTGCGAACGGCGCGGTGTTGAAAGAAGGCACGCGCCAGTTGCGCGACATCGCCTTCATGACGCGGAGTTCGCGCCACAGCGGCGAGCTGCTGTCGTACGAGAAGAACCTGATCGACGACTGGATGCGCAAGGACGTGGAGCGAGCGCGGCGCTGATGCGCGCACGGCATCACTTCTCGATGTCGTCGATGTGCTTCGGCCAGCTCGCCTTCAGCAGCCGCGACAGCGCGCGGTCGGCGAGCAACTTGCCGCCGGTCTGGCAGCGCGCGCAGTAGTTGGTTTCGTTCTCGGCGTGCACGATGCGCTGCACCGGCGCGCCGCAATCGGGGCAGGGCTGGCCGTAGCGGCCGTGCACCGCCATCATCGCGTGGAACGCGGTGACCTTGTCGGGCCAGCCGCCGTGGCGTGAGGCCTCGTCGCGCAGGCGTGTGGTCCATTCGGCGAGCACCGCGCGGCTCGCGTCGAACAGGCGCTGCGTGGCTTCGGCGGTGAGCGCCCGCGTCAGCGTCACCGGCGAGAGCCGCGCGCGGTGCAGGATTTCGTCGGAATACGCGTTGCCGATGCCGCTGAACAGGCGCGGGTCGGTCAGCGAGCGCTTCAGCGTGTGGTTCTCGCGCGCGAGTTGCGCGGCGAACGCGGTGAGGCCGGCGTGCATCACGTCGATGCCGCCCGGGTCGATCGCGTGCAGCGCGTCGCGGCCCGCGATCAGGTGCAGCGACGCGCGCCGCTTGCTGCCGGCTTCGGTCAGCACCAGCGTGCCGCCGTCGAACTCGAAGGCCGCGAGGCTCGCCTTGCCCGGCGGCTTCGCGCCGGCCGCGAGCCAGCGAAGGCGCCCGGCGATCATCAGGTGGATGACGAGGAACAAGTCGCCCTCCAGCGCGATCACGACGCGCTTGCCGAGGCGCTCGATGCCGGTCACGCGACACCCCTCGGCGCTTGCGATCGGCGGCACCGCGGTGCGCAGCAGGAACGGGTTCAGCACGCGGATGCGCTTCAGTGTGGCGCCACGAACCTTCGCTTCGAGGCTCTCGACGTAGACGGTGATGTCGGGCAGCTCCGGCATCGGATCAGTGTGCCATCGATAATCGCGGGTTGTCTCTTCGAGGCGGCCCGCCGAGTCGGCCGCACACGCATGTCAGAACTCACCCAGTCATCCTTGGCCAAAGAAGTCGGCCGCCGCCGCACCTTCGCGATCATTTCCCACCCCGATGCCGGCAAGACCACGCTGACCGAGAAGCTGCTGCTGTTCTCGGGCGCGATCCAGATCGCCGGATCGGTGAAGGCGCGCAAGGCGACACGCCATGCGACCAGCGACTGGATGGAGATCGAGAAGCAGCGCGGCATCTCGGTCGCCTCCAGCGTGATGCAGATGGAGTACCGCGACTGCGTGATCAACCTGCTCGACACGCCGGGCCACCAGGACTTCTCGGAAGACACCTACCGCGTGCTCACGGCGGTCGATGCCGCGTTGATGGTGATCGACGCCGCCAATGGCGTCGAGCCGCAGACGCGGCGGCTGCTGCAGGTCTGCCGTGCGCGCAACACGCCGATCCTCACGTTCGTCAACAAGATGGACCGCGAGGTGCAGGAGCCGATGGCGTTGATGGACGAGATCGAGCGCGAATTGGGCATGGAGGTCGTGCCGTTCACCTGGCCGGTCGGCATGGGCAAGGCCTTTCACGGCGTGATGGACCTGCGCGAGAAACGCATGCGGTTGTTCGGCGGCGCCGAGGCCAACAACGGCGAGGAGTTTCTCGACGGCCTCGACAACCCGGCGTATCCCGCGCGCTTCGGCATGCAGTACGAACAGTCGAAGAGCGAGATCGAGCTGCTGACCGACGCGGCGCCGGCCTTCGACCGCGAGGCGTTTCTCTCAGGCAAGCAGACGCCGATGTTCTTCGGCTCGGCCGTCAACAACTTCGGCGTGCAGGAGATTCTCGACGCGCTCGTCGACCTCGCCCCCTCGCCCGGCCCGCGCGCCGCGATCCAGCGCGAGGTGCAACCCGACGAGCCCAAGCTCACCGGTGTCGTCTTCAAGATCCAGGCCAACATGGACCCGGCGCACCGCGACCGGATCGCGTTCGTGCGCGTCGCGAGCGGCCACTTCAAGCGCGGCATGCGGATCAAGGTCGCGCGCTCGGGCAAGGAGATGCGGCCGAACACGGTCGTGTCGTTCCTGAGCCAGCGCCGCGAGCTGCTCGACGAGGCCTTTGCCGGCGACATCATCGGCATCCCGAACCACGGCGTGCTGCAGTTGGGCGACACGCTGACCGAAGGCGAAGCGCTGCAGTACACCGGGCTGCCGTTCTTCGCGCCCGAAATGTTCCGCACCGTCGAGGTCGCCGACCCGCTGCGCACCAAGCAGCTGAAGGCCGGGCTGATCCAGCTCGGCGAAGAGGGCGCGATCCAGGTGTTCCGGCCGGTGGCGTCGTCGCTGTTGCTTCTGGGCGCGGTCGGGCAGCTGCAGTTCGAGGTGGTCGCGCACCGGCTCGAGCACGAGTACGGCGTGAAGGCGCGGATCGCGCCGAGCCGCTACCAGGTGGCGCGCTGGGTGACTTGCGATGATCCGAAAGAGCTGCAGCGCTTCATCGACGGCAATGCGCACCGCGTCGCCTACGACGCGGTCGACGCGCCGACCGTGCTGGTCGAGTACGCGCCCGAGTTGCGCGCGATCGAGGCGAACTGGCCAAAGATCAGGTTCCACGCGCTGCGCGAGCACGCGGGGCTGGTGTTCCAGAAGCAGCTCGACGGCTGACCCGCAAACGCGGGTGCGGTGAAACTACCACTCGCGATTCGCCGGCGGGTCGCCGAAGATTGAGCTTTTGGAGGAGCGTTCATGAAAGCCCTCACCGCACTGCTGATCTCGGCCCTGGTGGCAGGCTGCGCGAGCCCGCCGCCGATGCCGCCCAGCGCCGATCTGTTCCACGACGATCTGTTCGCGCCGCCCTCGGCGCCGGTGAGGCCCGACGAGGCGATGGCGATCAGCCCAGCGATGCGCGACTACATCGCGAACCGCATCGTCACCACCTCGCGCTTCAGCGACCCGCGCCGCAAGCTGATCGACGTGCTCTACCGCAAGGACGAGCTCCAGCTCGAGTACGACGCTGCCGAGACGCGCACCGCGGCGCAGGCCTTCGAGGCCCGCTCGGGCAACTGCCTGGCGCTGGTGATGATGACCGCGGCGCTGGCGAAGGAGATGGGCCTGGCCGTGCGCTACCAGGCTGTGCTCGGCGACGATGCCTGGGACCGCTCGGGCAACCTGTACGTCGCGGTCGGCCACGTCAACCTGACGCTGGGCGATCGCGTGCCGAGAGACGGCTTCGGCTTCATGCAGAACGATCCGATGACGATCGACTTCGTGCCGCCACACAGCGCGCAGCCGCTGCGCACGCGCACCATCCGCGAGCAGACCGTGATCGCGATGTACCTGAACAACCGCGCGGTCGAATCGCTCGCCGCTGGCAAGGTGAACGATGCGTACTGGTGGGCGCGCGAGGCGATCCGCACCGACCCGGAGTTGCTCAGTGCCTACATCACGCTCGGCGTGGTCTACCGCGACCGGCGCCACCCGGAGCTTGCCGATCGGGCGCTGCAGCGCGTGCTCGCGCGCGAGCCCGAGAACACCAAGGCGATCTCGAACCGCGCGCTCGTGCTCGACGACATGGGCCGCCGCGCCGAGGCCGACGTGCTGAAACAGCAGCTCGCCCGCCTCGACCCGCACCCGCCGTTCAGCTACTTCAACGAGGGCATGGCGGCGCTGCGCCAGAAGCGCCTGGAGGCGGCGCGCGTTCTGTTCGAGAAAGAGGTCGACCGCGCGCCGTACCAGCACGAATTCCAGTTCTGGCTCGCGATCACCTACCTCGAGCTGCACGACGCGAAGCGCGCCACCGCGCACCTGCAGCGCGCGATGGAGGTCGCCACGACGCGCAAGGACCACGACCTCTACGCCGCCAAGCTTGCGCGCCTGAAGACACTGGCGCCGCAGTAGCGGCCTGGCGCCGATGGCGCGCTGAGAGAATCGCTCGATGCCTCTCCGATCGCGCCTGGCGCTCTACCTCGACCTGATCCGCTGGAACCGCCCGGCCGGCAGCTACTTGTTGCTGTGGCCGACGCTGGCGGCGCTGTGGATCGCCGTCGGCGGCTTCCCCGGCTGGCATCTGCTGCTGGTGTTCGTGCTCGGCACCTTCCTGATGCGCAGCGCCGGTTGTGCCGTCAACGACGTGGCCGATCGCGATTTCGACAAGCACGTGAAGCGCACCGCGCAGCGGCCCGTGACGAGCGGCGCGGTCAGCCCGAAAGAGGCGCTGATACTCGGCGCGGTGCTTGCGCTGGCCGCCTTCGCGCTGGTGCTGACGACCAACACGGTGGCGATCCTGTGGAGCTTTGCCGCGCTCGCGATCAGCATCGCCTACCCGTTCACGAAGCGCTTCTTCTCGATGCCGCAGGCGGTGCTCGGCGTGGCGTTCAGCTTCGGCATCCCGATGGCCTTCGCCGCGGCGAGAGGCGAGGTGCCGGCGCTCGCGTGGTGGCTGCTGATCGGCAACCTGTTCTGGGTGCTGGCCTACGACACCGAGTACGCGATGGTCGATCGCGACGATGACCTGAAAATCGGCATCCGGACCTCGGCGATCACGCTCGGCCGCTTCGACGTGGCCGGCGTGATGGCGTTCTATGCAGCGTTCATCGCGATCTGGGCTGCTCTTGGCGTGCAACTCAATCTGCACTGGCCCTACTTTGCCGGGCTCGCAGTTGCAGCGATGATTGCTGCGTGGCACTTCACGCTGATCCGCGACCGCTCGCGCGACGGGTGTTTCCGCGCGTTCCGGCTGAACCACTGGCTCGGCTTCACGGTCTTCGTCGGCGTGGTGATCGACTACGCACTCCCCGTTTTGAAAGGCACGACATGAAAGCAGCAGCGATCGAGATCAACGGCGGCCCCGAGGCCTTCGAGTACCGCGACATGCCCGATCCGGTGTGCCCGGACGACGGCCTGGTGATCGATGTCGAGGCGATCAGCATCGAAGGCGGCGACCTGCTGGCGCGCGCGATGAGCCCGCTGAAGGTCGTGCCACATGTCGTCGGCTACATCGCCGCGGGCACCATCATCGAAGTCGGCAATGCGGTCACCACACGCAAGGTCGGCGAGCGTGTCGTCACCTTGCATGGCGACGGCTCGCACGCCACGAAGCGTGCCGTCTCGGCCGCGATGGCCTGGCCGATCCCTGATGGCGTCAGCACACAGGATGCGGCCTGCGTGCCGGTGGCGTTCGGCACCGCGTTCGAGTGCCTGTTCACTGCCGGGGACTTGAAGCCCGGCCAGACCGTGCTGATCCACGCCGGCTCGGGCGGCGTCGGCATGGCGGCGATCCAGATGGCCAAGCTCGCCGGCGCGACCGTGATCGCGACCGCGTCGAGCCCCGACAAGCTGGAGCGCCTGAAGGCGTTCGGGATGGACCACGGCATCGACTACGCGACCGAGGATTTCGTCAAGGCGACGCAGAAGCTCGCCGGGCCCAAGGGCGTCGATCTGGTGATCGACAGCGTTGGCGGCAAGACGCTCTCGGACAGTGTCAAGGTGCTCGGCTGGCGCGGGCGCCTGATCAGCGTCGGCATCGCCGCGCGCGGCGGCTCGTCGGTTGACGCGCTCTCGCTTTGGGCGCGCAACAACACGCTGCATGGCGTGCTGCTCGCGACCGCGCTGCGGGCCGAGTACCCGCGCAGCTTCGCGATGATCAGCGAGTGCCTCGCGCGGGTCGCAAGCGGCGAGTTGAAAGTGCAGATCGCGAAGGTGTTCCCGCTCTCGGAGGCGGCCGCCGCACACGCCTACATCGAAGGCCGCCACGCGTTCGGCCGCGTCGTGATGACGACGACCTGAGACGCGCGGCGGCGCCGCCGCTCAGCCGGCCGAAACAGCGATGCGCCGCGGCATCGCGTGCGCCTGCTTCGGAATCCGCAGGTTCAGCACACCGTCTTTCATGCTCGCCTCGATGCGCGCGGTGTCGAGCTCGCGGCTGAGCGTGAACGCGCGCCGGTAGCGCGGCACGCGGATCTCGGCGTAGACCGACTGCATCTGCTGCGGCATCGGCGTACCGACCTCGCCTTCGATCAGCAGCGTGTCGCCCTCGATCTTCAGCTCCAGCTTGTCCTTCGACACGCCGGGCAGATCGGCCAGCAGCGTGATGCCGGCGGTGTCTTCGAGCACGTCGACGCGCGGCAGCAGCGCGCGCGTGTCGCGCGACGCGTTTGAAGCGTTGCCCGCCTCGGAGGACGTGCGCGCGGCGGTGTTGGCGGTCGTGGTCAGTTCCTTGTCCTTGCTCATGGTGCGTCTCTCCTTTCGTGGCGTGGCGGTTACTGGACGGTGATGCGGGTCGGCTGCGCTGCCTGGCGGCGGGCGACGCTGATGTGCAGCACGCCGTCGCGGTAGTTCGCGCTGACTTGCGCCGGATCGGCGTCGTCGGGCAGGCTGATCGCGCGCCGGAAGGCGCCGCTGGTGCGCTCGCGGCTGAAGACGCTGGGCTTCGCACCGGATTTCGCGTCCGCTCCTGGGTCGGAAGTGGGCAGGTCGGACGGACGCTCGCCGGCAATCGTCAGCACGCCGCGGTCGACCGTGACCTCGACCTTGCTCGCGTCGATGCCGGGCGCGAATGCGTAGACCTCCAGGCTCTGGGCGGTGTTGCCGACGTTGATCGCCGGGAACGCGCCTGGCGCGACCGAGCGGATGCTCGCCGGCAGGCCGCCGGTATCGAACACGTCGTCGAGCTCGCGGCGCAGGCGCTCGAAGTCGCCGAAGAAGGCGCCGGGAAAGTTGAGCAGTGATGCGTACATGGCCAAATCTCCTTTCGCTGTTCGTTGAACGAAATCGACGCCCGCAGCGCAGGTTGCGCGGCGGGCGTCGGTGGAGATATTGGCGGGCGCCGACGTTTCAAGAGGCGCCGAATGCAGAAAATTCAGCGCGATGTCAGGGGTACAAACCGCGCTCTTCGCGCGCGATCAGGATG
>Ga0307515_10015832_pt1 | contig 13863 bp, 2 predicted proteins | sample 17_EM_MG_FD_194513 | JGI IMG/M metagenome (GOLD analysis project Ga0307515, IMG submission 194513) | Populus trichocarpa ectomycorrhiza microbial communities from riparian zone in the Pacific Northwest, United States - 17_EM | ecosystem: Host-associated > Plants > Roots > Unclassified | place... | reverse complement strand
AGATGCTGCTTAATGCGTATAGTCTGTTTTAAATGCTACGAAATGCTGCGAAATGCTAAAAATGCTGGCAAAATGCTGCTAAATTTTTTCCTGACGTAGGGCTATTCCCTAATAGCGTCCACCTAACTTTTCTCTATTAACGCTCTGTTGACACTAATAATAAAACCTAGAAAATTAATACTAGTAGTATGGAACGTGTACTTTTTAGGTTTATACAGAGCTTATATTCCTATAGTCTTTTTAGTACTATTTATACATGGTATATATATACTTTATAGTTGTTAGAGTAAACTATAATGTTATTAAGGTAGACTATATATATTATATTTAATAGGCCTAATAATGCCTTATTAATGTAGGCCTAAAATATTACTAGTGCGTTAGTAAGCCTAAATGGCATTACTAGGTACTTAAAGTAGCCGTACTATATTTAGAACGCCGTTTTCTACTTATCGCCGGCTTTAATCCGGATTTAATAGTATATATCTTTTAGATCCAATTTTATAAATATCTTTACGCCCGACAGTCTATTAATAAGCTCCCCTATTAAGGGTAACGGGTAGTAATTCTTTATAATAATCTTATTTAGCGCCTAATAGTTAACATAGAGGCGAAGGGTCTTATTCTTCTTAGGTATAAATATAATTAGTGCCCCTATTAGGCTTATAGAGGGCCAAATTTATCCTTTTTAAAGATTGTCTACTATATATTAATATAGTACCACCAGCTTATTTTCTAATAGGTTATATAATAGTTTAAAAGGAGGTTGTTTATCCCTTATGTTTATCTTATACTTAACTAACATAGGGTTAGGTAAGGTTTGTGCAGCCTCTTTACTAAAAACATCCTCTAAGTCTATATATTCCTATAGAATCTCTAGTTCCTTAACTATGTATAGCTGAATATCCAAAAATAAATATCCTATGTCCTCGTTCTTAGTATTAAAAGTGGTATATATAGTATATACCTACCCTTCTTCTTATATATAGTTTAAGAAAGTCTTTTAATCTTTAATTATAATACGCGGTTAAGACTTTTAATATCGATATAAGTCTAAAGGCTAATTAATATCTAGATTAACTTAATAAAGCTATAGGTATCCAAAAACAAGGTTATACCCCTTAATTTCTACGGTATAGAAGCGTATCTCCTATATATCCTATAGACCATTGCAGTCCTAGCTAGCTACGGAAAAAGCCTATTTCCTATAGTATGGAATCTAGTGGCCTTTAATGCTTTAAATAGTACGTACCTATAAGCCGCTAAGGTCCAAATCCAATTCTTTTACTAGTAATTAAGAAATAAACCCTATAGTCGCGCCGCTGTCTATAAAGTAGTCTTATGTTACCTATTTATTATTAACTTAAATAGAGATAGGAATAACTATACGGTAGCTTACTTCCTCCCTCTCTTACTAGCCTAGTGTAAGGGAGTAAAGATTTACTAGGCTTTTTCTTTTTCTAATTAATCTAACTCTTATTTCTTTTACTAGTAGAAGCGCTTTATATAGCCCTTTTTACCGTAGTTATAATAAACGCATAACTCTTGGTTCTATTTATTTAGATTAGGTTTTTACCTATTATTATTCTAGGGCTAACTAGCGTTACTCTAGGGCTTTAAAGCCTACTCGCGTTATTCTTCTATAGAGTAGTTAGGTTAGAATCTACCCCTATTATTAAAACTAGGTCTAGTCCTACGCTCTTTATTATTAGCGTTTTATTTCTTTTGCTTACCTAAATAGTCTCTTTTAGCATTCTTAATCTAAGTAGCTTTAAAGATAAGCTTTTCTTAAGAGGTAGGAATTTCGCCCTTCTCCTATATAGCCTATTAAATCTTAAGTTATAACTTAGTAAGTAGCTAGTAAAGTTATATAGTGTTATTTTATAGGTCTAAGTAGGGTATATTATCTTTTAGTTCTTCTAAGTAGTTTATAAACTAGACTACACTCTAGCCTTCTTACTATTTGGTGTTATAGTATTACTAGTTATAATCTATCTCTTAATTAATAGGGTTTTGGACCTAATTAACTAACTAGGACTTAAGTTTGCTAAATTTAAAAGGTATAGTAAGTTTCTTCTCGTAGCGTATCTATAAACTCTTAATAGTACTATATAGGAAGGTAGAAGTAATTAGTGTCTAATTATACTTATTAGAGTAATATTTCGGATCTAGCTAAAACTTAGTTTTATATTAATGGATAAAATAATTATAGTTTTAGAGATTATTACTATAATACTTATTAGGTTCCTTTATACGGAATTTAGGTTTTTCTAATATTATTACGTAGTATGGCGTTACCCCTTTAAGTCCGCTTTATATCTAGGGTATCTATACTTCCCCTAATTATCCTTATAATTGTTTTTATTAGTCTTAATATACTTACCTTAATTATATCTCTAACTCCTTTGTTTTTTATAAGATCTTATATAGTAACCGCTTTAATAACTTCCTAGCGGTAATTATTCCTAAGGGTCTTGTAAGGTTAGATAGACTAGCCGTAACCTCTTTATAGGAAAAGGGAATGCGCTCCTCTAGGGAGACTCTCTAAGCCTCTTATAGTAGGGGCGTCATTTTAGGGGGTAAGGAGGTATAGCCCGTTATTATTAATTAATAGCCGTATATTCCTTCTATAAAGGATTAAGAGTAATTAAAATTATAAGAGGCTAGTTTAACCGGAACGTATAATTATCTAATTAATAATATAGAATAAGAGTTATAGGTAAATAAAAGATAAGTTAAAGTAGAATAATTCTTATAAATAAAGGATAAATGCTTTCTAGCCTCTTTTATTTAGAGACTAATTGTTAGTTCTTCTCTAGAGGGGAACTAGCTTCCTATATATTCCTTTTAAGACGCTAGTAAAACCTTTTACCCTTAACTTATCTAACTATATCTTCTGGAATATAGATAGGATATAAATAAAACCTTCTACCGTCTTATCGGATATATACCTCCTAGGGGGTTCCGTTACAGCTCTACTAAATCTATTTTAAACTATACCTATATTAACTAACTAGCTTCTTCTAACTCTTCTCTAAGTAGTTATAATATTATACTTAAAGCGTCCGTAACACCATCTCCCTCCTCTTTATCTTCGTCCTTAAAGATTCTAAATATCTCTAAGTTATTCACTAGAGGTGTAATATCTGTCTAATTAATTTAGTTAATATTATTACTTATTATACCTAAAGCTCCTTCTTCTTTATAGGCGCAACATTATACTTATACTATTACTGCAATATTATCTCTTAGTAAGATTATACCGTCTCTATATTCTCGCTATTTAAAAGAGGGGTTAGTCTATATTACGTTAGTAAGTCCATCTTTATAACAACCGTTCTCTTACTTAAAGTGCACTAAAGCGAATATTCGTTCGTCCTATAATATTTACTTTATCTTTAATGCTAAATATACGCGTTTTATTGCTCTTAATAGTTGTCTAGTTCCTTAACTAATTTACCTTAGGGTCTTATATTTAATCTACTACTACGCGGCTAAATAGTAAACTGTCTTAAGCCCTTACTAAGTTAAAATGTTCTTATAACGTGGAGTAGAAGGCCCTTAAAGCCTATATCGCGGCGTCCGCTTAGTTACTCTGTCTTAAAAAGGTTTATAAAAAGGTTTATTTTAAGGAGTAGAAACTTATAGAATAAGGCTTATAAGAACTTAGTAATAAAAAAACTAACTTTTTTTTATCTATAAAGGAAACAGATCTAAGTAGTTTAGCAACTACTCTTCTTAGGTCCCCCTTAGGTAACTTATTCTTTAATAATCCTTCTTTATTAATACTACCTAACCTAATCTCTTTTAATACTCCTATACCTTTCTTATAGCATTCTTTAAATTCTATAGTAGTTTCTAGGTAGTCTTATTATAGCCTATTTACTTAACCTTATACTATATTTTATTATTAATATCCTTATAACTAATAATCTTTAAAACTTACTATTCGTCTTCCTCTTATCCTCTATATATATCTGCCTTATAAACTAGTAGCTTAATATTTCTATATACTAGTTCTAGCATTATAATATACTATATAGGGTAGATCTTTATTTTAGCTAGTAGGTTTAATTTAAATATAACTAGTAAAATCCTTTATATAATTTTAAAAGGTCCTAGCCTAATATAGTTTAACTTCTTACTTAGTCGTCTACTCTTAAAATTTTTATATAGTAGCCATACTTTATCTCCCTCCCTAAGATCTAGTCCCTTAGATCTCTTAAAATATTATAGTACTTTTTTATTCTTTCTTATACTTTCTTTACTAATTCTATAAGGTTTATATAAATATTTATTAATATCTTTATTCTTTTTTTTAACTATACTACTCGTTTTCTTTACTTACTATAATAATAATAATATTCTTAACTTATATCCATAATTTGCCTTAAATATTAATATACCTATTCCTTCCTATAGTATTATATTATATATAAACCATATAACTAGTAATAATAATACCCAATTATTCTGCGCGTAATTAATATAATATTTTAGATACTGCTCTAGCGTCTAATTTAATCTCTCCGTTTAACTATCTGTCTGCGGATAATATATAGTAAAAGTTACTGCTTAAACTCCTTACTCCGCTAAGAATACCTCCTAAAATACTACTATAAATCTTAAATCTCTGTCCGATATAATCTTACTTAGTGCTTTATATCTTATAAATACTTCTTTAATATAGATTCTAGTAATATCCTCCGCTAAGATTTCTTCTATATATACTATAAAGTAGCCCTACTTAGTTAACTTATCCACTATTACTAAGATTGCGTTATACTCTTATCTAGTAATAAGATCTCTTAACTTTAGTAACTTAATAATAAAGTCCTATAATATAACCTCCTATAGTCTCTCTAGTATCTTAATAGGTTATAGCCCTCTATATAGCTTATACCTTATTAGTTTATTCCTTTAGTAATCTAAATACTTCTTTATTACTTTTCTTATAATATTTTAGATTCTGTTAATAATATACTCTTCTTATAGCCTTAACACTAAGCCTATTGCTCCGTTATATCTTTAAGTTATTCCCTTATAGAAATCTTTTACAAAATACTCTGCTATGCTTTTTAGGATATACTTTACTTCTTAATTTTTGTATATATCTACCTATAGATCTTCTAGCTATACTTTTAGAATTCTCTATACTTAAAAGCTTTTTAGTGTCTTATAAACTCTTTCTAGTTCGTTATCCTCTTAAATTACTACTAGCTTAGGGTAATTATATCTAATTAATCCGTCCTCGTCTCTGTATAGTATTGCTCCTAATAGTTTCTTATTATTTTATAGTTTAGCTTTTCTACTTAGCGCATCTACTCTTACATTCTTAGTGTAAGGGATATTATTGCGGACACCTCGGGTTGCCCTTAGGACAACCCCCGGACGCCCCTCGGATGGTCGCCGGTCACGTGCCAGAGGCACGTACCCGTAGTATATAGTCTCCACGATCTTAGAGGCCTTACCTCCTTAAGAATTCGTCTCTCTTACTAATCTATCCTGTTCCAATCGTGTCCTTATAGCCCCCTATCTACAAGATCCCCTTACATTCAAATCCTTCCTACTCTTTTTTGGAAGGGTAGTCGGCTTTAAGGACCAGATTGTTTGTTTACATCTTTTGTTTATAACTACTATTCTCCCTTAAAATCTTACGACGACCTAAACGGAAACTCTATAGATACCTTATAGAAAGCCGTCGTATAAAGGTAGAAAGGTCCCTCTAATAGCAAGAGATTGCGATAATATAACCCTCTGGGTAAAACGGCTGAATAAGCCCTAATACCTAGATGCTCCAGGAGCTTAAAGACTCTCGCACACCTATGGTTACCGCTAAGGAAAATATAGATACCCTCTATGATGGTTGTAACGCTGCCGGAAAGTAACTGGAACCCCTCTGGCCCCACCTAGGCCAATTAAAAGATTAAGCGCTAGAGGCGACTTTAAGATCTTCCCCTAAGCCAGAAATGCCAGAGGAATATACTAACGCGTTTAACTAGGGAACTAACTAGAACCCTCCCGGAAGACCACCGGCCTATAATTGGCATAGTGGCGGTATATAGACTGCTTACGAGCTAAGTGGGCCTACCCCTTTAGGTAATCTAAGCTAATTACTAACTTAAGACCCGAGCCTCGTTGGGAAGCCTATACTAGCTACTAGTACTAATACTACCTCTATAACAGGAGCCTCCCTAGGCCTAAGTTTGGAAGGTTAAGAGCCCCACACCAATCTCCTTTAAGATAGATATTGGGAAGCTGTCGCAAGGCTCTTAGAAGCTATATAGGAGGAAGCCACTAATAAATATATTAGAACCCTCTAAGGGCAAATCTAGATCTAGCAGGGTCTAATTTAAGCTAGGCAAATTCTTTTATAACCTGGTTAAGACTAAGGGCTTCTTAGGAGCTACCTAGTACCTACTTAAAGAGGTGTGGAAGACTTAGAGAGTTATCTACGCTATAAACGGAAAAAGGATATAGACTGACTGGCTAAGGCCTCTAGTAGTCTAGAACTCCGCCATAGACCCAACGCCTAGCAGTTAGACGATTGGGTTCATAAGGTAGACAACTTCTTTAAGATGCTAATGATATAAGATAATACTAAAGAGCGTATACGCTGGATTATTAGCAAGATTAAAGACCAATCGCTAAACTAGATCGTACTTAATTAGCTTAATAAAGAGCAAATTACTATATAGCTATAGCTGTAAACCTTCCTAAAGAAATAGACTTAAGATCCGTATATTGTATAATATAATAATACAGAGCTATTTTGGAATGGGACACAGCTGGATTGCTATAACTTCCGCCAGTTTATAAACTTTGTGGAAACTTATACTTAGCAGATAGATCTAGAGCCCTTTAAAAACAAGGACGGTAGCATCTATAAAAAGGAGAAGATTGGGTTTATCTGGGCTAGAATTAAGCTAGCAATTTATGACAAAATAAAGCGCGTAGGAGCCCTATTGCGGATTACCATATATGCGGATTTTAAACGAGCAGTTCTAAACGCTAAAGATATGGTAAGGAACTAGACCTCTTTTAGTAGGAAGCTAAGGGGTTACTAAAAGCGCGGGCACTTTAGTAGTAACGTAGGGCAGACCTAACCTTTAAAGAAGTCGTTCTTAAAGAGAACTTTGGAAGGGTTAAAGTTAGGAACCTTAAATAACGGGAAAGACTCCTAGGGTTAACCTAACACCCGTCCGGCACCTTTACGGGAATACTCTAAGAAGTTAAGAGAAAACTCTAGAGGTAGATTTTATTAGAAAAATAAGCAGGGCAATAACCGCACTAATAATCTAAAAAAAGAAAAGCCCTAGTCGCGGACCTCTCTTGGCTATAACTAGGGCAAGATATAGAAGGAGAGACTCTCCATATTGCTGTTAAGCTAGAAATAACACTCCCTATGGGTAAGGTATAACAGTTCTAAGTACTATATAACAGCGGCGCTGAAATCAATCTTATATGATATAATTTGGTAAAAGAGTATAAACTTATCCCATCGCAAAGGTAGTAGAAACCTATTATAGGCTTCCTGGATAAGCATTGGATTAAGCTATATAGTGCCTATAAGCTTATAGTATTAGTGGCCGACATATATAACCGCACTAAGGTAGTTGGCCCGCAACCCTTTTAAGTGGCTGACTTTGTAGGTTACAACCTTATCCTTAGATACCCTTAGCTGGCGGAAGTAGATCTTAAGATACGCTTTAAAACTAAAGCCTTTAAATAGTGGAATGATAAAGATTTAAAAGGGCGCATATTACTAATAAGCCTAAAGGATATCCTAGAGAATATAGCCCTAGGCGAAATAGTATACGCTCTACACCTAAAGAAGTATCGGATCTAACCCCTGTTTAATAATAAGATGGGTATAAAGCCTAGTATAGGTAATAACCCCTCTATAACGGAGACCCTATGGGGAACTACTAGATAGGTTGCGGAGACATTATAGGGAGGCGGCGATCTTAAGGATCTTATAAGATACTTTAATTGTCACGGGTTACTATGGCTTAAGTAATATACGGAGAGTATGCTACGGCACCTTAAGCGCTGCGTTAAGGATTTCCCTACCCTCTACTAGCTACTGCATAAAACGGTATAACGTACGGTGGCAACCATATACGAGCAACTACTACGGCGCACGACGCTGCCCGTAAGCATCCTGAGGGAGCTCCGGGACCTACCTAATAATAATGCAGAGGATAAACGCGACCCCAATTTATTAAATATTCCAGTAGGCCTAAGGGACTTACTAAGGGTATTTTTGGGTAGGAGAGCTAAAGTCCTACTGTAGAACTTGGAGTACGATTATGTAATTAATCTGGAAGAAGGTAAATAACCGCCAAACCTTTTTATTTATAACCTCTCGCGTAAAGAGCTTAAGATCCTATGGGAGTACCTCAATAGGTTACTGGAAAAGGGGTGGATCCGGCCCAGTAAGTCGCCGTTAGGCGTACTAATCCTCTTTATCCTAAAACTAGATGGAACTATAAGGCTATATATAGACTATCGCGGTCTTAATAAAATTATAATTAAGAACCGTTACCTACTACTACTAGTTAGTGAAATGCTAAATTAACTATTTAGGGTGAAGATCTTTATAAAGCTAGATCTATAAGACGCCTACCATAGGCTCTGTATTAAAGAAGGGGATAAGTGGAAGACCGCTTTTAAGACCTAATCCGGCTACTTTAAGTATCTGGTGATGCCTTTCGGGCTAGCTAATACACCTACGATATTCCAATTGTATATTTATAGAGCCTTAGGGGGACTAGTCAACCGCATATACGTTATTTATTTAGATGATATTTTAATCTACTTAGAAGACGAGAATTAATATAAGCAACACGTCCGCGAAGTGCTAAAACGTTTAGATAATTGGGGCCTCTACGCTAAGGCGTTAAAGTATATCTTTAACACTAAGTAGGTCGAGTTCCTAGGTTACATTATAACGCCTATAGGTGTAGTTATAAACCTAGTACGGGTGTAGACGATCTAGGAGTGGCCGGAGCTAGAGAGCTACTGGGATATTTAAGTGTTCCTAGGCTTTGCCAATTTCTATAGGCGCTTTATCTATAACTACTTAGACGTCGCCTGACACCTATTTAACTATATTACAAAAGCTTTCTAAGACCCGACCTAAGGAGTAAAAAGCTTAAAGGCAGTAAGGAAGAAAACTAAAAAGGGACCAACTAAATAGTATAAGCTATAGTTATGGCCCGGAAAGGTTTAGGAGGCCTTTTGGGAACTTCGCGCGAAGTTTACAGAAGCTCTATTACTGCGGCATTTTAACCTAGATTAGCTATTAATAATGATTACTGATGCATTAAACTTTACCCTTACTAGTATCCTGCTGCAACCTAATAGGCATCCAGACGCTACCTAGCTCCATTAGAGACCAGTAGTATTTTATAGCAGAAAATTCCAAAGACCTAAAGTTAGGTATTATACCCACGATAAGGAACTGCTAGCTATAGTTAACTGCTTTAAATAGTAGCGACACTACCTTAAGCACGCGAGCTATACCACTTATGTACTCTTAGATTACTATAATCTACGCTACTTTATAACTATAAAGGAGCTTATACCTTAATAAGCTAGATAGGCAGAGGAGCTTACGCGATTTAATTTTAAGATTAAATATAAGCTAGGGGAAAACAACCCTACTAATAAACCGTTACGACGGCCAGACTATGCTAAAGGCTTTAAAACGGGAGAAGGAAAATAGATAATAGATATCTTACTCCCTATATTATAGAACAAGCTCTAGGTATAGGATGCTTAAGCACCTATAGCTTTATGCACCAAGTCTTAGGCGGTGCAAGCCCTATTGGTTTTCACTAACGTTCTAGCTGGTACCTAGTCCGTTGCTAATGAGGGTCTAAATATACCTGGACAGAACGTCCCCGATATATTCTTAGAACCTAGTAATACACCATCCCTAATTACTAAGCTATCCCCTTAAATTAATAGCAAAGCTATAGAGCAATCGGAACTCGGAGCCCTATAATAACTAAAGGACTTTAACCTTGTAGCGGCCTTCCTAACGTACGCGCATTAAAGAGTTATAAGATCTATAGTACTATCTAGTCTTATACTTAGAGCAGTATAGGATAAAACAGCTTTTACCCAGGAACTATCCGAAAGGTTAATAGACCTTATCCGTGAGGTATAATGGAGGGACACTTCCTATACTATCCTTAATGCGGAAATAGACCAGAAACGTAATGGAAAGGAAGCTGCTAGGCGCTACCATTAGGAACTAGACCCGATGGGCCTACTACGTAAAGGTAGTAAGGTTTAGGTGCTATAAGAAGTAAATCTATGATAGAAGATTCTTATGAAGAATTACAATAATCCTCTGGGCGGCCACTATGGTTAAGTAAAGACAGTGGAATTATTTTAATATAAATACTATTGGCTAAGGCTTAATTAGGAAGCAAAGGAGTATATTAGCTATTATAAGAAGTGTTAAGTATATAAGATCCGCAGGCACAAGCTATAGGGTCTACTTAAATTAGTTCCCCCCGCTAGTGAGCCATAGCGATATTACGCCATGGACTTTATTACGGATCTCCTGCCATTTAAAGATGGCCAAGGATAAATATACGATTTGGTCCTTATACTTATTAATAGATTTTTAAAGTACGTCTAATACCTTCCCGTTAATAAGACGATTAATATATAAGAGCTCGCCAACCTAATTAAAGAGAAATGCTTTCTTAAAGTAGATTAGCCGCACTCTATTATTACTAATAGGGGCAGCGTTTTTATAAGTTAGTACTAGTTAGATTTATGCTTCCATTTAAAAATAGACCACTATTATAGTACGGCTTTCCACCCGTAGACGGATAGGCAAACGGAACGCTAGAACTAGGAACTGGAGTCTTACCTATAGATATATTTAAACTACTAGCAAGATAACTAGTGTGAGCTACTTCTATACGCGGAGTACGCTTATAATTTAAAGTAATATATATTGCATAAGTATGCACCAATCCAGATTGCCTATAGCGTCCAACTATTTGGGTTTAATAGTATACCCAACAATTACTAGCTAAGGCCGCATAATTAGTTATGGGATCCTACCGGGAAGTTTAAGGACATCTACCGGAGAGTATAAGGATACCTCTAGGAATAAAAGGAGTAATAGAAGCATGCGAAGCAGAGCCTATAAGATGCCTAAAAGCAGTAGAGACTTTAATATAACCGCAAGCACTAGGATAAGCATTTTGGAGTAGGCGATGAGGTTCTATTACGTTTAACAAATATTAAGACCCGTTAATTATTAAAGAAGCTTAATATAAGATACCTAGGTCCCTTCTAAGTCAAGGAACGAATTAGTAAGCTAGCCTATTATCTTTAGCTACCTTTATCTATGGCCTATATACATCTAGTGTTTTATATAAACCTACTAGAGCTATGGCATAGACCACCGCCGAAAAAGAACTTCCGTTTAGGCCCAATTAAACACCCTAAGGTGGTGGGCGAGCGGTATAAGGTTAAAGCTATACTATGCTATAAGTCTGTTAAGAACAAGCTTTAATTTGAAGTTAAATGGCTAGGCTAGCCCGCTAAGGACTCTATATAGGAATCAGAGGATTACCTTAATTATTGCGAAGATATTCTAAAAGAATATTAGGACTAAGGTCTATAATCTATAAGTTATAAAAAGCGCTCTAATACTACGGTGTTATCGCGACCTATGAAGAAAGCTCGCGAAAAGAGTAAATAGGTTAAATTGGATATAGAACGGATAGGCTCCGGAAACTATAGGGATAGGGCTACGGCCTAAGGTAGGACGGGTCCTCAGCCTTTTCACGTACATAGTATAGAGTTAATAGGGCATTTTGCTAGAATTGCATTCCCATTTATTAATCTATACTAGGAATATTATTCCTAGGGCTTCTAAGCCCTTTTTAAAAGCCTTATAAGGCCTTTCCGAGCACCTAATTGAGGTCCTTAATTGCTACTATATACAAGAACGAATCCTAAAAGTTTAAACCACAAATGCCCAATCTGAAAAGCCACTACGCCTTATTATCATTAGGAGCAGAATTAGTATCTATTGGGCCACTAAGTAATAGCTAACAAGAATGGGATCCAGATGCCTTGGTAGGCGTATAAGTAGGCATGAAAATAGGGGTAGGATAATGAGGTGTAGCTAGAGCAGAGACTCTTAAACGCTTAATACTAATATTAGGTCTAAACCAATACTAACAAAGCTCTTGCGGCGTAAGCTTATAGTTAATAAAGACACGCTCAAGCCTAGAATAAATAGAGATATTGGCTAACTAGCACAGTCTAGAACCACCAAGACCTTATTACGGTAACTGTTAGTTACCTATCCGCTAGGTACCCAAAGGGTAACCTACCTAATACCGCATTATGTTATGCTCTTTTAAAACTTAACGCGCATACGCGAACTCCTTCCTGTAGTAGACAGCGACCTTCTTCTTATTACCCCCATCCCTTACCCTATCCTTAGTATACTAACCTTACTCTCGTATTAGGTATTGCTGGCTAGCTTACTGGGAATTATAGGCGGTGTAGATAGCTATAGCATAGTCTTAAATTTAACCCAGATGTTTAGCATTAGCGCTTAAATGGGAGAGAGCCCGGGCGATGTAGTAGTTAAGGATATTAAAGGAACGTCGCCACTTAGGCCTAGGCTATTAAAGTTAGTAATAGAAATCTATTAAGGATAGAAAAGCTTACCTTAACGTAACTGCCGCTCTTAGTACGCATGCATTAATTATAAGGACTAAAGGTATTAGATCTAACGCAGTGCGTCTTATTACAAGCCTCCAGAATCCTATTATTAGATTTCTGGTCTTTTAAAGACGTATAGGCAAAATTATTTAGGTAGGACTAGTACTAGTTGCGGGTTAGTAGGGGTTAGGGTTCTATATATAAAGGTAAGGCTAGGATACACTATGAAATTTGCTTAGAAGAGCAGTTAGTAGAAGAATAAAGAGGTATATTAAATTAATAATAAAAAAGAAGAAAATCTTAATAATATATTAAAGATACGTCTAAATTGGACGAAGGTTAATAATGGGAAGTAAGGTATTAAGGAAAAGGATTAAGCTCGATAAGCAAAGTATCTTTATACTTTACCGTCTAATACCCTTCCGGTAAATAGCCGCAACCTTGCCAATATAACTCCGTTATAATAGTGCTATTTAGAAAGAAGGAAACACGCATATAAGTTATTTAACCATTACTTCCTTATAAAAACTAACTACGCGGCTAGGGGAAGGCAATTAAGACGTTAAATTAAAGACGTATATAGGTTAAATTAGACCTAAAATAATACTATAGTATTAAAGAACAACGTTATAGACGTTCTTAACAATCGTATAATAGCTACAATTGCTATTACAAAATGTCCCTATTTACTAGGTAGTAGAGCTACGCTAAATATACGGCACAGGACTACTAGATTTAAAACTATATACACCAAATCTTAAGAGATAAGTCTCTTTAACTAACTAATTAATACCTTAACCATATTTAATAGCCTAAGGGCAAATGCGGGAGTAATATATTAGTGACGCAGGGAATTATAAGAAAAGGATTATAAGAAAAGATTATAGACTATATCTTAGCAGTTAAAGACGACGGCAAGCCAAGGCTCCGTACGTTAAATTCTATACTAAAGGTTCTACGGAACTATACTAGAACACCAAATTGCCTATAATACTTGTAATTAATTACAGACTAGCATAAAGGCTTAGAAGCAGAGTTATATAAAAATCCCTATATTAGCCTAGGTAGTTACCAGTATACTTCCGGTAGGCTTCTAATAGGTCTCCTAGTAATCCTTACGTCTTTTCTCCAGTTATGTTTTGTCCTTAT
>Ga0307515_10015831_pt1 | contig 13863 bp, 9 predicted proteins | sample 17_EM_MG_FD_194513 | JGI IMG/M metagenome (GOLD analysis project Ga0307515, IMG submission 194513) | Populus trichocarpa ectomycorrhiza microbial communities from riparian zone in the Pacific Northwest, United States - 17_EM | ecosystem: Host-associated > Plants > Roots > Unclassified | place... | reverse complement strand
GCGGCGGAGCTGGGCTTCAAGTCGGCCAATGCCGCGGAAGAACACCTGCAGGCGCTGGCCCGCAAGGGTGCTATCGAACTGGTCAGCGGTACTTCGCGCGGCATCCGCCTCAAAAGCGACACCCTGCGCTCCATCAACGAATCACGCAGCCGCTACAGCATGCCACTGCCCGGCATGGCCCAGATGGCCCTGCCGCTGGTGGGCCGTGTGGCCGCCGGTTCGCCGATTCTGGCGCAAGAACATGTGGACCAGACGTATTACGTGGAAAGCGGCCTGTTCCAGCACAAGCCCGACTACCTGCTCAAGGTGCGCGGCATGTCCATGCGCGACATCGGCATCATCGACGGCGACCTGCTCGCCGTGCAATCGGCCAAGGAAGCCAAGAATGGCCAGATCGTCGTGGCCCGCCTGGGCGACGAGGTCACCGTGAAGCGCTTCCGGCGCAACAAGGATGTGATCGAACTCCATCCTGAAAACCCCGACTTCCAGACCATCGTGGTGACACCCGGCGAACCCTTCGAAATCGAAGGCCTGGCCGTGGGGCTGATCCGCAACACCATGCTCATGTAGCCCTCGGGCTGATCACCATGCCACAACGGGTGGCGGGCGTTGGGCCGTGCTTGCGGTCGGCAACCCCGTTGCGGCGTGTCTTTTTGCAATCCTGCCTGTGTCTTATCTCTTCTTCTAAAGGAGTTTCACATGGGAATCGCATTGTTTTCCGCCGCCGCCTTGATCGAATCGCTGCAGGGCGTCATGGGCTGGCTCGCGCCGCGCGACGAGGTGTCTTCTTCCTCTTCTCCCCCCCAGGCACCGAAAGTCTGGCACCGGCCCGCTCGCGCCAGAAGCCGTACCGGGCATGCTGTGCAAGGCAACCACGCGGGCCATGGCACGCCAGTTGCGCATGCCCCGGCACACACCACCGCTGCTCCGCTACTGCCTTGTGCCACAGCCACGCGGCAGCTTGCCCGGGCGGCATGGCCCCCTCGCCCCAGCCGCACCGCATCACCGGTGCGTGCATTGCGTGTGGTTCGTGTGCTGGACACGCCGTCCTCGGCCTGCGCCGGCCGCATGGTGATTTCAGGGCGCATGGCCGATGTCTGCGCCGAGTTGGACCGCCTCGCGGCTTTGGAAACGGGCATCCATCTACCGGCTTAGAAGGTCGAAACCCGCGAGTGACAACGGCCATGCTGTAAATGCGTGTTACCGAAGGGCTATTGATGGCCCATGGCAAGGGCTGTCGCCAGAAAAGCCCATACGCCAAGGCACAATGGCGGCATGAACATTGTGATCCTCGACGACTACCAGGATGCGGTACGCAAGCTCCAGTGCGCCGCCAAGCTCGAACCCTATGCCGCCAAGGTTTATACCAACACCGTGAAAGGGCTGGGCCAGTTGTCGGTGCGGCTGAAGGATGCCGACATCATCGTGCTGATCCGCGAGCGCACCCATCTCAACCGCCAGTTGATCGAGAAGCTGCCCAAGTTGAAGATGATTTCCCAAACCGGTCGCCTGGGTGCCCATGTCGACGTGGCGGCCTGCACGGAAAAAGGCATCGCCGTGGCCGAAGGGGGCGGCTCGCCCATCGCGCCGGCCGAATTGACCTGGGCCCTGATCATGGCCTCCACCCGGCGCCTGCCGCAGTACATCGGCACACTCAAACATGGCGCCTGGCAGCAGTCGGGCATGAAGGCCGGCTCCATGCCGCCCAACTTCGGCATCGGCACCGTGCTCAAGGGCCGCACCATCGGCATCTGGGGCTACGGCAAAATCGGCCAGTTGGTCGCGGGCTACGCCAAGGCCTTCGGCATGAACGTCATGGTCTGGGGCCGCGAAGCCTCGCGCGAGAAAGCCCTGGCCGATGGCCTGGGCGTCGCCTTGAGCCGGGAAGCCTTTTTCGCGGAAGCCGACGTGTTGACGCTGCACCTGCGCCTCAACGAGGAAACCGCCGGCATCGTGACGCTGGACGATCTTTCGCGCATGAAGCCCACCTCGCTGCTGGTCAATACCTCGCGGGCCGAACTCATCGAGCCCGACGCCTTGCTGACCGGACTGAACCGCGGCCGCCCCGGCATGGCGGCGGTCGACGTTTTCGAAAGTGAACCCATCCTGCAGGGCCACGCATTGCTGCGCCTGGAGAACTGCATCTGCACGCCGCATATCGGCTATGTCGAGCAAGACAGCTACGAGATGTATTTCAATGCGGCGTTCGACAACGTGCTCAACTTCATCAAGGGCACGCCAGTGAATATCGTCAACCCGGGTTCACTGCAGGTTCGCCGCTGACCGCCCGCTGCGCCCCGGCATAGCCCGAGGTGACCCGAGGTCGCCAGCAGCACAACTGCCCGCCTGCCTGGCTCTTACTCGTCCCTACTGGATCACTTGATCACTTGATCACTTCGTCTTGGGCGAAATCTTGGCTTCAATGCTGGGATCAAACAGGTCGAACTCGATCAGGTTGCTGTCCATGCCGGTGGCCGGTGGGAAACCCGACACGTCTTCGGCAGTCGGTGCCGGCGAAAAGGACGCGGGCAAGTCCAGCACCGGCAGCTGTGGCACAGTCTTGTCGTGTGCGTCGCCCATGGCCATCAATTCGGAATTCGAGAAATCCAGATTCAGATCAAGGTCCAGATCGAGGTCCAACGGCTGCTTGTAGGCCGGCGTGCCACCGTCCACGGAACTGGGCTGCGCCGGTTCGGGCATGACGGTATCGGGCATCAGCAGCATCGGCTGGGTCGGCGAGCCATCGCCCACCACCGGCTCCGGCACCTGAGGCTCGTCGAGCATCATGGCCGACGACATCGATGGATCGAATGTGGGCGGCGGGGGGGGTGTCGAGGGCCTGGCCACTGGTGGACTAGCCATCGCGGCCGTGATCGGGGCATTGCGCGACATCCGGCCGCCCTGCATCTCGACGGGCAATGCGCTGTTCGCACTGCGCCGCACCATGGTCTTGGCAATGGCGTACAGCAGCAGGAATTCGCGGTAGGCGGCCAGATCGAACGCCGGTCCGTCAGAAGTGCCCGGGGTGCGGTAGAGGTTCGACTCGATGATGTCCAGCACTTGCGGTGTACCCCAGTGCTTCTCGATGCTCAGCAGGGCCGACGGATAGTCTTCGAGCCCGAGGCCTTCGTCGTTGAACGAGGCAAACGGCGGCACATTGCCGTTGAAGATCCGGTTGAAGTCGCCGCGCAGCCGGTTGTAGTCGTCCTGCCGGCTCAGCGTATGGTAGATCTTCAATAGCTCAAGATAAGCCAGCGGGCTGACCTCGATGTTCTCGTCGATGTTCTTCTTCAGCACATCGATGGCCTGGTCGTACTGCCCCAGCGAAACGAAGAAATCGGCATGCTGCTGCACGTCGAAGAAGTCCTCTGGCGACAGGCCTCGTGCCATGCTCGTCGGTACCGGCAGTGCCGATGGCACGGGCGGCGCATTCGGTGCGAGGCTCGCCGGCACCGATGCCAGGCCTGGCGACAGCGTCACGGTCTTGAGCTTCTTCAAGTCCTGGAACATCGACTCGTCGATGTCTGGGTCCGCAGTCGCAGCCACCGCCGGAGCAGATCGCACCACGGCACGGGGCGCCGCGGCCTCTGGCGCCAGAGGCGCCCGGTTCGAGCCCGCGACGGCGGCATCGGCAGCGAGCGCGGCCGCATCGGCCTCGGCCACCAGCGGATCGTTTTGACGCGACCAGTCGGCCACCATGGCCACGCTCTTGCGCGCACGGTTCCAAAAGAAGGCCACTGCCGCAAATGCTGCCAGCAACATGGCCAGCAGCAGGTAGACGATGTTGCTGTCGTAGCGGTTGCTTTCCAGGCGCTCCAGGCGCAGGCGGAAGTCTTCCTCGTTCTTGGCCAGTTGCCCCTTCAGCGCCTTGCCTTCGGTCTCGAGCACCTGCAGTCGCAGCCGGTCCTTCTCGGCCTGCGGATTTTCAGGGGGCAGCTGGTTCAGCGTGCGCCAGGCCGCCGTGGCCTCGGCGCGCTGCTCGGCGTTGTCGGTCGGTACGCTGAGCAGTTCGTTAGATGACTTGAGTTGTCCTTGCCGGCTCTCGGCCGCGACCGGTGCATCGAGCCGCAGGCGCGGCCGGTTTTGTACCGCTTCAGCCTGGCGTACGGGGGCCGGGACGGTGCGCGGCGCCTGTTCCGCTGCCCGGGCCGGCCGTGGCGGCACTGGTGGCCTGGTGGTGGCCACAGGACGTGGTGGCCGTGGTGCGGCCACCGCACGCGGCACGGGGGCCGGTGCCGGAGCAACGTTCACGGGTGCTGGGGCCGGAGCCGGAGCAGGCGTACTGGCCATGGGCTCCGATGGCGCCTGCACTGCCGGTGAAGCCGGCGCCTGCGCGGTGACGGCGGCCGGAATCACCGTGGGCACGGCGCCAGAACGGGTTTCCACCGGAAAGTCGGTCAGGAATTCATATCTGCGAGAGGTGGACTGGCCGCAGGTGGAGCGCAGCACCACGCTCATCACCGGCTCGTCCACGATGGCCGATGACCGGATGCGCACCACGGCGGTCAAGGCCGGGGTGACATTCTGGACGGTGACCTGAACCCGGTTGCCGTCGACACGGCTGTCCGCATGAAACACCTCGGCACTGAAACACTGGCCGACGGCATCTTCCGCCTGGTCCAGCCGCACGTCGACCGAGAGGTCCAACGGCTGCCCCAGAACCACCGCACCACGGGCTCGTCCCAAAGACAGTGCGGAGCTGCCAAACGCCGCAACCAGCAGGGTGGATCCAAGGAGGGTATTTCTGAGTTTCACTGCAATTTTTTACAATTCTTTTTGGATTCAGTCACACCATACCATCAGAAACACGAAGTGATAATTCGCGACATGAAAATTATGTATCCAATCCTCGGAATCGTTGGTGCCGGTGCAATGGGGCGCGGAATTGCGCAAATTGCAGCACAAGCAGGAAGCACGGTCAAATTGTTCGACATGCAGGCCGATGCGGTGACCATAGCGCGTGCCGCTGTTTTCACACAATGGGACAAGCTGGCCGAAAAAGGCCGACTCACCGAAGCCCAGGTCAGCGCGGCGAAGGCGAACTTCCAGGCCGCGCAAAGCCTGGCCGACCTGGCCGATTGCAACCTGGTGGTGGAAGCCATTGTGGAGCGGCTGGACGTCAAACAGACCCTGTTCGCCGAACTGGAGGCCTGTGTCTCGCCCACGGCGGTGCTGGTCTCCAATACCTCTTCGCTGTCCATCACCGCCATCGCCGCCCGGTTGAAGCGGCCGCAGAACTTCGCGGGCTTTCACTTCTTCAACCCCGTGCCGCTGATGAAAGTGGTGGAAGTGATCGCCGGCCTCAAGACCGCGCCCGGCGTCTGCACCGACCTGGCCGCCTACGCGCGGCAGATGGGCCACACCCCGGTGCAGGCGCAAGATACGCCAGGCTTCATCGTCAACCATGCCGGCCGCGGCTACGGCACCGAGGCACTGCGCATCGTCGGGGAAAGCGTGGCCGACTTCGCCACCATCGACCGCATCCTGAAGGACCAGATCGGCTTCAAGCTCGGCCCCTTCGAGTTGATGGACCTGACCGCCCTCGATGTGTCGCATCCGGTCATGGAGTCGGTCTACCGCCAGTATTACGAGGAGCCGCGCTACCGCCCCAGCGTGATCACCGCGCAGCGCCTGGCCGGCGGCGTGGTCGGCAAGAAGGTGGGTGAAGGCTTCTACCGCTATGTCGACGGCGTGGCCCAGATGCCGCCCGAGCCGCCGGTGCCCGAAGTCGCCGACATGCCGCCGGTGTGGGTATCGCCGCGTGCGAGCCGGCGCGCCGAGTTGCTGCAGTTGCTGAAGGACCTGGGCGCGAAGATCGAAACCGGCAGTTCGCCCTCCCCGGCCGCCCTGACCCTGGTGGCGCCGCTGGGCTTCGACGTCACCACCGTGGCGGTGGTGGAGCGGCTGGATCCGGCGCGCACCATCGGCATCGACATGATGATGGAAGACGCGGCCACCAAACGCCGCGTGCTGGCCACCAACCCCGCCACCCGCATCGACATGCGCGATGCGGCCCACGCCTTGTTCGCGCGCGACGGCAAGGCGGTCAGCGTGATCCGCGACAGCGGCGGCTTCGTCAGCCAGCGCGTGGTCGCCACCATCGTCAACATCGCCGCCGACATGTGCCAGCAAGGCATCTGCTCGCCCGAGGATCTGGAAACCGCCGTCACGCTGGGCCTGGGCTATCCGCTCGGCCCGCTGGCCATGGGCGACCGCTACGGCCCGACCAACGTGCTGGAAGTGTTGTTCAACCTGCAAACCGTGTATGGTGACCCGCGCTACCGTCCCAGCCCCTGGCTGCGCCGCCGCGGCGCGATCGGGCTGAGCCTGCGCCACGAGGAAAAATAAGCCAGGTTTTTATAAGCCACGGTTTTATCTCCCGGCTTTTTTGGGTACCTCTTCGACACCACTGGAACCGCATGCCCGCCGAACTCAAAAGTACCAGCCATGGCCAGACCATGGTGCTGACCCTCAGCAATCCGGAATACCGCAACGCGCTCGGGCCTGAAATCTACGCCTCCGGGGTCGAGGCGTTGAGCGTGGCCGAATCCAGCCCCGACATTCGCAGCGTGGTCATCACCGGCGAAGGCAGCACCTTCTGCGCCGGCGGCAACCTGCAGCGCCTGCGCGACAGCCGCGCACTGCCATCCCAGGTGCCGGCAACCAGCATAGAGGGCCTGCACAACTGGATCGAAGCGATCCGCACCTTTCCCAAGCCGGTGGTTGCCGCCGTCGAAGGCGCGGCGGCTGGCGCCGGCTTTTCACTGGCGCTGGCCTGTGATTTTCTTGTGGCCGCACGCAACGCGGTGTTCGTGATGGCCTACAGCAACGTGGCACTTTCACCCGACGGCGGCGCCAGCTGGAGCCTGTCGCGCGCGCTGCCGCGCCAGTTGGCCGCCGAACTGCTGATGCTGGGCGAACGCATCGGTTCCGAGCGCCTGCATGCGCTGGGCCTGGTGAACCGCCTGGCCGACGTGGGGCAGGCCCTGGCCGAAGCACTGAGCCTTGCGGAGCGGCTCAATGCACGCGCGCCGAATGCCCTAGCCAGCATCAAGGAACTGGTCAACGACGCGGCCCAGGCCACGCTCACACAGCAGCTCGGCAGCGAGCGCGACCATTTCGTGAAGAACCTCTACCACGCCAACGCCGGCATCGGCATCGACGCCTTCCTCGACAAACAGACGCCGCGCTACGACTGACGCCCGGCGGCGGCCACAGGCGAACCCCGCGAACATTTTTCCGACAGACGCTCAGGTGACAACCCTGAGCCGCCAGGCCGATCCCGCGCGTGACAATGCATGTTTTACGCAGTCATTCGGAAGACAGGCCATGGACGAACCGATTCTTACCATCGAGGAACGAGCGGCGATCAACGCAGGGCGTTGGTTTGCCAGCCTCTCGCCCTCGCTTCGGCACGACATTCTTCGCTGCGCCTACGTCAAGCGCTACAAGGACGGCGACCTGATCGCCGCCCGGGGCGACCCACCAGAAGAATGGATGGCCTGTGCGCTCGGTGCGGTGCGCGTCAGCTCGACCTCGGTGTCGGGCAAGCAGATCACCCTGACCTATGTGGAGCCCGGCATCTGGATCGGCGACGTGGCCATCTTCGACGGCGACCGCCGCACCCACGACGCCTATGCCCATGGCGACACCACCACGCTGTGCGTGGCCAAGGCCGACTTCAAAAAGATCCTCGCCACCCACACCGAACTGTATGAAGCCCTGCTGCGCCTGCATGCGCGCCGCATCCGCCAGCTGTTCGGCCTGGTCGAAGACCTCAACACCCTGCCCTTGCGCGCGCGCCTGGCCAAACAGCTGACCCACCTGGTACGCAGCTACGGCGTGCCCAACCTGGCCAACGCCAACGAAATGCGCATCAGCCTGCAACTGGCGCAGGAGGAACTGGCCCAGTTGCTCGGTGCCTCGCGCCAGCGGGTGAACCAGGAGCTCAAGGCCATGGAGCGCGAAGAAGTCATTCGCATCGAACCCGCCGGCCTCACCGTGCGCAACCGCGAAGCCCTGATGCGCATCGTCGACGCCAACAACTGAACCCTGGCACCAGCGCCCCTGGCTGGCTCTCACGGACCTTCACTTCGGACGAACAGCAACATGACCGATTTCCAGCATTTCGTCGGTACCCGCGCCGTCACCGGTGCCCAGGCTTTCGATGAAGCGGCACTGGCAGCCTGGCTCGCGCAGCACCTTGAAGGCTTCGAGGGCCCGCTGCAGGTGGAGATCTTCAAGGGCGGCCAGTCCAATCCGACCTACAAGCTCGTCACACCGCGCCAGAGTTATGTGATGCGGGCCAAGCCAGGCCCCGCGGCCAAGCTGCTGCCTTCGGCCCATGCGGTGGAGCGCGAATTCGCCGTGATGAATGGCCTGCACGGCACCGATGTGCCGGTGCCCCGCATGTTCTGCCTGTGCGAAGACGAGTCCGTCATCGGCCGCGCCTTCTACGTCATGGAGTTCATGCAGGGCCGGGTGTTGTGGGACCAGTCTCTGCCCGGCATGAGCCCGGCCGAGCGCGGCGCGATCTACACCGAGATGAACCGCGTCATCGCCGCGCTGCACAAGGTTGACTTCACGGCCCATGGGCTCGGCGACTACGGCAAGCCCGGCAACTATTTCGAACGCCAGATCGGCCGCTGGAGCAAGCAGTACCAGGCCTCCATCACCGAGCCGATTCCCGCCATGGACCAGCTCATGGCCTGGCTGCCGCAGCACATGCCTGCCAGCGCGCGCGATGCCGGCAAAACCAGCATCGTGCACGGCGACTACCGGCTCGACAACCTCATGTTCCACCCAACCGAGCCGCGGGTGCTGGCGGTGCTCGACTGGGAACTGTCCACACTCGGCCATCCGCTGGCCGACTTCAGCTACCACTGCATGGCCTGGCACATCCCGCCCGGTACCTTTCGCGGCATCGCCGGGCTCGACGTGGCCAGCCTGGGCATTCCGTTCGAGGCCGACTACATGCGGCTGTATTGCGAACGCACCGGCATCACCAGCTTCGATGCGCTGCAGGCCGACTGGAACTTCTACCTGGCCTACAACCTGTTTCGCCTGGCGGCCATCCTGCAAGGCATCGCCAAGCGTGTGGAGGCCGGCACGGCCTCCAGCGCGCAGGCCGTGGCCTCGGCGGCCGGTGCACGCCCACTGGCCGAGATGGCCTGGCAGTTCGCCCAAAAAACCTGAGGCCACCGGCCCAACCAACCCCCACCCAGGAGACAACAATGGATTTCGACTATTCCCCCAAGACCAAGGAACTGCAGGCGCGCCTGTTGCGGTTCATGGACGAACACGTCTACCCCGCCGAGGCCCAACTCGCCGCAGAGTTGCAGGCCAACAGCGCCGCCGGCCAGCGCTGGACGCCTCTGCAAACTATTGAAGGACTGAAAGCCAAGGCCCGGGCCGCAGACCTGTGGAACCTGTTTCTACCGGTGGACAGCGCGGCCGCGGCGGGTTTCGACGGCGCGGGCCTGACCAACCAGGAATACGCTCCGCTGGCCGAAATCATGGGCCGCGTACCCTGGGCCTCCGAGGTGTTCAACTGCTCGGCACCCGACACCGGCAACATGGAAACCATCGCGCGCTACGGCTCGGAAGAGCACAAGACACGCTGGCTCAAGCCCCTGCTCGAAGGCAAGATCCGCTCCGCCTTCGCCATGACCGAACCCGACGTCGCCTCCAGCGACGCCACCAACATCGCCACCCGCATCGAGCGCCAGGGCGACGACTACGTGGTCAACGGCCGCAAGTGGTGGATCTCGGGCGCGGGCGATCCGCGCTGCGCCATCTACATCACCATGGGCAAGACCGACCCCGAGGCGCCGCGCCATTCGCAGCAAAGCATGATCCTGATCCCGGCCAACACCCCCGGCATCAAGGTGATCCGCCCGCTCAACGTGATGGGCTACGACGACGCGCCCCATGGCCACATGGAGATGAGCTTCGACAACGTGCGCGTGCCCGCGGCGAACGTCCTGCTCGGCGAGGGCCGCGGCTTCGAGATCGCCCAGGGCCGCCTCGGCCCGGGCCGCATCCACCACTGCATGCGCCTGATCGGCCTGGCCGAGCGCGCGCTGGAACTGATGTGCAAACGCGCTTCGTCGCGCGTGGCCTTCGGCAAGCCGGTGGCGGCGCAGACGGTGACGCAGGAACGCATCGCCGAAGCCCGCTGCAAGATCGACATGGCCCGCCTGCTCACGCTCAAGACCGCCTGGCTGATGGACGTGGCCGGCAACAAGGTGGCGAAAAACGAGATCGCCATGATCAAGGTGGTAGCGCCCAGCATGGCCTGCCAGGTCATCGACTGGGCCATGCAGGCCCACGGCGGCGGCGGCATGAGCGACGACTTCCCGCTGGCCTATGCCTATGCCGCCGCACGCACGCTGCGCTTCGCCGACGGCCCGGACGAAGTGCACCGCAATGCCATCGCCAAGATGGAGCTCGGCAAATACGCGGCACATCCGCGCGAGGTGGAGCTGCCGATCACCCGCGGCTGATCACCCGCGACAGTTGACCGGCCGGGCCGCTGCGGCAAACGCGGCAGCCTCGCCTGGTGGGCGTGGATTGCGTGGATGAAATCCACTCGCCGGCAGGAAATCGCGATTTGGCCTAGAGTCCGGGCCTGCCCCCTTTCCATCGCGAGTGAATCACCATGATCCAAGTCTATTCCTGGCCCACGCCGAACGGGCACAAAGTGCACATCATGCTGGAGGAATGCGGCCTGGCCTACACCGCCACGCCGGTCGACATCGGCACCGGCGACCAGTTCAAGCCGGAGTTCCTGAAGATCAGCCCCAACAACAAGATTCCCGCGCTGGTCGACCCCGATGGCCCGGATGGCAAACCCATTGCGCTGTTCGAGTCTGGCGCGATCCTGCTGTACCTGGCCGGCAAGACCGGCAAGTTCCTGCCGAAGTCGGACCGCCGCAAGTTCGAGGTGCTGCAGTGGCTGATGTTCCAGATGGGCGGCGTCGGCCCCATGCTGGGTCAGACCCACCACTTCCGCATGTACGCGCCGGAGAAGATCGACTACGCGGTGGACCGCTACACCAACGAAGCCCGGCGCCTCTACGGCGTGATGGACACGCAGTTGGCCAGCCACAAATACATCGCCGGCAGTGCCTACAGCATTGCCGACATCGCCATCTTTCCCTGGCTGCGCGGCTGGAAGAACCAGGGTATCGACTGGGCGAACTATCCCCACCTCAAGGACTGGTTTGACCGGATCGCCGCGCGGCCGGCGGTGCAGCGCGGCGTGCAGGTACTGGCCCATCTGCGCAAGCCCATCACCGACGACAGGGCGCGCGAAGTGTTGTTCGGCAAGACCCAGCACGAACGCCGGCCGGCGGGCCAAAACTGAAACGCCGGCCAGCGGGCTGAAACTGACAATGGCCGCGCTTGGCTAGGCCACGGCCTTCTCCATGCCGTGGCGCTCCTCCAGGAAGGTGCACAAGGCGTCGAACGACAGCGGCGGGCCGAACAGGTAACCCTGCCCTCCCTCGCAATGGTGGGCACGCAGCCGCTCGCGCTGCTCGACGGTTTCCACACCTTCGGCCACCACATGCAGCTTGAGCGAGCGCGCCAGCCCCACCACCGAGGCCACGATGGCTTCGCTGTAGGGATTGGTCGGCAAGTCGGCGATGAAGCTCTGGTCGATCTTCAGGGTGGTGACCGGAAAGCGGTGCAGGTAGCTCAGGCTTGAAAAGCCGGTGCCGAAATCGTCGATGGTCAGGCGCACCCCCAGGCGGTGCAGCGCCTCCAGCAGTTCGGTGGCGACCTCGGTGTCGTCGATCAGCACGCTTTCCGTGATTTCCAGCTCCAGGCATTCAGGCGCCAGGCCGGAACCGGCCAGCGCGTCTTCCACTCGGCGCACCAGGCCGGCCTGACGGAATTGCCGCGGTGACATGTTCACGGCCATCGGCACCACGAAACCCAGCCGCGCCTGCATCCGCACCGCGTCGGCACAGGCCTGGTGCAGCACCCAGTCGCCCATCGGCACGATCATGCCGGAGTCCTCGGCCACGGCGATGAAATCGCAAGGCGCCACCAGGCCATGGCCAGGCCGGTTCCAGCGGAGCAAGGCCTCCACGCCCAGCAAGCTGCCATCGGACAGGTCCACCTTCGGCTGAAAGTGCAGCACCAGTTCGTCGCGCACCAGCGCCGCGCGCAGGCCATCTTCCACCGTCATGCGCAAGGTCGAATCGGTCTGCATGCCGGGCTCGAAAGCCTCGAAGGCGTTGCGGCCGCGCTTCTTGGAGGCGTACATGGCGATGTCGGCATTCTGCAAAAGTGTGGCGAGATCAGCGCCGTCTTCCGGATACCCGGCAATACCGATGCTGACCGTGATGTGCAACTCGCGCACGCCGAGCACCATCGCCGGCCGCACGGCTTCCAGAAGCTTGTGCGCCACCCGTGTCGCCTCGGCGCGATCGGCCATGTCGCTGAGCACCACGCAGAACTCGTCACCCCCCATGCGCGCCACCGTGTCCGACTGCCGCACCGTATTGCGCAGCCGTGCCGCCACTTCCTGCAGTACCGCGTCGCCCACGCCGTGGCCCAGCGAATCGTTGATCTGCTTGAAATGGTCCAGGTCGAGCAGCATGACCGCCACTTGCCGACGGCTGCGCTTGGCATGCTCGATGGCCACCCCGACACGGTCCTGCAGCAGTACGCGGTTGGGCAGGGCCGTGAGCGCGTCGTGGTGCGCCAGGTGGCGAATGTAGCTCTCCGACCGCTTGCGCTCGCTGATGTCGTAGGCGATGCCGACGAAGCCGGTGGGGAAGCCGCGTGCGTCGCGCATCGCCGCCACCGCCATGTTGACCGGCAGTGCCGAGCCGTCCTTGCGCAGCAGGGTCCATTCGCTTTCATCGGCCAGGCCGCGCAGTGCGCGCGCGCCCATGGCCTGCGGCGGCACCGTCATGCCCAGGTCGATCGACGCCTGGGCGGCATGCGCGGCGAGTTCATCGGACAGCAGCAAGGTCTCGAAAACGCTGCGCCCCACCAGTTCCTCACGCCGGTACCACAACATGCGCTCGGTGGCCGCATTCACGCTCTGGATCACACCATTCTTGTCGCAGCTCACCACCATGAACGGCGCGCTCTGCAGGATCGCGGTGTTGAGCTGGGCGATACGGGCCGCGGCCTGCTCCGACAGCTTCTGCCGCGTCAGGTCGCTGACCATCACCACGTAGCCGCGCTGTCCGTCCAGCACCATCACGTTGACCGCGGCGCGCACCTGCAGCTCGCGCCCGTTCTGCGTCTTCGCCGCCAGGTCGCGGCGCAGCGTTTCGCCGGTGCCGGCCTGCGCCAATTCGTTCAGGGGCAACGACAGCAGGCTCACCAGGGGACGGCCCGCGAGCACCACCGGCGCCCAGCCGAAAATCGCCTCGACCGCGGGATTGGCGCTCAATATCCGGCCCTCGGCATCGGTGGTGAGAATGCCCTCGGCCGTATGGGCCACGATGGTCTGTGCCCGCGCCTCGCTGCGCCGGTAGGCACTGCCCATTGATGCCGCGCGCCGCTCCGCCCGCGCACGCAGCCGCATCAACACACCCAGCGCGGTGGTGAACAGCAGCGTCAGCAGCAGCCCGGTTACCAGCACCGAGACCGAGCGCCCGGCGGGCATCGTCGCCTCATAGGCCGGCAAGGCGCTGAAGCGCAAGGTCCAGCCGCGCTGGCCCATGTCGAACGGCACCACGCGCTCCAGCAACAGATCTTCGCCCCGGGCCAGCCCCGCGCGGGCGCTGTACACCCGCGCCTCGGGCATGGGCAGGTGGCCGTCGAAAAGCTCTACCGCCATGCCTTCCACCTGCCCCTTGAGTGCGGCGTCCACCAGTTCGTCCATGCGCGAGAAGC
>Ga0307515_10015830_pt1 | contig 13863 bp, 8 predicted proteins | sample 17_EM_MG_FD_194513 | JGI IMG/M metagenome (GOLD analysis project Ga0307515, IMG submission 194513) | Populus trichocarpa ectomycorrhiza microbial communities from riparian zone in the Pacific Northwest, United States - 17_EM | ecosystem: Host-associated > Plants > Roots > Unclassified | place... | reverse complement strand
AGTAAACTGAATGTTTCTCATTTGTTTTGAAGAATTAGTGGCGTAGCAAGGATTCTCGATACATTTTCGTTTAGATTTCTGCATGTTTGAATTTTACATGATGGTGTGCACAAATATTAAAGCCTGAGCATAACTAACTGGAGTTCTAAGAATTTAGCTGTGTTGTGGCTTCACAAGACTTTTGCGATGACAACAATAAGCTTCTAAGCTGCATAATTAATCATGGATTTTAGGTTCTATGCAACAGTGGATCATCTGGTTAAGAATGCTGGGAGTGCTGCTCCGTCTTTGCTCTTCTTCCAATGCCAAACGCAATGCCAAAATAATCGTGGATTCACGGTTACATTTTTTTTATTTTAATTCTTATAATTTTTTTTGATTAATTATATTTTTTTAGAGTCAAATTAAAACTCAATTACTTTAAATTTATTGATAAAAAATAAAATTAAAAGAAAAGGGAACAAAGTGAAAAAAAAAATATTGTTTTGAAATAGGGTTAAAAGATTTATTTTGGTCTTCCTACCTTTTAAATTATGAACTTTTGATCCCTTAATTTTTTAGCAATTTAATTTTGATCTAAATTTTTTATATATATAATAATAATAATTTTTTTTTTTTTAGTAGAGATTACATAGTCACCCCCCTCTCGTTTTCCAACATTTATGGAGCTGGCTAATTAATTAAACTGCGATGGAGTGTGGTAAATTAATGGCCCGTGATTGGATTCTCTACTGGATCACTTCTTAGGCTTATATTTCTTGGGCTAGGCCCAATGTTGAATGCAGCAAATTTATTCTTATACAAAAGAAAAATGAACCAAATAAACTAAAACAAACGCAGGGCTTGCTAGAGACGGGAGATCTGGAAATATATCCCTTCTGCAGTGCCACGTGGCAGCGACCCATTGCCTCTCCCAATTTCATGTGGCCATGCCAGCAAATCAACTGATACTCAAAGTTGCCAAGACAGAAACAGAGACAGAGAAAGAGAGTTGGAGATAATCAAGGAGTAGAACTGCAAACCAAGAATGGCTGGAATTGCTACTTGTGCTTTAACTCTCTCCTCAAGAAGGTAATATAAGTTGTTCTCACTTTTTGTTAGCACTTTTTTCTACTATGCAAATCCACAGCCTTTTTATTTTTAATTTCTTCAAGAATAGGTAGCATGCATGCTAATATGGTTCACTTTTCCTAGAAAATGTTTTCAAAAAGAAGCTGTTTTGGTTTGAAAGTTTAAGATTAAGAAGTTTATTGTTGAATTCTAGATGTTGCCTTGATGTGTAGAACATTACAAAACAATCCCAACCTTTCTTATGTTTCACTACTCCTATTTTCCACTTTGGTTTTGAAGATTCATGGGATTTTGGAAAAACATTGATTAATCCAAAGTTTCTTTTTTTTTTGTCCTCCTTTGGGTTTCCGAGTTTCAACACTATTGCAGCTCAACTATTCAAGTGATCATGTCGCTCTTAGAGACTAAATATAGAGGAAGACTAATAGTCTGTTTGTTTATAGTATATTTTTCTCAAGAGCCGAAGGAGATTTTGGACCTTTTCTTGTATTTTGTAGGTACAAAAAAATTGCCTGAAATAAGTGAATGCATGAGTACATGAAAAAAAAAATTATTCAACATTTATAGAAGTGAAATAGATAATTATGAACACAGGAATAAGGGATTAAGGGTGTGATTTCAGTAATTTCGGGACATCTTGGTTGGAATTTGACACTCATCATAGAAGAACCATCCGGGGAAAACCAAAACGTTGGAGAAATTTTGGAATTAGAGCAGAAGTGAATTTTGTGAATCCAGATGAAGCAAAGAAACTTGTAACGGATGAGGGATATGCTGTGCTTGACGTACGAGACAAAACTCAATATGAACGAGCTCATATAAAATCATGCTATCATGTTCCTCTATTTATCCAGAATCAAGACAATGACTTTGGTAAAACCTCTTCCTTTGTAGTTTTCATTGCTGATTTATGTTCTTGTTTGTTCATTCCCTTAGAATAATTTTCTGCAGGCACAATAATAAAAAGAACTGTGCACAACAATTTCTCTGGTTTGTTCTTCGGCTTGCCATTTACTAAGCTCAATGATAAATTTGTGGACTCTGTGCAGAGTCAGCTTTCACCTCAAAGTAAACTGTTAATTGTATGTCAGGAAGGATTAAGGTCAGTTATTGTTCTGCCACTGATGGCATGACCTAATAACGCAGAAGTATTTTTGAATTGGTATTTGCTCTTATGTTGGAATTTTGCTGCATATTTTTATAGTACCAGTTTGAGGGTCCTTGAATTAAGTGATTCAGAGAAGCCACAATTGTGTTTCGTGTGGAGTTCTGTTATTTGGTTTCCCTTTTTATGATATAGATTTTTGTAGAATGCAGCTGTGTAGATAAATAGAAAGGTGTAAATTCTATCAAGGAGTTTAATTCGGTGATATGTCAAGAATATATGACTTTAATATATAGATTGTTTATTTGTTAAGAGCCCAGAAATGTTTAAGAGTGAGCTTTATTTCTTAGAAAGTCTGGAAGATGAAGTTCAAGATTCCATACCACAGTTAGGTCTCCTATAGTTCAATATCTTCAAGCAAAACCATTGATAGCACAGGTGAGGAGATGTTTGATTGAAGTTGCTCTAGGAGAGGGGCGTTCGATAAGAAAATTAGTAACGGGGAAAAGAGAGACGACAAAATGTTTTCTTGGTTACCTATCTTGGGGTCTGAGGATCAATCATGGCGTAGAAATTAGTTTTTACTCATAATTTTATCTCTCCTTGTGCTTCCTAAGTTCTTATCCTATTATTTTCTATTGAGAGATGGTATCGCTGTTTACCAGTGTAACTTGCAACACCATATCTACTTTCTTATCGCTTCAATTTTTCATGGTTTCACTGTTTTGAACTTGCCTTGCCTGGAAACTATATGACACGACTCAGTTTCCTTTTAATGTCAAGGTCTACGGCTGCAGCCACCAAATTAGAGGCAGCTGGTTTCAAGAATGTAGCATGTGTGACATCAGGGCTTCAATCTGTAAAACCAGGTTAAAACTCTGGTGCCAACCCTTCTTTGTCAAGCAAAGCAATTATAATATATGCAAAGCAAGGGAAACGAGGGTTTTATTTTTATTTTTGTTCAGGAACATTTGATTCTGAAGGTTCTACTGAGTTGCAAGATGCTGGCAAAGCTGGTTTGATCACAATTCAAGGCAAGATCTCAGCAGTACTTGGAACTGTACTTGTCTGTAAGTCCAACAACTTGTAGAGCTTACATGATGTTGTTGAGCCCTTACAGCAATTCCTCCTTTCTGACTATCTAATGCGTATAGGTGCATATCTGTTCATCACCTTCTTCCCAGAGCAAGCAGAAAAGCTGCTTCAACTAGCCCCGTCGAGCTAGTCAGCTAGTCCTTGTGATCCCAAGTTTTGCAAGTGTAAACGGTGACATGATCCAGGAAATGGAGGTGCTCAATTCCAGCAGCACAATATCCTAATGAACAAGAGAGAGAAGTTAATGACATTGATTCAGGTCGGTGGTCATGTAATTTCTTTAAGATTAAGCACATCGGAAATTAAGAACCAACAATGAATTTCCAAACCTCGCGGATTTGTTCATCTACCATTCATGAACAGCTTTGATATGAAAATTAGAACGCTGGGCAGTCTTCACAAATTACAGATTGTTCTTTATTATTAAAGGAAAAGGAAAAATAACCTCAAGTTTGATGAGATGGATTGTTTATCTACCTCTCTAAATCTATATCAAGGCCTGGTGTGTATTTGAAGGTGAATTTGATAATGTGATGTAAAAAGTTTTAAAAAAATTAATTAATTGAAAATATATGAAAATAATAATTTTTTTATATTTTTAACATAGTATATTAAAATCATTAAAAAAAACATTTAAAAAGTATCAACTTAATATTTTTAAGTAAAAAATAAATTCTAAAAAACATGTTATAATAGAAAAACAAACATTCAAAATAAAAGGGAAAACTCTAACAAATCATCTATAAATTGAAGATCATTAAATCCATCAAAAACTATTGTACATTTGCTACTTCTGCCCAGTGAAAACATCTCACACGGTAAAAATGTACTCTAGCTGAGAACCAGAACAAAATTGAAGGCATGCTTTCACTTTTTATGGAAGTTACAATTTTTTAACCGGCCAATGTTGCAGTATCAACAGTGTCCAAGATCCCGTCTCAGCAGCAAATTCAAGACCCTCATACCAAGAAATGAATATGATTTCATATTTCATTTCACATCCCAGTTCATTTATAAAAAAAAAATTAAATTAATATTTTTTAGTGTTTTTTTATTATCTTAATGTATTCATATTAAAAAAAATATTTTTTTGATATTTTTTCAAGTAAAACAAAAAATTAACCCTTATCACAATCTCACACAGAGTATATATTAGAACCAAGCATTATTGTGAACCTAAATCAACAACTATTACAGTAAAATTTCCTTTCCAAAAATTATTACAATTAGATTAGCATAGACAACGCATTTTAGGCACCAATGTCACCGGATAAATGTCCACTCCAAAGAATCAAAGTACATAGGGTTGATTCTCTGATGCCTCTATCTACTACCAATTAAGGATAAATGTCCACTCCGAATTATCAAAGTGAATAGGGTTGATTCTCTGCTGCCTCTATCCACTACCAGTCGATATACCACTGAAACAGAAACAACACGAAAAAGCTTCCGAAACCATCCTTGATTGCACCCGAAGTCATCCTCGATTGCACCACATAATCATCCATCATTTGACATCAATCACCTTGTAGGCAGTAAAGCTGTCTGACATTTCCTGAAGCTGTAGCATCATAAAGCGACGACAACTCAATATTTTACAATTGTTAGCAGAAACATCTTATAGGTTTGTTTTACTATATATGCATTAAATGTTTTGGATACAGACAGTTTCACATTAAATAACATACAGTAACAAATGCAGAGTTGCTAAGTATTGTTAGGTTTATAATCTATAAGGGATGAAGTGAGTATAGACAAGTATTGTTAGGTCTGGGACAAGCACTTCCCCACTTAACCCCAGGATGAGATACTTCCAATTCTAATTTTCAAACCTTTTGATGAGATTTCACATAAACCTAATTTGAACTTCAATAACATCATAATCTTATCTTAGATCCCTCGAACAGCAAGATATTCCATTCACCAAACAAACTTGATTGAAAAGTAGACCACATGACCAAAGCAAATACAGTTCCTCAAACTAATAAACCGTGTAAGCTATAACACTATGAATACTGAAAAATAATAATCTATTATGTTTTATGATCAGTGTCAATGAACACAGATATGTAAATGATTAGAATATCTTTGCATCATATTACAAAGACTGTTAGCATAGATGTGTAAAAAATCATATTCATGAATAAAACTAAATGAAGGAAACAAGATGCTTATATACTTGCATAGCCCTACTCGTATTTGTGTGTGTGTGTGCGCGTCCATCTATCTGTCTGTGTAGGTCTATTCATATATGTCAACTTTTGATTTCAGAATATTTGGGAAGTTTATAATGGTTGAATCAAACATATACATTTCTAGCATATTACTATATTAATGAGGAAATAACAAGAATTAAGGTAATTATTACCATATAACCAGTCTTTAAATAACAGGTGGAGTGCACTTGACAATTCTCGCTTTTGATTTTCTTCAAGAGGAGCTTCCCTCAATAATTTCTTTGTCTCTCCCAAATTCTTTTGCTGGAAAAGATAAGAGGCGTTACACATAATCAAACACCAAAAACTAGCAATCGTAATATGTTGGCAAGGGGCAACACAGGCAAAATCCAAACTCATGAACTATAAGCAGCTCTAAAAAAATACAATTGTATAGCTCTCCTATCATCTTATTATAAATGATTCTCCAGGAAAGATCATCTTGTTATAATCAGTTTGAGTGCTAGTCCACGTACATTTCTCTGCTGAGATGCCATGTAAGCCTCGGGTAATTGAAATGGGTTGTCTTTCGTTGACCCTGGGGATTCAGCTCCAAACCAATTGGGAATCTGTTAAATCAGGAAGGGGAAAAAGCGTGTGAATGTTTTCATAAGTAAAATTAACCCAAAAAGAAACATGAAATTCCATGTGATGGATGTTCAAAAAGGAAGAGAAAGCGACCCCAGTCAATAATACCCAACCTCCATCCCCAAAAACCCCAGGGGCAAAAAAAAATAAGAAGAAATGAGACAGGTAACAACATAAAATGCAAAAGAAGTAAAAACAATAAATGAAAATTTCAAATAATCTGGACATCAAACTTCACATACTTGCAGAAGATCAAATTAAAAAATGTGAGATTCAACAGAAAATAAATAGTGAAATCAACAAAGGTGTTTAAAACAAACAAACACACCAATTTTCAGTAAATTAACAAGAGAATGTATAAATTATACCAGAAAGTTTGTGAATTGGTCAGGGTCTACCCGTGCAGCTGGTTCAGCTTGAAAATCAGAGACACCAGCAGGGTGGGATAATGAATCATGGGGATCAACCACTCCCAAGGCCAAAGTTTCATCCCATTTGTTGATGGTTGCGTCAATGCCTACATCAGCCATGTGCTCCTCCAACTCTGAATAAAATGTATTATATGGTGCCACCTGATTAAAATTTAACAGAATGCTTATAGTGTTAATCTTCATTAGTACTTGAAATATGTAAGGAAGAAAGGATGTTCAATTATAACCAATGAAATGTTTAATAGGATGCAAAAGTACAGAGGTTTCATTTTTTTCAATAAACAAATCACATCATAGCAGTATGCATGTGTTCAAGAGTAAGGTTAAAGAGTTCAGCTTGTGCACACCTCCCTTTTGCAGGCCCAAATCTAGCAATAACCAATACAATGAAATACCAGCAAACTGCGAAAGGCTCCAGAACTAAATTAATTTAATCACCAAACTTAAAGAGAATCTAGAAAACCACATTGAGGTCCAATTATGAGTAAATTTTCTTCATGTTCAAAACCAGACATGAAGGTAAGTGGACACTTGCATCACCAAGAAACTTCTCTCCTCTGTAAGTGTAATTTACAATGCAGAATATTATAACAGCCATGACAGCTAACAGTTTACGGCACAAAAAGAGGATGGTCAAAAGCTCACCTGTAGCTTATGGTTATCACCAACAATTAGTGGTCGTTGATTTACCCCAAGAAAGAACACACACTCGCGACAATTGGCAATGCAGACTCGTTTAGCTGCTGTAATAACATGAACTCGCTCACAATGTTCAATCCTTACAGCCTGTAAAAGACATTGAAAGACATACATGTCACCATTTTTTTACCTAGAAATAACCCATAACCCTCAACATGAGTTGATGAAGGCACACACTGCAAGGCTAATCACTCACCAAGAGTAATGGCTACTAGGAAAAGATACAGCAGTTGAAGGAATGTGGAAAGGTACGCTCTCCATACAGAATATTGACAACTATAGATTCCTTGGTTATGTTAAATATTATTCACATAAATATCAAGTGGTACATCAACACATGAAGAGTTAATAAGAACTACAGGTGCTAAACGCAATAGATGATAATGCCATACACACTTGCACATACACTCATAGACAGCAATGTGGTGAAAAATCAATTGTTAAGAAATTTATACCATTCGATTTCTCATTTAACAAAGGAGGTACATTTGGTGACTAAACCACAAGAGAAAGATTTCCAGCAGATATGAACACTAGGTGACTGAAACAGTCAGTACTCACAAAAACCAAGTGTTTGTTACTACCTTGCCAACAGCTCCAAGGACTATAGTAGCATCAGAGCATCCATAAATGGTAGCATATCTCAGAGGTGCTAAGATGTAAAGGATGGAATCATGACAATTCAGAACCTGCAACCACACAACACAGTTAAAATGGCCAAAAAACAATACAACCTTGAAGCAGACAAATTTAAAAACTATGCTGCATAGACAAAGCAAGCAAAGAAATGTTCACCAAAACAATGGTCAAGGAAGGGCTCTTTTCTCTTCATGAGATAGTACACATGATAGCATATCAACATTGTACGGTGCAAATTGGTTCAGACAACACATATAAATCTCAGAGAAGCCAGGCATATCCACGACCAGAGTTCATAACCAAATTCATAAAGTCAAATCCCATCAGCATTACAAGCTAATCTAAGTTTTAATGATGTGATTTGCATGTTAACATACCAAGGATTAAACCTGCCATGCATTTTAAGGGAAAAATACATGCTTTTAAGTCCAGCAGAATTGTATTGAACTAGGCTAAAAAATCCACCACATATCCTTAACAATCCCTGTTAGAAGCAATAGCTTCAAATTAAGAAATCATAAGTTCACAAAAATGCTATCTGGTTATTTTTATGAAGGAACAGAGATGGAACGATAATATTCATTACAATGCTAACCTTTACAGAAGAAGAACCTTTAAGATCTGATGGTTGCTTTACAAATGATGACTTAGAGATCCCCTCGATAAAACATGAACCCCTAGCACTAGGTGGGGTCTTGATAGAACTTGTACAGGCATCAGTCATGGCTACATCAGAATCAGATGAATTGGCTGGCCCATTTTCTTTGGCAGAAATTCTTTCAGTAATATGTTCCAAAGCAGATGATATATTCTGTGAAATCCAATCATGGACTTGTGTAGCAGGAGCAGGAACGGCAGGCATGTCAGGATCTGAATTGGCAAAAAATGGGGCAGCTTGGCTTAAGGTAACTACTTCAGATCCTTTGTCACCAAATTGAAGAAGAAATCCAAGGTGCTCGAATCCTTCCATGGATAAAACCTAATAAAGTGCAGTTAAAGTAGCAAATTAAAACCAGATGAAAAAGAAACCAACAAGCAGAAAACAAATTATGAAGACACCAAGAGATCCAAGCATTAATATGTGTCAATAAAATTTCACAAGTTGACCTTAAAACATTTTCCAAATCATATTTATTCTGGAAATATACTTTCATGAGGAGAAAGTTATAATGCCTAGAGGATGCGTGCAAAACATATAAATGTTCCTATTTAACCAACTATTGAGAAATATTTTTACAAACCAGAGACTCTTCTCCTTCTCCTTCGCCTTCCCCTTCTCCTTCCACAGGCTCTGCCAAAAGAGAGAGAATGTTAGCCATGTGCTTTTGTAGGTAGGACAACTGATGAGCCTCTTCATCTGCCTGCGATGGCATAAACCGGCGGTTGTTGCTACGCACAAGCTGCAATCAAAGAAACAACAATTAAAAATCAACATAAACAAGTAACAATCAAAATTTAAACACCAATTTCAGATTTTGGTTGAAGTAGACTACATTATATTCATGCAAACACAACAAACAAAACAAAATTTAATCCATACAATTTGGAGATTTTTCAAATTGGGATTGGTTTGCAGCATTCTAAACATCAAAGGCATTAGCAAAAGTTGACGAATCTAAGATTGCAAACTGTTAGAGAACCTATCCCACATCGAATAAATAAACAATAGATGATTAATATATAAAGCCGAGAATGGACCACCCTTCTCAAGGCTTGAGTCTTTTGGATGGAACTCAAACACAACTATCTAATTTAGTACAAATAAATATTTAGCGCCAACAACATATAAACTCTAGTCAACCCACCATAAAAAGCGAATACTAAGAGCGTTCACTGAAGCTGTATACCAGATAGTGTACAAAACCTATCATCTAATCTCTCAGACCAGAAATTCAAAAAACAAGATCATTTTTTGTAGAATCCGAGATAAAAGGGTCAAGAATGGAATCAACATAAATTCATAACTTGCTACATGAACCCGTAGCACTAGGTGAGGTCCGGACTGTATCCTACACAAAAAAATTTAAGAACACATTCTTGATTCCAATGATCATTATGATATGAAATGCATTAACCCTTCCTAAATGTTATCACATTATATAATTGCAAAAGCTTTCCATCCAATTGTTCATAGACACGACAATTACATTCCTAATCAACATAATAATCTTAAAAAAACACCAGCATTTATAAAATTAACCAAATTATCCCTCTAATTACAAAAACAATACCTGAAGCGGCGATAAAGCCGACAGGTAACCATCAAAAGCTGAAGTCGACGGCCAAACATCAGCAACAGAAGCGGCATCTTTATGCGTTCTCGGCAACAATTTCTTGTAAGACTGAATATATAGAAACAATATCAGATCACGCAGATCGGCACCAGCCGAATCAACCTCATCGGGCCGGGCTTTCACAAGCGGGTCGGAATCAGAGTGCAGAACCGAAGCGAGCGTGTCGAGTATCAGCCTCGCGTGGTCGGTGGAGATCTGGAGAGACTCAGCGAGTAAGGAAGAGTTGACTCGGTTGTGAGTAGAGAGCTGTTGTTTGAGCTGTATTAGGGTTGGGGTCGGGTCAGGGAAGATTAGTTTGGGGATCGGTAAGAGTCCGTGCTCGAATGGCTCCCGGCGTGGGTGGATTAGGGAGCTTGGATTCGGGTTTGGAGTTGGAGTTGGAGTCGGAGTTGGAGTTGGAGTTGGAGCAGGATTTGTATTCGGGTCGGGCGTGGACGTTATCTCTGTTGTCATGGTTTTCAAGAGAGAGAGAGAGAGAGATAGAGATTAGTTCCTTCTGTGTGTTTGGAGATCTTTGAGTAACGATGGATGGTGGTTCTGTGAGGGAAAGAAGGAGAGTGAGGGTTGCGGTTCAGTGCGGGTACAAACATGAGGAAAAGCTGCGTGGCGGGATTTTATTTGATGAATCTGACGCTAAGACAATCAGATTGTGACATGTCTAAGAGTTGTTATTTATTTAGTCTTTATTGAGCTTTTAGGCTCCGTTTATTTAGAGAAAAAAAGTTAAATTCGAAAGTAAATTTGAAAAAGTATTTTTTGAATTTTGGTAATGTAATAAAAAATAAATTGAAAAATAATTTCCAGTGTTTGGTTATATTATAAAAAATAAATTGGAAAATAATTTATTAATGAATTTAATTTTTTTTAAAATTTATATAATATATAAAAAATATTAAATATAAATATTTAATCACTTACAATAAAAAAATAAAATCTTAAAAGTATAATGATGAATTTTTTTATTATATCCTATATTCATATATAGCTTATTTTATACATATGTTTGTTTTCATATAAAGAAAGCCAAATTAGCTTATGGTATTAAATAAGAGTTAGATATTTGGGTTTTTTGATATGAAGATTTTTTTAAAAGATAAATAAATATAAAAATATTTTGATGGGTTTTTTGAATAAAGATTTTTTTTTTTTACGGGTATAGGCAATTATCCCTATAATATCCCTTTAATATTCTAATATGATTTTTTAATATGTATTTGACAGGTGATTATTAGTCCCTTTTTTTTTAATAAGTATTGTGTAGAGGATAAAATATTACATTAGATTAACAACTATTTTAATTTTAATTTTTCATCACTGAGAACCAATTAAATTTAATTTAGAAACAAAAATGTCTTGTAATTAAAATAGAATGATTTATACAAGTCCTTGTGTTAGGATGCTGGGCCACCCACCCCCCTAAAAAAACAAAGAAATCATCAAAAGTCATAAACGTTCACATCTAATTCACTATTAAGCAAAAACAAAAGCAAAAAAGTGGACAAGACAAAAACCTTGTCAAAAAGAAAAGTTATATCCATCTGCTTGTTAGCAATATTCTGAAGAGCTGACACTTCCCTTCTACCCTCATTATATGAAATCACCACTGGAGTGTGAACCCTCAACTCATCCTCATTTAGTGGCCTACAAAAACATCATCCCTCAGCTGAAAATTAATCTAAAAAAAACCCAATTTATAAAAAAAAAAGAGACTGACCTGCAACGCACAATGACCTACATAATGACACCCTTTTCTTTATCATGTTTACTGCTGGAATTGAAATTGAAGTCCCCATATCGCAGATCTCTTGCTGAGTTATCAGTTGATCACGGAGTATGTGATGGCGATGGCGATGGCGAAACCATATCTCCTCCTCTTCTTCTCTACTGTGATGAAGAAGAAGAATCCTTTTTTTTCCAGTTTTGTTCATCTTATCCACCAATTCCTCCAATCCCTATAATCACTTGATGACGGTACATGTTTTGTGAACAAAGGAAAGGAAAGTGTATTATTTTCCTTTGACTGGAATTGAGATTCTTTTGACTAATTTTTTTTATATTTGCCGAACATGGAAAAGTAGAGAAAATAATTTTCAGAAAAATGAATTCCTAGAAATAAGTTTTTTCATAAAAAAAAATTTATTAGTGACTTTTTTAAATTGTTATAATAAATAAAAGTGGCCTTTTTTTTATGCAATGGAAAAGTTTTATCAGTGACTCTTTTTAAATTGTTATTAAGTGACAAGTTAAAGGGTATGGAAAATTTATTTTATTTATATATAATTAATTCATTGTAGATTATAATAGTAATTTATATTGTATTTTTTTTTTGTATTTTTCCTTTTTTTTTGTTTTTTTCCAAAATTATCTTTGTTAATTTTACTTTTTTAATATTAAGCTAGTTAAAAATTTTGCTTTGTAATTTTTTTCTTTTAAAATACTATGAATTCCTACGGTGTTTTTCCACAAGGTTTTTCTATTTTATTTTTTTATTTTTTAAAATTATATTTGTTTATTTTTTTTAATATTGAGCTGATTGAGAATTTAGTTTGTAATTTTTTTTCTTTAAAACATTGTTGATTGCTACAGTATTTTTCCACATGGTTTTTTTTGTTTGTTTTTTTATGATTTTCTCTAAAATTATCTTTTTTTATTTTATTTTTTAATATTGAGCTGATTAAAAATTACAGTTATAATATGTGAGGGAAGCACTGTAGCTTTCCTCGCAAAATACTGTGGATTGCTACGGTGGTTTTTCCCACATAATTTTTTTATGTTTTTTTCTAAAATTATCTTTTTTATTTTATTTTTTAATATTGAGCTGATTAAAAATTACAGTTATAATATGTGAGGGAAGCACTGTAGCTTTCCTCGCAAAATACTGTGGATTGCTACGGTGTTTTTTCCCACATAATTTTTTTATGTTTTTTTCTAAAATTATCTTTGTTAATTTTATTTTTTTTAATATTAAACTGGTTAAGAATTATAATTACAAGTAAATACAAGTAAGGCTAAATCATGTAGGGAAAAACATTGTAACTTTCCTCGCAAAACACTATGGATTGATACAGTTTTTCCTCGCATGGTTTTTTTCAGTTTCTTTTGTGTTTTCTTTTTTTTAATATTTTTTTCTAAAATTATCTTTGTTGATGTTATTTTTTTAATATTGAGCTGTTTAGAATTTAACTTTGTAATAAAGCTTAGTCATATGGGGAAAACACTGTTGCTTTCCTCACAAAACACTGTGGATTGCTACAGTATCTTTCCACGTGATTTTTTTTTCTTATGATTTTTTCAAAATTATCTTTGTTAATTTTATTTTTTTAATATTGAACTGGTTGAGAATTACAATTATAAGTCATTACAGATAAGGTTAGATTATGTGGGGACGCACTGTAGCTTTCATCACAAAACATTGTGAATTGCTACAGTGTTTTCAGCATGGTTTTTTTGTCCCTGTTTTTTTGTGTTTTTTTTATTTTATTTTTTAAAAAATTATCTCTGTTGATTTTATTTTTTTAATATTGAGTTGATTGAGAATTTAGCTTTGTAATTTTTTTTCTTTAAAACACTGTGAATTGCTACAGTGTTTTCCCACATGATTTTTTTTATGATGTTTTCCAAAATTATCTTTATCGATTTTTTTTTAATATTGAGTTGGTTAAAAATTATAATTACAATAAAACTAAATCATATGGGGAAAATGTTGTTGTTTTCCTCACAAAACA
>Ga0307515_10015829_pt1 | contig 13863 bp, 13 predicted proteins | sample 17_EM_MG_FD_194513 | JGI IMG/M metagenome (GOLD analysis project Ga0307515, IMG submission 194513) | Populus trichocarpa ectomycorrhiza microbial communities from riparian zone in the Pacific Northwest, United States - 17_EM | ecosystem: Host-associated > Plants > Roots > Unclassified | place... | reverse complement strand
CTATCACAATCGAGAGTACAAAAGCTATGTAGTATCATGCGGTGGCATTTAGGGACATCAAAGAGCTGCGTGAAGCATTTGGAGATGCCGTTGTGAGCGTGGTTCGAATTTCATCCTAAATTCTGGCAATCTAAAAGGAACAATATATTAGCGATAGGCCATTTCTCCAGCTTACAATAGGAACTCACCGAACAATGGCATCTCTCCAAACAGTCGTGCTTGGAGTAGGCATCGGTTCCCCATCCGGCACTCGAAGGTTGAACGCCCAGAGGATCATTGCACAGTATTGCAGCGACACCGCATGTGCAAGGTGCTGCCCAGGGCACCGGCGCCTTCCGAAGCCAAAGATCGTCTCCCACGGATCCGGCAGCGACTTTGCGTTCGGATTCTTCTCAGGAAGGAAACGGTCCGGATCATATCGTTCAGGGCGATCCCATATCCGTGGGTCCCGGAAAACGTACCTGTGTAGGAGGAGAGGATAAGCCACGGTGCTTTCTGCAAGTGCGAAAGACGGACCAAAGGTGAATAATGAAGACAGTCCCCGCGGGGAAAACATAGCCCTTATAGGTGTCCTCATTTTTGCATCTGTGTGGTATACCTATTGCGGTGGCTGCATCAGTGCGGGATATCAGAGTCACGGTGAAAATCCTACCTATGGGACCCAATGGTTGCCAACGATTCCCTTCTTTCCGAACCGCTTCAAGGTAGCGCAAATTCACATGGTCGTCAAATGTAGGGAACCGGTCTTGCCCCACAACCCGGTCTAATTCCTCATGCAGCTTTTCTTGCACCTCGGGGTGCAACAGGACGCAGTAAAAGAAATTAGCAACTGCTCCTGAGATCTGAAAGATGATGAGCAGGTGCAATTGGTATGTGCTAGTACTAGGCGTACTGTGTCTGCCCCAGCTAGATATGTCATTTGGTTAGTTCGCGAATTGAAAGAGGAAATGACGACAACCAACCAGCAAATAGAGTACCAACGGCATCTCTCAAGGTATCTGAGGGTCCTTCTTCATCTAGGATTTTCGAAACCAGGCTTTCATCGCGATGACCGTTTTCCTGCACCAGTAATTTGAACAATTGGAAAGAATACGATAGGATAGAGCGCGAAGTATTGAGACTCACGTGGGCCTCAGTTGCCGCATTATACCCCAGGTACCGCATATCGCCAACTAATCGACGATTGTTCCTTGCAATTCGCTGGAAATTAGCACCCGGGAACCATGCAGGAATATACTCCACTGATGTGGTCGACTTAAACTGCATGGTTCATGACAAGAAACGACGTCACTTACAAAAAGGGAACACATCGACAAACCAGAACTGCGCAAGAGCTGAGGTGGTGGCGATCAATGCCTCCCTGTTGACCTTGGTCAGGTGTTCTCCGTGTTTTTGCATGACATTTTCGCCATATCCAACAGTGAGGTTAATGTGTGCCGCGTGCCTGCGACATGAAAGGTAAGAAGAAGAAAATGGGTAGTAGACTGACTACCCACGGTTGCATCACCTCCGAAATGTCGAGTGTCTGGTTCGCGACCTCTCCAAGGAACTTGTGAGCCGCTGATTCAATGAGAGCGCGGTATTGCGGAATGGCGTTCGGTCCGAGGCCTTTTCTGAGCATACGACGAGCATCATTGTGAGCGGCATCGTGATCTCGAAATACGATGGTCCACGCGGCGCCCATCCTGCGGCCTCCGATGTCAGCATCCGCCGCGGTCAACCGGCGGTAGTACGGCGCTCACATTTCCATCGCAAAACGTGGCCTCAAACGGTCCGAGTAGTTCTGGCCTCGCTTGGACCACAATTCCTCTGCATCCTCGAGTCGGTTGAGAATCACCATGTGTTGGCCCATAAGGTCAACATGGACGATGTCTCCTGGAGGAGAGGGCGTTTGTGTGAGCTATGATGATAGGAGGTGCATGGAACGGCCTGACCGTATTGCTTCTGCCAGACCGTGAAGGTATTGTGCCATTCCGTCCTGGGAAATTGGCGAACATTTCCTAGAATGGGATCGGGCGGGGGTCCAGGGGGATAATGGGAATCGCTTCGTCGAGAACGGTGGAGGGTGTAGAGAAGGCCTGAAATGAGGAGGGAAACACCCAGGAAGGCGAGATGCGGCTGGTCAAGGGCTTGCTGCATTTGCTGCATGAGGGGGGCGTGGGTCAAGCAGCAGCAGTTGCAAGGATGCACCTAGTACCTAGAGGGCGCTTCAAGTAGTAGGTACTGAGCGCTTCAGGGCTTCAAGGTGGTGTGCAGCGCAAGGCGAGGCCACCTGTTGGCCCGGTGGTAGATACGGGCGCTGAAATTGGAAATCAAATATGAAAAAAACAGGCGAGACTGTTTCGCCGAGGGAGCACCCCGGAAGAAGGGATCTACCGGCCTGCCCAGAGAAGATATATCTGCGTACGCCGCACGCCACCATTTGGCCATTTGAGTGACAGCCACCGACATATGCAACATACATGTATGTATGTCGTGAGAACGACCCGGTTTGGCGTCTATCTAACAGCTCGATCCAGCGCAGATCAGCCAAAGGGGCATAGGGGCATCGCCAAGGTTTAATTCCGGATGTCCCGATAAATTTGACAAATTCCTACGAATATTACAATCCCACCCGCGTACAACTTTGTTGAGCTCGGAGTCAACCAACCAGAAGGTCGAGTGCAGTGTCAGTCACCGGCCGGGCCCGTTTGGAATCGCAACCTGATTGTCCGCATATGGAGTGGATTATGAGAGTATACATATGGCTTCAAGAGTCATCGCATAACATAGCCACAAAGTGGCATCATCACGGAGGCATTTCGTTGGTGGAATTAATCGGCGCCGTCATTCAACAGCACTATTGATACAACGCAACGAGATCGGCGCTGCCCGACATATGTCATAGACTCGGTACTTGATATCAAATGGCAGCAGGTTTTCCGGTTCAAGCGGCGGCTGCATACGAACAGTCAGTTTTGTATGGGACCTGTATACGAGCGACGAGTTCTTCCGGACACGAGCTCGTATTTGTTTATAATGGTTACTGAAAGTATGTCAGGAATGTGCCAAATTTCCTGCACGCAACACGCAGCAAGAGGACTACCCCATCTCTCATCGAACTTCCCTTCCACCCCTGAGCCGCCGCCGCCTGTAGGCCCTACGAGAGATACGATCCAAATTCGCGTCTGATACATGCAGCATTATTTCTCCATAAAAATCATGTAGTTCCTCAATCCCACCAGCCCTATGAGAAACAGCCACGGCAATGCAAGGAAAGGCGGTGCCTCGGAAAGCGTATTGTATTTCGTCACTATACCGTCACCCATGTCAGTTTTGTGAAGAGGCTCCTCTACCAGTTGCTGCCTCCTATGGAAAATGTTCGCTCACCTCAGTTGAGAACCCGAAGCACACTCGATATATACGCCGCCGATACATAAAGAACACTAATCAACACGAGGATTTAGCGTCGATGTCCGCATTGGATTCCATTGCTGCATATGGAATTGAGTAGTTAATTGTTTGCATCTTTGGCGTAGACGAGGTGGATGTCATATTAAAAAGAACCCCCGCACCTAGACTTGTGCGCACCTATTGTGAGCTTGTTGTATTTTGTTAATAATCATGCATTGTCTTTGATTAATTAACTCCGCGCCGTCCGACTGTACGTAGATCTATTAGTCGTGTGGTGCAATGTACTTGAAGCAAATGACCCAATGTGAAACGGGTTGGGTTGGACAGATCAATAGGTCCGGTTGATAGATCCGGTTACCAACCAATCAAGGTCTAGCTGTGACGGCGTGACGGGATTGAGGCTTGGGGTGTTGAAATAGCGAGTCTATCTAGTCGCGAACTTAAGTCATCTAATTAGTTTAATAAGGGATAATAATTTTTGATTATAACAAACAATAGTTTATTATGTATAAAAGTATAGGAAATAGCCAACGGTTTGAGGTTACTGAGGCTATGAGCCAGCCGTTGAAAAGGCGCGTTGGCGAACGTAGTGAATATAATAATGTATATATTTTATAATTATAAATAAAACTATTACGTATAAAATGGCGTCGGCGACAATGAGAGCTGCTGACGCGTCTTGCCTTTCGTGTCTGCTGGTCGCATGGTTGAGGTAAGCTCCAAGACTGGACGGAGTTTGAATGTCACGTTTATGCTTGAATCCCGTCACACCTCGAATGGTTGGCAACCGGATCTGTCAACCGGACCTGTCGATCTGCCAATTTCACATTGGGTCATTAACCTGAGGTGTGCAATGTGACGTTGATGTTCTACACACACATATATATAACCAGTATTATGAATACGGATACATCATGGAGATTTCGTACGGCGACCGTTTTATTTTCATATTTTACATTTACATTCCGAGGCAGGAGATGATACTTGGCAAGTAAAAGGGGCTCTTTCGGCCACGGTTCGCCCGCCCTGGTCAGTCTTAAGTACTATGCACTCAGAAATTAGGACAAACCGTAGCATCGTAGTGATCAGTGGCTCCATGCGACCAAAATATAATGTAATACGTACCGATTTGATTGCGCTTCGTTCAACTCGGCTGCAGGCCTCGTTCAGGCTCAACCAGCCCTCGATGCGCATCCAGAGGCCTTTGATCGCTGGCGTTAATCGGCAGTCATGCCATCATGTCTATTCTCTATTCGTTTATCTCTTCTCCTGCCATCCGATCGCGTCTGTATAAAGGAGTACTCCCTCTGCAATGCGAAATCAAGTCGCTTGTATCCCCCCCCATTCTATCCTTGTCTTGTATCTATATACTTCCAGCTCGCTCTAATCACTCTCGACGGTCCTCGTCATTTCGCGACCCTAATCTTACGTGTATTTGACCCCGGCTCGCCTCCTGCTGACGTCTACTCCACTCCGAACAACCATTTCGTTCATTAAACCCATTCTACTGTCGGTCTACAGGGGGTTCCCCACTTTACCATCCCTCATGCATCGAGGTTTCTTCCATCACTTTCGTGGAATTCTACTCCAGGTATAGTCACACCGCAAACTGGTGGGAATATTCAGGAATGTATCTAGGATGCCCGACTCATGGCAGGACGATATTAGTAGTTGGAGTTTTCTCTACACCTCCCAATAGACCGTTAAAATCGTCACATTCCGGCTATCACAATCGAGGGTACAAAAGCTACGTAGTATCATGCGGTGGAACTTAGGGACATCAAAGAGCTGCTTGAAGCATTTGGAGATGCCGTTGTGAGCGCGGTTCGAATTTCATCCTAAATTCTGGCGATCTAAAAAGAACAATATATTAGTAATAAGCGTTTTCTCCAGCCTAGAATAGGAACTCACCGAACAATAGCATCTCTCCAAACGGTCGTGTTTGGAGTGGGCATCGGTTCCCCATCCGGTATTCGAAGGTTGAACGCCCAGAGGATCATTGCACAGTATTGCAGCGACACCGCATGTGCAAGGTGCTGTCCAGGGCACCGGCGCCTTCCAAAGCCAAAGATCGTCTCCCACGGATCCGGCAGCGACTTTGCGTTCGGATTCTTCTCAGGAAGGAAACGGTCCGGATCATATCGTTCAGGGCGATCCCATATTCGTGGGTCCCGGAAAACAAACCTGTTTTGGAGGAGAGGATGAGCCACCATGCTTTCTGCAAGTGCGAAAGACGGACCAAAGGTTAATAATGAAAACAGTGTTCGCCGGGACAAAGTAGCCCTTATAGGTATCCTCATTTTTGCACTTGTGTGGTATACCTATTACGGCGGTTGCATCAGTGCGGGATATCAGAGTCACGGTGAAAATCCTACCTATAGGACCCAATGGTTGCCAACGATTCCCTTCTTTCCGAACTGCTTCAAGGTAGCGCAAATTCACATGGTCGTCAAATGTAGGTAGCCGATCTTGCCCCACCACCCGGTCTAATTCCTCATGCAGCTTTTCTTGCACCTCGGGGTGCAACAGGACGCAGTAAAAGAAATTAGCAACTGCTCCTGCGACCTGAAAGATGATGAACAGGTGCAATTAGTATTTGTTTGTGCTAGGCATACTGTGTCTGTCCCAGCTAGATACGTCATTGGGTTAGTCGGCTCATTGGGAGAGGAAATGATGATAACCAACCAGCAAATAGAGTACCAACGGCATCTCTCAAGGTATCTGAGGGTCCTTCTTCTTCTAGGATTGTTGAAACCAGGCTTTCATCGCGGTGGCCGTTCTCCTGCACAAATAATTTGAACAATCGGAAAGAATACGATAGGATAGAGCGTGAAGTATTGAGACTCACGTGGGCCTCAGTTGCCGCATTATACCCTAGGTACCGCATATCGACAGCTAATCGACGATTGTTACTTGCAATTCGCTGGAAATTAGCACCCGGGAACCATTCGGGAATATACTCCACTGATGTGATCGACTTAAACTGCGTGGTTCATGACAAGAAAAGACGCCACTTACAAAAAGGGAACACATCGACAAACCAGAACTGCGCAAGAGCTGAGGTGGTGGCGATCAATACCTCCCTGTTGGCCTTGGTCAGGTGTTCTCCATGTTTCTGTATGACATTTTCGCCATATCCGACAGTGAGGTTAATGTGTGCCGTGTGCCTGCGACACGAGAGGTAAGAAGAAGAAAATGGGTAGTGGACTGACTACCCACGGTTGCATCACCTCCGAAATGTCGAGTGTCTGGTTCGCAACCTCTCCAAGGAATTTGTGAGCCGCTGCTTCAATAAGAGCGCGGTATTGTGGAATAGCACTCAGTTCGAGGCCTTTTCTGAGCATACGACGAGCATCCTTGTGAGTGGCATCGTGATCTCGAAATACGATGGTCCACGCGGCGCCCATCCTGCGAGCCCCTTGGGTGTCAGCATCCGCCGCGGTCGACGGGCGGTACGGCGCTCACATTTCCATCGCAAAACGTGGCCTTAAACGGTCCGAGTAGTTCTGGCCTCGCTTGGACCACAATTCCTCTGCATCCTCGAGTCGGTTGAGAATGACCATGTGCTGGCCCATAAGGTCAACATGGACGATGTCTCCTGTAAGAGAAGGCGTTTGAGTGAGCCCTGATGACAGAGGTGCATGGAACGGCCTGACCGTACTGCTCCTGCCAGACTGTGAAGGTATTGTGCCATTCCGTCCTGGGAAATTGGCGAACATTTCCTAGAATGGGATCGGGCGGGGGTCCAGGGGGATACCGGGAATTGCTTCGTCGAGAACGGTGGAGGGTGTAGAGAAGGCCTGAAACGAGGAGGGAAACACCCAGGAAGGCGAGATGCGGCTGGTCAAGGGCTTGCTGCATTTGCTGCATGAGGGGGGCGTGGGTCAAGCAGCAGCAGTTCTAAGGATGCACCGAGCACCTAGCACCTAGGGCGCCTCAAAGTAGTGGGCGCTTCAAGGTGGTGTGCGAGGCAAGGCCGCCTGTTGGCCCGTCGGTATGACACGGGCACTGAAATTGGAAATCAAATATGAACCAATCAAAACACTGTGAAAACGCCGTGCGAAATACCTGCCCAGGGTTACGCCAACATTTGGACATTTGAGTGACAGCCGCTGGCATGTATACAGCGAGGCGGGTTAGCGTCTTCAGCGCAGCCAAAGGGGTATAGGGGCACCGCCAAGGTTTCGGACCCCCTGACCATTTTGACCATTTTGTACGAATATTACAATCCCACCCGCGTAACAAATATATTTAAACGCCCGTGGGTGGGAATGCAACCTTTGTTAAGCTCGACATGGGGTCAACCAACCAACCAGAAGCCGAGTGTCACGTCACCCGTTTGGGATCGCAACCTGATTGTCCGCATATGGAGTGGATTATGAGAGTACGCATATGGTTTCAAGAGTCATTGTAGAACATAGCCACAAAGTAGCAACATGGTGTGAGGCATACAAAAGCATATCACCCTGGAGCAGGCCTCATGGGCCCTCTCTAGCGCAGAGACATACCAAACCACCAGCCATCCATACGGGTGAATGAGTGGTCTATGCCCGGGCAGCCTCGATCCGCTTCCTTGCAACCTGACGGCGGTTTAGACCAGAGTACGAGGGAACGACGGCATCCTTGTCCTTGTTTCGCTCTACTGGCTCCTCATCGACACCAAGTATAACTTCGATGTGGCATGGGTGGCCCTGGTACGGGTTAATTCGACCGTGTGCACGATATGTGCGGCGGCGGGTTTTCTGTGATGGATAGTATATATCGTCAACCCCCGATTGCTCAAACACACGAAACCATCATGCGGTGGAGGTGCTATGAACAGAATCAACTACGTACCGGCGCCTGGTTGACGACGATGGACTTGATAATTAAGTCGTTCAGTTCGAGACTCTTCGCATCTGCGTTGCTTTCCGCGTTCTTCAGGAGACCGAGGATGAACTTGACCGACTTCTCGGGCCAGCGGCCCTGGGTCGCCTTGAACTGCTTGGCCTGCGAGGCGCGACCGACACCACCAGCGAAACGGCGGAAGGGGATGATCTGATTATGCTCCTTGACGTCTCCTAGGTATCTGTACGCCTTTTCGAGCCTCAAGCCTATAGGTCTTCGTATCAGTAATTCGGGACTAATAGCATGGTCGATGAAGGGGATCGAGAGCGGTGGAGGATAATTTTCACTATAAGATAAGGGTAGGGAGACCGTAATGGGTGTTAAGGGCTGTTCAAACGAGGGGTACTGACCGGTTAAGGCAGCGGCGACTTCACGCATGTTTTTGAAGTGAGTCCGCAGGTACTCTCCCCGGGCAAGAGCGGCTATATCATAAGATCATAAATTCATAAAGAGAAATGTGATGGATCACATAGTATAGTGAGCATATCACGTTTTGTCGCTGGCCATTGTGGGGCTTACACTTTTCGGGATTGGCAGCGAGGTGGGCAGCGGCGTATCGAACTAAACCAAACCATCACAATCAGCACACCGGGTTTGCACTTCCTCAATGGTCGTAATCCTGACCCATTTTGTGATTCAATGCAGGGAGAGGTCCAAATTAGGTGGTCGAGTGATTATTTGTGGCCAAACAAATTCAAGGTTTCGCTACTCCACCCCTCTCTCATCCCAAATAATATGTACAATATGAAGCTATAGGCGATATGGATGCAACATTCTGAAGTCAGATTTGGACAGACCTAACGAGCATTTAAATAAAACAACCTGCAGTAAACTAAATAGAGAAAACACGAATGGTGAATATTGTTCTATGGTAATATGTGCTCAGCCACCTCTTTAATGAGCTTCTTTGCTTGTGGTGATGTTATTCCCTTCTCACCGCAACCACCTGGCGCTAGTTTGCCTTCCAACACCGATTTTGCCGGGAGAACTTCAAACAACGACGTGATTTGTTCAAGATGGGGAGAGAGGTGCACCAAAAACCCAAGCGCGGCTACCAGTCGATGCACTGCGAACAATAGGCATCCAGTTAGAAAATGAATGAACACCTCCCTGCGTTTCCACCCGACTCACCAACATCCTCGTTCTCTTCTCTGCCCAGGCTTTCGACAAGAACGCTGGCTAGTTCGACCTCCCAGTCTCCATCTGCGTGTTCTACATTCTCGGGCAACTGTCCTGAATTCCCTTTCCGTAGCGCATCCATCAGCGGCTTCTGCAAGAAGCTTGATATGTTGAAAGCGAGACTTGCTGCTGCCTGCCGCACCGACGAGTTCTCATGTAACAACGAAGGGACGAGCAATTCCGTCAATACGTCCCGTGGCCGCGGTCCACCGGATGGGAGAGCGGTGGTACTGAGGATCTGTCGTGCAAGCGCCGGGTGGGCGAAAGCATTCGAGGCGAGTCGGAGTGCGGTAAGAATAAGGTTGCGAGCTGACTCGTCAGAGGCGGAGATGGATGCCTTGCGGAGAAGATGAGGAACTATGATGTGGGACGGCAGCGAGCATGTTGTCGAGATACCTATATCCAGAATAGCGAGCCGCCAAAGGTCGGCTAACGGAAAGGCTTCTTTCGCAGGGAGGGCGGCAATCAAAGTGCCTGAGGCGGCAGTCCAGGCTCGGAGAAGGTTCTCCGCGGGTGCTGGCGTATTCGGCGTGGGGGGTGTCCCGAACCGCTTTCGAAGGAAAGGAATCATCTGCGAAGACACAATCATTTTCGCGGAGTCTTTCACAGGCGTCGGTACTTGAAGTTTGTCTATCGAGGGGAGGAATTTTCCCGACAAGGCATCGAGGTTTGGGACTTGAGAGAAGAGGATCGGGTCCAGCGACATTCCCCGCAAATTATCAAGTCCCAGCTTCGCATGGGGATGGGCTAATATGCATCAGGATTTGTTGTATATTTGCAGAGGAGGAGGTCGGAACTCACGAGGGAATGCTTCGTAGATGAGGAAATCCACTTGTGACCTGAGCTCTGAAGCGTCTGCGCCTTTTGTTTCATGGTCCTGTGACGAAGTGGTGGGAGAAACTTAACAAATGTAGCATTGAAGCGAGGTAATACGCACCAGTTTGCCATTCACAAAGAACAGAAAAGTAGGTGTCACTCGCACATTAAATAGCTGTGCGACCTGATAACCGAGTCCTACTCCCATATCCACTTTGGCAAAAGCAATACCAGGGGACGCTTTAGTATGGGCAAGGTCATCAAAAACCGGTTCGATCATACGACATGGCCCACAGGTTGCCGAAGTGAAAAAGACGGTGACAGCCTTGTGAGTCGAAAGGATAGAACGAAATGACGCAGGATTGGTGCAAATCTGGACAGGTGCCGTAAGGGTTGTCGTTGATGCTGCCGTGGCTGGCGCGGTCATCGAACCCGTGGCTGCAGCCTGCTGCGCAATTCCTTGAAGAATGGCTGAGGTCGCAGAAGGGGGAGGTTGCCTGGGGAGAGCACCAGGGGGACCTCGTGTAAACATGCCATCAATCGTTGGGCGAAGAGCAGCCCCAAATGGGGTGTTTAGAAAGTCGATTGGCAAATCTGTCGAGGTATGAGATAGACGGTTATAACGAGGCATATTTCATACCCTTGATGTGAGCCGGTATCGATCCTCCGGTAAGGAATCCCGCAACATCGTTAGTGAAAGAATTGCAGTTGAAATCTGGCCAAGAATTAGGGCTGCTCCTCACGTGATCTCCCAACGTACCTAATAAATGGTACTAGGCAGGAGTAGTTAGTTATGAAGCGAGAAAACCGCCCTGACGACTCACTTTGTCTGCGGTGTAATGCTCCTTCATAGATTCGATATACTCCCAGAATGTAGCTTCGTCAATTTCGGTATCCCCCAGATCTACAATCTCCAAAGGTTGTCCAAACTGCGGAGTCCCTCAGTCTTCGTCGAAGATAGAAGGGTAGTGCTCACATGAGATCGGCCCGGAGGGGCGGTACTAATGCCCTGGCCATACCATATCTCTCTCTCGTAGATCACAACCGATGTGTGCCTAGTTTCACATTCTCAGTGGAATAAACGAACGCGGCGCGAGCACTGACCAGATTCCGTCGATTTGTCGCCCTGTAAGTTGAAGGGACAGCTGTTTTGCTGCGCCGTTGCTCAGGTCATAGACATAGAGCTTTACTGGAGCCATGACGGACAGGGTTGAAGGTCAAGGTTAAGGTGTACGCTATGGATGACGCGTCCCGTGTCAAAAGCTTTGTAATTCTAGAAAATTCCACTGCGGCTACCACGGGGAACCTTCTTCCGTACTTCGGAAGGCTATTGATGCCGGTATTTGCGGTACTGTAGTGCAGTAAAAGTAAAAGTAAAATTGTTGACTCGGATACGATTTGAAAAAATACAAGTTTTTGCGAAATATGAGAACAAATAACGGCCTTAATGCTGTTTACAAGTCGCCGGGGGCTTCTCGGGGTGTCGCCTAGACTTGGAGGCCGCCAAGCACGTTGTAACTCCGCTTCAAATCGCGAGCCATGCAATCCCGCCCCAACTCATAAGAACGGAAGCAAACAATTTAATCTCACAACTGATTACTATTAGTGCAAATTATCTACTTGACGGCGTTGTTAACATTATGAAGGTTGGGTGGCACGACCGCCTCCTTGTTCGTTCACGGGCACGACCTCTGTCACAGACTTTCCTTCTTCTCTAGATCTCCTATGTCATTAGTCCACCTCTCTGGTGTTTCGAAGACAGAGGGTGAGAATTCGGGAGATTCTTCGAGTGTTTGTCAAGAGGTAGACTTGAGAACACGGGGCCAACTGTCAGGCTGACGCATGTGGGGCGTGCCCTTGCAATTGAGAGCCACACTCCGCAGAGTTTGCCGTTTCGATACATGACAGCGGCTGGGACCTCCGCAACCATGGTAGCACTATTTCATGTGATCGTGCTCGCCTAGAATACGACCTGACCATATAACAAAATGGTTGGGATGATACCGGGCGCGCGGGCGTGGCGGCGAGATGACTGACAGCCTATGAGGTTAAATTTTAGACATGACCCCGGCTGAACAATAAATCGGTATTGATTTTACCAAGTCATTGGACGACGTCCGGTGCACCAGCAACCGAACCAGTACGAGGGAAGGTTCCTGTTCACGGTGCTTCATGATGACTTTCGATCCCTACAAGTTGGGGAGCTCTGTATTAGATATGCCGGACCGAGATATGGGACGAGTGCCAAGTGGTAACCAACATAATCGCCACGTCCGATGTGATGGTTGAGACCCCTCGGTCGAGAGACCGCCCAAATTGAGATCGGAACCAGGGGCTAACGTACAATGGACGAGAGAAGCCATAACAATCGAGCTGCAACAATCAGGCTATACCAATTGGGCTGTAATGATTATAATTGAGCCAATAATCGAGCGTAAGTGACGATAACGATAATTTTCCGATAGTGGTCTAACAAACATGTGAATAAAGTAATTAGCAGCAATATATACAGCAATAAACTAATGGGAAAACATAGATTCTGACACTCTGATCCGGAAAACGGAGATTCCCGCATTCGGACGCGATGTAATATAATCCCAACGATCTTGCAGTCCAGGTGGTTTCATTCGTTCGCATCAGGGTGGAAATACTGAAGCATTTCAGCATCCAGTGAGTGCATGGATCCCTCTGGCGGGGGCTATTTCCCGTCAGAATCTAACATTTTCCTCACTTTTCTCATCTCTGCAAACAAACTAGGTTGAATTTGCTCCCATTACCTACCTCATTGACTACACCGCTTCGACATCGACCGGTACACCCCCCTAACTTAACGCGCACCATAATGGGTTGTACTCTACACTTTAATTTTATCTATGCTCGTTCAGTGGCTCAAATATACCACTCTGCTCAAGTGTATTCATAAGAGCCTCCGGCTCGCTGCGCATCCTGCTCTGCACAGTGAAGCTTCGTCTCTCAACGCCAACGCGCGAGACGGAGCTCCGTATTGGACCTGTGCTTTCATCCCAACGCTTTCTAATGAACGTCTTCTATTCTGCATTAGTCCGGCTGAGATCGGCGTACTTGTGGAGGCCCTCGGCTCGTAGCCCGGGTGCCCTCACAAGAAGGTGTATTAACTGTATATGCTCTGTGCGGGTAGTTGAAAAATTCGAGCCAGAACCTGTCAACGACGAGGCAGGATCAGAGGGCGCTGGCGTAATACCAACGCCCGACGCCTGCTGAGGAGACGACTGTGGCGCCGGCCGTTGCGAAGGTTTAAGCCCCCATGTCATGTTCAATCCCAACCTGCTACATGTCGTCAAGTCCTTCCCGTTCTCGCTCCCCAGTCGGATTGGCGGCTGCCTTCCGACGAAACGATCGCAAGTGGACGGACACGTGAACGCTGTGATACACTAACCTCTGGTCACTCATGGCTCCGGGTAGAGATTTAGGAAGCATTCTCCATAGAGTTGTCCCTCTAAGGCATACGTCTTACAGGACATGAATTTCCGAAAAATAAAATAAAATAAAACCTCATATACACGATTTCGAATGCTAACATACTGATCTTGTAAATTAATTCCTAGGCAA
>Ga0307515_10015828_pt1 | contig 13864 bp, 9 predicted proteins | sample 17_EM_MG_FD_194513 | JGI IMG/M metagenome (GOLD analysis project Ga0307515, IMG submission 194513) | Populus trichocarpa ectomycorrhiza microbial communities from riparian zone in the Pacific Northwest, United States - 17_EM | ecosystem: Host-associated > Plants > Roots > Unclassified | place... | reverse complement strand
GCCAGTTCTTTATCCTGGGCCTATTGTCCCTTGCACTCCGTATCTCTATTTAGATCGGCTTGCTAGTGGGCTCTTAAGGCTGTGGATAAATGTGTGTGTGGTAATAAAGTGATATTCCAAAAGCCCACCCTGGAGACCCTTATATAAGAGCAAGCTCCGCAGCGAGATACATGTCCACAGCTGCGTAATCCTTCCAGATGATACGTTTCAGCTGCGCCCACGTAGTCACAGACCTTTTAGACATTACATAGGTTTCCCACGCCTTCCCAACCGCTTTGTGCTACACCAGTGGTGGACAAAGCAAGTCGGTGCAGGCGCGATACATGAACGATCGTTCCCAACACAAACAGCAACTATTCCTCCTTACCAAAAGATACTAACCGGGAGGTATGTACTACCAGTCCCCGTTCCCCAGCCGACGCGAGCATGCGTCAAGTCATGTTCCCCTGCTAACACCCGTTCCATAACATGCCCCCCGTGTCTTGACGTGCGTACTACTCCAAATCTTCGTCTCCTTCATTGAATGCGTCGGTTGGGTCCAAGAACGATGAGCCGGAATGGCTGCCAAAAGGACTATAGTTTCCGATACCATAGGGACTGAGGCTGACACGATCGGAATCATCATAGGCCCAGGTTTGGTGGTTTTTGTCCCATTTGACAGTGAGTTTGGAGTATGGAAGGAAAATGAAAGAAGGACGTTCCGTATTTGTCCAATCCATAAGAAGCGAAATATCGAGGGGTTCGTTATAATACGCGAGTTCCTGTATGACATAATGGTTGTAGTAGTGGAAAGCGCCAGTGTGGGAGATGAACTCGATGTAATAGCGACGGATCGAATCCAGTTCGGTGGTCCAGAACTGGTCATGTGTGGCGTCATTGGCGAAGTCAATGAAGGTGGATATACCATCGAGTTTTCCGTTACTGAGGCATGTCATAAAGGCAGTTTTATCGAATTGAGTGAGCTGTGCCCAAGCAACTCGCATGAACTCTTCCTGTGATGTCAGCAAGAACATCTTCCAATTGATCCATTTTTCGTCAGGTATAATGATTCGTAGTCCGTTCTTGGAATGCAAGACTTGTCCTTGCTGGCGATCGACTTGAGAATAGAGATTGGAGAGCGCAGCACGCTGGAGTGGGTTGTCCGCAACGGGAGTTGAGGAGCTTTGAGGCCATTGGAAGCTTTTGCCGACAGCATTGGAGTATACAACATTGAGGTATTCGTCCAGTACCTTGAAAAGGCCTGGTTCTCCGATAGCGTAGGATAGGAAATCCCGCTCAATGTGAGTGCGAGAGTGGGGCTCGGTGCAGAGAGGATGGTATCGACCAATTTTGCAGAAGGACTCGATCCCATCCGACCACCCATAGGGATACGTAACAGGGTCGTACTGGAACCCCTGTACACGAGGCGGGATATGGGATTTGTCCCGGTAGACCTGCAGGGAGTCCGGTCCCCCTATCGTGATTCCGTCGTTAAGCTGAACGTACTGATATGATTCAGTTGAGGAATGTGACTCTGAAGCAGGAGTCTTGTGGGTCGGGATAGTAGGAGATATGATCGACAGGTCGGGTAGATTCCAGCTGTAGCGAGACGGGTACGTTGCCGAAATCAATGTCACAGCCATACTGGTGAATGGCTCGGTTAATGACAACTGGCTGAGTGCGGCGAAGACTGCGTTGCGGTTGTACCGCGGGTACATGAAGTTGAGGGGCGTAGGCACCCTCAATTGCAACTTGAATCCGCTCAACTCCTTGGATGTCAGGGACGGTATTAATTTTCGCTTTTCGAACAATAGTCAACGAGGTTCAAACCCCGATGGGCCAAACAGCTATTGTCGATCGCGACCGGAAGGGTTCCACCTACGGTGGCAAACCCATCGATCGGTCCCGATCGGATTGATGACTCAATATGATGACTCAGATGTACATACGGATTAGTATATAAGGAGGACCGGACGCGACGACCAAAGCTCTCCAGCTTTGACCTCTTGTCCACTCCAGCATACAGCTACCAGACCATAACCAACATCTCAGTACCTCAACCTGCAGTGCATAGTAAGTCATACATGCTCCTATTCTTTAGAATAGTATTCTACAGGACGATCGGTCTAGTTGCCACCCTTCGGGGTTGGGGCTTGCAGCCCAAGGCACTATTCTCATCATCCTTTTCTCGCTTTTATTAGATAGTATTAGTTCAGGGTTATTGTGGAGCAACAACCCTTGACATTAGGTCAAAGCTAACCACATTGCACCGGTTATCTGTAGGATAACCCTTGCAATGGCCAGCAACACATCCCCCGCTCCCCTCTCCGATATCACCAACGCCAGCAACGTCGCCACTGCCGGATCTCCTACCATGCCCGAACTCGAGTGGGTCGAGGGCGTCCATTTGTGGATGACGCCACCCCGCACCAACAACAGTCCTGGCTGGGGGTCGCCTCAGCCAATCGACCAAGAGAACAGGAGGGTACGTGAGGGCCTGGAGCAGTGGCTCGGCTTCGACGACACCCCGACGCGCCCGTACAACAGCTGGGGCAGGGACGCTAACGACGTCTTCGGACCGATCAGGCCTCTCTCTGGCCTCGATCTCCTCGCCCTCGCAGCACCCGATCCCGACCCTATCCGTGCCCCCACTTCCACTCCCGTCCCCGCACTGACCATCCCAGAGGCCCGTCGAGCCCAATACCAGGCGCCCGGCGAACCCCTCTTGCGATGGAGGCCGGAATACGACTCCACCAACTTCGTCGACCCCATGCTCACCATCGAAGACATCCTACGGTGGCCTGAACAGGCGCCGGCCTATAGGCAGAGACCCCGCACCACCGAGAGGACGGTTATCCCTCCAACGTGGGACCCATATCCGGACTCACGTACGTACCGTGCCCCACGTCCTTTGGGACCCTCTCGTACTGCGAGGGGCTCGCTCCGCCATCAACCAACGACCACGGTAACGGCAAGAAGGACCCGCAACGAGGCTACCAGGCTCGCGCATCGTAGGCGGGCTCTCTCCTTCCTCGCCCTTACCCCACTCCCACAGTCGTTCAACAAGTTTGACCGACTCTCCATGCACCAGCGACGTCAAGTCGCTTACCTCTTCTCCATGCAAGAGGAGCTCAACCCCAGCAACTCGGTGCACCCAACAGTGCTTCACTGGAGGAGGACGATCATCCAGGAGTACGAGGGGGATTTGGCAGGAGAATGGGAACACCCATGCATCGAATGTAGTCTACCATTCGGGCCCTGGTGTTCTTAGAAATTTCTCCTTGAATAAAACTTTTTGTTTCGACCTGTGTCTTGGATTGGCTTCCTTGAGGAATTAAGGAAGCGCTTTACTTACCCTTTTACCTTTTAGTTATCAGCATGAGAGGCAGGGAAATACTCGCACACACGCACATCGAGAAGGCCACCTTCTTTATCGAGGAGGTCTTATGGCCACAACACCAGTGGTCCGACAATTGGAGAAATAAGGAAAACAGATGGTACTACACTCAACTGGCCTTCCTTATCATCACGACACGAATCTACGGCAACAGACACCAGCGTATCAGGCTCTCTGATACGATACCACCTTTCATTCGAGGCGAAGTGGTTGCAAGATACGAAGACCTGATAGAGATTGCACACTGCCCCACATGCTACCTCCCCATGATTGACAATTTTGCGAACAAGACCGTACACGGAATTGACGAAGGAACTGACACTGCTGATCGTTAAAGTAGTACTGCACATTGTATGAACAATAGTTTACAATCACTATCGTTCACTGCCTACCAAAGGACCTTCATATATCATTGCCAACCGATAGTCAGAAATCTGGAGGCACTCAGGCATAGATTCCGCGCCAGACAAGCTGCGATCAGATACACCTTCGCGCTCGTATCAGCCGAGGACTTACAGCTGTTCTTCACACAGTCACCTGAGGCCATCAACTACGGAATCCGGCTTCTCTTTACTAGACTTATTTCGGACCCCGACTGGAGACCTTCCATTACAACGGTACTACTCATCGGGTTCTCCCTCCCTTATATCTCGTCACTCCCACGTTGCCTGATCTGCCAATTACCACATGGTTTCTGGTGTGACGACCGACTCAATACTGAACCACTGCAGACTCCAATACCCGAATGAACCTGAATTCGGGAACACAAACTATACGAGATACGGACTATCAATCATTGACCAACACCTTGCAAGGGCCAGATATTATCTCGACAAACACGACCCTCCGGCCTCACTGTTCGACCTTTGCTTAATCAACACGAAAGTCACCGACTTTGATATCGCACAACTTATGCAACTTAAGTTGGAAGCCTATTGGTGTTGGAGACCCACGGAATTTCAACAGGAGTACCTAGACAAACACAAAGAACAACTTAACAAGGCGGAACGTTGCAACCTCTGCGGACTGCTCTTGGGAGGTTATTGTAATACACCGTGTCCAACAAGGAAAGATTCGCACTTTGGACGAAACTCCTCGAAAACTTCAAAGAGGCACCACAGAAAGACTTATCCAAGGAAGAGTATGACCAAGCCACAGTACCGTGGTCAGGAGAAGGAAACACAAGACAGGGAACACGCATCAGAGGACAGGGTCCCCCGTACCACACACCTCCACCACCACACCCCAGAGGAACTCTACAAGCACAAGTTCACTGGGACAAGGGATTAGGAGTCTTTTATTGGCTTAGTAACAACAACCGAAGAACATTCTACCCTCCCGGAGCGGTTCTACTACAAACTCAGTTTACGGAACAGGACCTCGCGGATCTAGCAGATTCTGAGGAAGAGTCCACACCACAGGCATCTGAATTGGAGGACGAGGAACTCCCTGATCAAAAACCGGAACCGGAACCAAGACAAGAACACCAGCTCATAGAAGTAGAACAGGAGAACCCAGTTACATTAGCAACTACAAGTAGAAACACAGAGGTACCACCACTCGTAACAACACCGGTATATAATACACCATTACTGGGATCAACTAAATCTTGGACCTTAAGAATGGTAACCCCACCAGTAAGACTATCACCGGAACCCCAAATAGTCAACCTCCCGAACCTACCACCACCGCTACCCCAGAACCTACTTGGATTCCAGATACAGACACCACTGACTCTACCACTAATACCAGTCATCCAAACACCTATACAACCAATGGCAGCAGCAGCAAACCCGGTTACGGTTGGGGACCTCACTAGGGCCATGAACAAGCTCAAAGGAGGAACACTCACGTTCACGGGAACAGGAGATGCATTAGGATTCAAGAACCGGATGAACCTCCTCATAGCTACCAAAAACCTAACGGACGATGACGATAAGTTACGCGAGTGGCTCGGACACCTCAGTGGTCAGGCTCTCACCTGGGCCGCTCCCTATTTTGACGACATCTTCAACACGACTGCGAATTATCAACGGAAATATGACCTTGCACAATTCCTCACGGCTTTCGACAGAACCTATGCCTATTACAACTTACAGGAAAAATCCAGAAAACAGCTCGACGAACTCAAACAAGGTTCAAAATCTATCGGACAATACGTACAACAATTCCAATCACTGGTACACCATACGGGATACGGACCAACGGAGATACTTCAAAGATTCTTAAGAGGATTGGACAGACAGACAAGACACGACTTGCTCATTATGAGGGCTGACGACACATTGGAAAATGCAATAGAAAATGCACAAAGACTAGCACTCATCAGCTCGGGATCTAGCGACCCTTGGGGAGATCCCGGAAGAAACAACAGACCCAATAACTACCAGAGAACGGACACCAATAACCAATATGTCCCCATGGAGATAGACGCCTCACGAATGAAGGGAAGACCGGCAGTCAAATGTTACAACTGCGGCAAACTGGGACACATTCGCAAGAATTGTCGATCCCCTTCTACAAGTATACTTCGCAGGCCACAAGGGCCAAGAAGAATAAGAGCCACCGACATGGGAGATGGAGAGACAGGACTACCAGCACCTGACGACAAGATCGCCAAACTCGAGGAACAGCTCACAGCTCAACAGGACGCCATCTCCACCATGTACAAGTTGATGAACAAACAGAGAAAGGAGGCTAAGGATTTTTAGAACAAGCCACTAATGGGATCACAATTAGATTGGCTTCACATGTAGTACATCCAGGAAATGAACATTTTCATGTTCCAGTAACACTTGAGGAATTTAACCACGATCTGGATGACTCTAAGGTGATCACTACATCAGCACTACTGGACAGCGGAGCTTCAACCACCTTTATCAGTAAAAGAATAGTCGAAGATATGGAACTAAAAACCTACAGGTTTGAAAGAGCAATACCACTCTTAAACATCGATGGAACACAGAATACGGCAGGAAAGATATCACACTACACTTACCTGGACCTATACATACCTTATGCAGGGGGACATAAGTCAAGATCAATACTCGCGGTAACGGATATCGACGATCAAGATGTTATACTAGGAATCGATTGGCTATGAAAACATAATCCAACAATTGATTGGAAACATGGGAGCATCACGCTACACTGCTGTGGGTTTATGCTTAACCCCATTCAGATAAAGAAAGGAGACCCACCGGAGCAAACTCGACGATATACAGTCTATGAAGAAATCCAAAAGATGAACCACAAGGACACTGCATATCGCATACTAGCAGGATTCAGTAAAAGTCAAGAACTGGCTATCAAGGCAATGGACAGCAGGACCAAAACATTTGAGGAGATGGTCCCAAAATCATATCATGACTATAGAGATGTATTCTCCAAGGAAAAATCCAACCGCCTACCGGCACACAAGTCATGGGACTTGGAAATCAAACTTAAAGAAGGAAAGGAATTACCAAAACCAAGAAAGGCATTCCCCATGTCACCAGGGGAAAAACAGGCACTAGTGGAATTCATACGACAGGAACTGAAACTAGGAAGAATTAGAAAGTCAGAATCAGAGACAGCAGCACCAGTATTTTTCATCAAGAAGAAAGACGGAAGCCTAAGATTCGTACAGGACTATAGAGCACTAAACGCAGTAACGATCAAGAATAAATACCCGATACCACTGTCATCAGAACTAGTGGACCAACTCAGAGAAGCAAAGTACTTCACGCATTTGGACTTAAGGAATGGATATAACAACATTCGAATTAAGCAAGGACATGAACATAAATTGGCATTCAACACACCAATAGGACAATTCGAACCACTAGTCATGTATTTTGGCATGACCAACGCACCAGGAGCATTTCAGTCTCTAATGAATGAAATATTCAGAGACCTCATTATGAACAACAGAGTAGTGGTATACCTGGACGACATACTCATATTCAGCAAAACACTAGAGGAACACAGGAAATATAACAGAGAAGTCCTCAGAAGATTAAGATTACACAACTTATATCTCAAACCTGAAAAATGTGAATTCGAGAAATTACAAACAGAATTCCTGGGATTAATCATCTCCGAGGGAAAGATCGGCATGGATCCCATCAAGTTAGCAGGAGTCGCTGACTGGCCAACACCAAAGAAATTAAAGGAAGTAAGAGGATTTATGGGATTTGCAAACTTCTATAGATGATTCATCCAAGACTTCTCCGAAATCGCAAGACCATTAAATGACTTAACTAAGAAGGACAAGACTTGGACATGGGAGGAGAAACAACAACGGGCATTCGACAACTTAAAAAAGAGATTTACATCGGCACCGGTACTCCAGATGCCAGACCCAACCAAGCAATACAAAATAGAATGCGATGCCTCTAACTACGCCACGGGAGCAGTGTTATCACAACAACATGGCGAACACTGGCACCCAGTAGCATATCAATCAAAGTCATTTGGAGAAGTGGAAAGAAATTATGAAATTCATGACAGGGAACTGGCAGCAATCATCTATGCCCTAACGGAATGGAGACACTACGTGGAAGGACAGGGGATCCCTATAGAAATATGGACCGACCACAAGAATCTGGAATATTTCATGGAAGCAAAAAACTTAACTAGACGTCAGGCTCGATGGGTGTTATTCCTATCCAGATTCGACTTCGAGTTACACTATAAACCAGGCAAACTGTCTGCTAAACCAGATGCATTATCAAGAAGGGCCGATCATTTCAAGAGTGATGAAGACGATAACACAGAAAGAATTATCTTTGATAGGAACAAAATCAGGATAATGGCAACTATGAGAGGACATGCCATGATACTTAACGAAAGACCACTAGTGCAAAGAATCAAGGAAATACAGATCATGGAGGACGATGTCCGACAGGCAGTCGAACAAGTCAAGAAATTGGGACCAAAGTCGCTTAGGAAGGGACTAGAAGACTGGAACACAGAAGATGGGCTCTTGCTCTATAAAGGAAGAATATACGTACCAAAAAACGAGATAGTCAGAAGAGATATCATCAAAATCCATCACGATACACCAGCAGCGGGACATCCAGGAAGACATAAAACCCTGGAACTAGTCAGTAGGAACTACTGGTGGCCTAATATGGCACAATTTGTGGATCGATACATTGAGGCATGCGACAACTGCCTCAGGTCCAAACCAAACCTTCAAAACAACTACAGGAACTTACAACCAAACGAAACACCGGAAAGAAGATGGGGAACTATTAGTATGGACTTTGTCATGCCCCTACCAAAGTCAAGAGGATACACCGGAATCTTGGTAGTCGTGGACAGACTAACCAAGATGTCACACTTCATACCAATTCACAAGGAAATTACGGCACTGGAAACTGCATCTACCCTGATGAAACATGTATTCAAGTTACATGGATTACCGGATAAAATCATATCCGACAGAGGACCACAATTTGCGGCACAAGTAATACAAGAAATGTACAAAAAGCTCGACATTACCACTGCCCTATCCTCAGCATACCATCCACAAACAGATGGTCAAACAGAAAGGGTGAATCAAGACATGGAAACATACATTAGACTCTTCTGCACCCACAGACAGAACGATTGGGCCGATTGGCTACACCTAGCAGAATTCTCATATAACAATCGGCTACATTCTATGATCAATATGTCACCCTTTCAGGCAAACAACCTGTCTAACCCAAGATGGAATCTGGAATCAAAACTTGAGAACATGACACATCCCGCGGCGGAACAACAATTGAAGGAAATGAAAGAAGTAGAAAACGAACTAAAGGCATGTCTCGACCTAGCCGCTGAAAGAATGAAAGAAACATACGATAAAGGAGAGATACCACAATTTCAGGTCAATGAATTGGTGTTCTTAGAGGCCAAAAACATCAAGGAAAGAATTCAATCAAGGGACGAACCTACAAGGGCAATGACAAAGAAACTAAGAAAGAAACGAATCGGACCATTCAAAATAATCCGCAAAATTGGAGAACTAAACTACCAGTTGGAATTACCTAGGGAAATGGTGGAAAAAGGAGTACACGACATCTTTCACATATCTCTAATCACCAGGGCCCCAAGAGACACAATCCCGGGAAGAACCCCAGCTACACCACTACCAATCATGGTAGATTCGGAAGAGGAAATGGAAGTAGAAATTATATTGGATTCAAGAATAAGAAATAAACAACTCCAGTACTTGGTCAAATGGAGGGATCTACCAAGTGCCGAAAATTCATGGGAGCCTGCTAAACATATGACGAATGCTCCAGAAGCACTTGAAGAATTCCACAGTAAACATCCCGAGGCACCTAGAAGACTAGCTGCAACAACGTTCATGAAATTACCCTGGCAAGAAAGACGAAACTACACTTTGGTTGAAAAGAAAGCTCAAATCAGGGCTGTTCTACGCTCAAGGGACCTCGCGCCTTAGAGGGGGGGTAATGTCAGGGACGGTATTAATTTTCGCTTTTCGAACAATAGTCAACGAGGTTCAAACCCCGATGGGCCAAACAGCTATTGTCGATCGCGACCGGAAGGGTTCCACCTACGGTGGCAAACCCATCGATCGGTCCCGATCGGATTGATGACTCAATATGATGACTCAGATGTACATACGGATTAGTATATAAGGAGGACCGGACGCGACGACCAAAGCTCTCCAGCTTTGACCTCTTGTCCACTCCAGCATACAGCTACCAGACCATAACCAACATCTCAGTACCTCAACCTGCAGTGCATAGTAAGTCATACATGCTCCTATTCTTTAGAATAGTATTCTACAGGACGATCGGTCTAGTTGCCACCCTTCGGGGTTGGGGCTTGCAGCCCAAGGCGCTATTCTCATCATCCTTTTCTCGCTTTTATTAGATAGTATTAGTTCAGGGTTATTGTGGAGCAACAACCCTTGACATTGGATATCTCCTCCATTTCCCTCTGATCGAGGGGCTGGAGGACCCCGTCCTGCCCATTGATTGGCTGCGGGGGCTCGATCCGGAAAATGAATGGGAGAGCGTGCAGGAGGCCCACCAGATAAGTCTCCATACTGGAACTCATCCGGTTGCTCATGCCATGAAGCAGGGGTGAGCTCGCGATACAGCCCTTCTTGTTGGGCCTGTATGGGAGCGGACCCTCTGCAAAAGACTGAGGGTTCGAGGTGATCGGAAGGTGATGGGGATTGGATTGGTAACGTGGCCACACCACTCTCGAGGAGCTGCTTGTTGCTGTTAACGATGGGGGTGAGCGGTTGCCGGAGCTTGAGACCGCTGGAGCCGGCGACTGGGGATCCTGTTGGATGGAAATGGCCCGACTCATCGTCACTTGGGACTGGGACGGTAAGCTGAGTCTCAGAGGCACCAGAAATAGGAAGGGTTGTTTCCGGTTGTGGTGATTGAAGGCTATCTGGAACCTGCACAGGGATGGTCCGGGTGTGATTCGAATTGTTGGAAGCGGTAGAGGAGTTCTCGAGAGTTGCCAGGACTGTTTGCATCGAGATTCTGTAGAATATAAATGAATTTTGCATAAAAACCTGTAGAACTGCCAAGTGTCTGGCTAGCGGAGACCCGGATCGGTTTGTTTCACAAAGATAGGGAATGTGGGAGCACTCACTTGGCTATCGAAGCCTTAAATTGGGTTGGTTTTTGGCCTGGGAATAGTGTACCCCCCCGAAGCTTTTATAGCCAGTGATGTACTTGTGTCGTCCAGTTCTCCTTGTCCAGGAGACTGGGGTTTGGGTGTAATACACGGCCCGAGGAACAGGGGTCCCTGTATTCCCTCTTTGTTCCGTATCGCCCAGGAGTCCAAAACAATGGAGAAAGAGAGGAAACGGCTGCACGATTTCTTGTAGACGATGGGGCCTCATTCATTTGCCCGCGGATGATGGTGGTTGAGTAATGAGCCCATGTTCATAATGGCTGAAACTACGCGAAACGTGGTTTTCGAGCACCATCGTCTCCGCCAAATGCTGCGGAGAGGGGTCTTGAGAGTAACGAGGCGTCCCTCCAGAGGTCCTGGGGTCGTAATGACCCATGGTTATACGACATAGATGATGATGGAGGGGCGGAGGGAGCCCACTTGTCGGTACTGCAGTAGGGTTGCAACACTGATTTCCAATTTTTTAATTTATTTCGGCATTCCCAATGCGGTCGAGCACAGCCCCGAGCGCTGTGAGGCCATATGTCCTGAAGGCTGGCACGAGGTCTCAGGACATGATATTGGATTGATGCGGTCATGAACAACGTATTGTTGGTTCGTCATTGTCCCGAGTTTTTAGTGAGATTTGTTCCGCGCAAACAAAGTGGCAAATATAAGTGACCGAGGATGAGCCCACTTTGAGGAGCAAATGGTCTCCTTGAATTCCTCCATCTACTGCAATAGCGATCCCATGCCAAGCCATCCCTCCTCCATTCCCTGAATGCCCTTTTCCGTCGAACGGAAGAAGGCTCGACAAGACCGCCGTCGCGCCAAGAGAGTCCAACGACGGGCTCTTAGTGAATTTCACCTTTTATCAAAGGGAGATCAGGACCTGCCCGAGATAAGGGCCTATTCCGAGTAAGTGATTTGCAAGGAACTAGAGGCGGTTTTACCGATTCCCAAATAGATTTGTTGGTTGTTGGCATCCCAGTGGCAACGTGCACAACATCGGTTGCGTCGCGACTATTACCAAGGTGGAGGTGAGGCGAGCGCTGCCCCCTATGTCCTCCGTGGGTGAGGGGTTCTTCTCCTCAGGTGTGCGTCCCCAAACGGTGATGCACTCCTTTGACCTGAAGGAGGAGAAGAAGAAAGATGGCTCATGGTGCGTCGTTTCCCTGCGATTGTTGTCCCCGCCAACAATCCAACAGGTCTGTCGAGAAGACTGGTCCTCTGGAGTGGGTCAAAGCGTCCTCAGTGACATATTTTGTGACATACGATAAGGAAGTTTCCCGGAACATTGAAGACACCCATGAGATGCCGAGATCCGAGTAAGTAGCCCGATTTTCCCTGAAAATCCGCTGCTGACTTCCTCGAACCAGGGGGTCCCGTATTGGCCAAAAGGTCGTTGATTGGAAGGAGAAGAATGGGAAAGGAGGGTGAGTGAACGATTTGTGTAATGACCCCCCCAGATCGTTGATTGGTTCCAGCGATAAGGCCCGGATGGCCTATCACGCCAGAAAGACCAGCCCTTTCAAGCTGGTGGATTGTCATGGTAAGGAGATGTCGGATAACCGGGACCAATACCCCGCGAAAGATACTGACGGCCCTCCCCCGGATCCCGCAAAGGCTCCCCATTCAGGCGTTGATGGTTGGCCAAGCCCGCATGGCGGAAGCATCGACATGTGGTGAGCATCGTATCTCCAGGGGCGATGTGTGGATCAGGGACTTGTAGGAAGGACTCCCCAGTGAGCGATTCAAATGTCCTTTTCGAGAATTAATTTTGATAGCGGTTCATAGGGTCTTGTTGATTCAAGTGGAGGCATAGGAGGCCCTCCGGAGAGGAGGGTGAAACCAGGTAGAGAACGCGCGACTTTCTGATTCTTGATGTAATAATTAGTGGTCTTGTCTGAATAAGACCTCATTCGTGCATTTTCCGTTCCTTCTGTTTAAGTTTCCAAGCATCGAGAACTTCTTTTGCGTTCCGCAAATCTGACTTGGGTATCCACTTGTCGGTGACCCCTTCGTTTTTCCATCAGCACTGGTACATGAGCCGATATTTCTTGCGATGTCATTCCCTGCGTTGATCCACGATTTCCTCAACTTCAAATTCCTCTGGATCCCCTCGGAGTGGCTCTAGATTGGTCCTTTCTTGAGTTGTGTCCGATCAATATGGCTCAAGGTGCGCGATGCTAAGCACTGGGTGGATTCCATAGGAATGTGGAAGGCGGATTTGATAAGTGACTGGACTGACATGTTCGGTTATCTCGAATGGGCCGTCATATCTTCTAGCGAACTTGGCTCCAGGTCCTTTCGATTCTGGTAATCGAAGCGAATGAATATTGATGAGGACCTTGTCGCCAGGCTCGTACAGTACGAAGATATGATTTTTATTGTAGGATTGTTCGAAGCGAAGTTGTGCGAGTTTAAGTGCGTTTTTTGCAGCGAGCCTGACAGAAGTAATTTCCTCTGCAAATTGTTGTGTGTCGGGCGTATCAAATTTGTACTCATTTGGTCGCCCAATCGAGTCATCCTGCGTGAGGAGATTGAAAGGTGCGCGAGGGTGTGTTACATCCCGCTCCACCCGACCGCCGGGCCTGACCCAATTGATTCATATGTGCTCCATCCCGCCGGTTTGTTGATGAGCCCAGACCCGTTCTTGATCCTGTAGCCTCCGTTGCTTGACTCTGTACCTCATTGTCAGACTTCTGACCAACATTCTTATCCTTTGGTTGTCACTTTATTGTATTCGACAGACAGCCATTTCTAGTCGTCCGGTACCGCTATGACTTTCACTTCGACAATCCTGTAGTATATAAGGCATGTACAGTCGATAGCGGTACTCTAGTCAGAATA